>MTLE01000188.1_pt1 | contig 27924 bp, 14 predicted proteins | sample 1982461 | NCBI WGS metagenome assembly MTLE01 (sample SAMN05712605, study PRJNA340218) | biofilm metagenome | isolation source: sample SPL anode biofilm adapted to -200 mV | place: USA | collected 2012-02-03
AATAGACCACATAGCCGGTGGCAAGTTCACCGAAGGAGCCGGCAACGGTGGTGGTGGGAGCGGCAAGGATGTCCTTGACCTTGCCCAGGTCGGTGCCGATTTCAGCGCCGGCGCGGTCGTAACAGACGCGGATCAATTCCAGATCGGCGAAAGAGGCAAAGGCGCTGCTGGCGCTGAGGGTGAGCATGGCTGCTGCGAGGGTGATAGCGATTCTCTTTTTCAACATGGTGATTCTCCTTTTCTTCGTTAGTTTGGGTAAATTGAATTGAATATTTGAAAGTGTTCTCAATTTCCCCAGGCAGCCCGGCCATCCTGTCATCAGGACCCGTGGGCTTTCCGTCACCCGGTTACCCGTGGTTTTGGCTTTATCTGAAGAGCGGGTGAAGGCTCTTGGCCTTCAACAGACTTCATATGTTCCATAACGCGTGTTTGCCCTTTCCACCCCCTTTCCGGCGCGTGCGCCGCATCGAAAACAAAAAACCCGATCCAATCGCGGTGCCTTTGGGCGGAAAATTAATCCCGCCCATGGCAGCCTGCGTTCGAATCGGGCATTCTGGTACCCTGGACGGTCGGCCCAGGGTCAGCAAGGTTCCCTTTTATTCAATTAAGCACTTATATCTGTAAAGCCGTGCTGTCGATAATTACTTGTCGTCTTCTTTCAAAATCTCCTCGAATTTTTCAATCCGCCCAACGCCTCCCTGGCTGAAATTGATCTTGACATGGCCGGTGAACTCCTCGTCCACCATTGCATGCATGACTTCTTTCAGCTTTTCGAGCTTCTTGAGATGTTTCTCTTTTTTCTTTGCCATGGTCCTTGTCGTCGGCGCTTCCGTTTTCTTGAATGGTTCGGACTATAGCAGCTGATTGTTACATTCAAAGTTCGGATCAGTGAAAATTATAAAAAAAATACTAATGGTCATTGGCCGGCTCATTTCGGGGAGTTGGGGGATCATAACACAAGGATTATTACAACAGTATGACGTGCGGGAAACTATTCGAGCATGGTCTGCCTGTAAATATCAAGTGGAAACACCAATATTTTCAGGCAGTTTGTTGTGCGTATTTATAAATTTATCCAATCTTTACCATGCTGACGCATGGTTGAAACAATAGGCGTTTAAGGTCATGCAGCTTAAAGCAGGCTTATAAGTAAATTGATTTTTTTTGGCCTGTCGCACGGTCTCTCATAAGTGCAACTATATGGAGATTAAGGAGTTTTAGATGAACCTGAATATGAAATCAAAACTTCCCATGGCTCTGATAACGGCAATCCTGGCTGGTTGCTCCAGCACACCCGCGACAATACGGACTGGAGATCGGGTGGAACTCGGATTTACCTGTCGTCTGACGGATGGAGAGATTGCGGCCACTACCAAGCCGGACAGCGCCGTAGCCGGTGACAGGAAATCTCCGTTCTACCTCCCCCGCACCGGCCCGGAGACAGTCACGATATTGGCTGGCCCATTGGACGGCAGGAAACACGACCGGGTTTCCTTCGAGGATGAAATCATGAATCGGCTGGGTGTCGCCCTGGTGGGGCTGGGCCAGGGAGACCGGACCGTGCTGGATATCCGGGCGGAACGCTATCCGGCGGCATCGCCCAAGGACCGGTTCGTGCAACTGGCAAAGGTCAGGAAACGCCCCAAAGAGTTGCGTATGTCTCGGGAGGAGTACACCGCACGGACCGGCAAGACTCCGGAGGCGGGCCAGAGTTTTGCCCTCGACCCGCTGGTGCCCGGCAAGTTGAGGGAGGTGACCGACAAAGAGGTCGTGGCCGTATTCAGCCCGGAAAAGGATAAGCCGTTGACAACCCCTTTTGGGCCGGTTGTGGTACACGAAACCCCAACCCAGTATGAACTGGAGATCATGGCCGAAAAAGACCGGCTGGTAAGGACCGGCGGCATGGTAGGCCGGATCGGCACGGTGAACGGCGACTCCTTCGAGGTCGATTACGGTCACCCCTTTGGCGGTGAAAAGCTGCGTTGCGAAATTAATATCGCCTCGGTGAAACCGGCTGAAAAAAAGGCGACAGGCCCGGAACCTGTTGCTGTTGCCGCTTCCGGTACCAATCCGGATACCCATGCCGAAAAAGTCTTCGATGCGGGCATGGCCAAGATGGCATCGATGTCGGGGCAGGGGGCCGGGACAGGCGAGGCGGCCAACTCCGGCGATCTGGTGACGCTGAACTACACGGTGACACTTGAAGACGGCACCCTGGTGGCAACTACCCTGGAAAAGACCGCCAAGGACCAGACGGTCAAGAAGGTGGCCTGGTTCAGGGAGCCGGCGGCTTATGCCCCGGTGGAACTTGTCGCCGGCAAGCAGGAGCTCATGCCCGGTCTGGCCGAAGCACTTGCAGGAATGCGGCCTGGGGAAAGAAAACGGATCGTGCTGACGCCGGACAAGGCATTCGGCATGACCGACCCGCAGAAAATCAAAAGTTTCCCATGCAGCCAGACCTTTCCAAAAACTATCCGCATGCCGGCCGATGAATACGTCAAGCGATTTTCCTCGTTCCCGGTAATGAATAAAGACGTTGAACTGCTGCCTTACTTCAAGTCCAGGGTGACCGAAGTGACCGAGCACGATGTGGCGCTGGAGTTCCAGGCCACGGACGGCGCCGGTTTCAGCGAAAACTTCGGGTCCATCGGCGTGTCACTGGCCAAGGACAGGATCACGACCACCCTGAAACCTCTTGTGGGCGCAGCTTTCCCGCTCAAGGACGGCGTCGGGGTCATCAGCGCCACCGATGGGACCACCTTTACGGTTGATTTCAATAATCCCCTGGCCGGCAAGACAATCGTGCTGGAGTTGGAAACCATCTCCGTTGCGCCGGCGGTCCAGGGTGCCTCCATCGACTGGATCGACGACCATGACGCGGGCCTGGCCAGGGCAAAGCAGGAGGGCAAGCCCGTATTCCTGATGCTGCATGCCGACTGGTGCGGCTGGTGCAAGAAGACTTTTACTGAAATTCTTCCTGATCCGCGCATCATGGCTCTCAAGGATCGTTTTGTCTGGGTCAGGGTCAATTCGGACAAGGAACTGAAGTACAAACAACTGTACGGCCAGAATGGCTTTCCGATGATGGTGTTGTTGGGTGCGGATGGAAAAGTGCTGAAAAAGATCGATGGTTTCCGGGAGGCCAGGGTGCTCAGTGGGGAAATGAAGGCGGTGCTGAATTGATTTTTGCCCTGAGATCAGCCCAGCGGCTTGTTATCCTGCTCCTGCTGGCGCAGCCGCCCTTGGCCGGCTTGGCCCGCGCGGCGGAAAACGGGTCGGCAAGCCCGGAACAAGTGGTTCCCGCAACTGCCGCGACTCCGTCTCCGCAGGGTGTGCCCGCGGCACCGGTCCCTAAGGCCGAGGATGAACCGACCTTCGAGATCATCGATTTCCGGGTGGTCGGAAACACCATCTTTCCCAGCCAGCGCCTGCTCAACCTGCTGGACGATCTGGCAGGACCCGGCCGGACCGCCGCCGATGTCGAGAAGGCCCGCGACATCCTGGAAAAGTATTACCACGATCATGGCTATCCCACGGTGTTGGTCAACATCCCTGAGCAGTCGGCCGAGAGCGGCGTGATCAAGCTGCAGGTAATTGAGAGCCGCATCGCCAAGGCCGCGGTCAGAGGCAACGATTACTACTCCGGCAAACGGATCCTGGAGCGGTTGCCGTCGTTGGCGCCGGGAACCATACTCCATGTGCCAGATGTACAGCGCGATATCAACCGGATCAACCGCACCGCCGACCTGAAAGTAATGCCCGCCATGGTTCCCGGCAAGCAGTTGGGGGTGGTGAACGTGGAGCTGAAGGCCGATGAAAAGCTGCCGCTGCACGGCAGCCTGGAACTTTCCAACCGGGCCAGCAACAACACCAGCGAGCTGCGCCTGAACGCGGCCCTGCATTACGACAATCTCTGGGATCTGGACCACTCCATATCATTTCAGTATCAGACATCTCCCCAGGAACCGAGCGAAGTGGAGGTCTTTTCCGGCTCCTACATCCTGCCGGCACCCTGGAACACCGATCATACCATGGTGGTCTACGGCGTGAGTTCCGACAGCAATACGGCATTTGGCGAGGGGTTCAAGACCCAGGGCAAGGGAAGCATCATCGGCACGCGCTATGTCGTGCCGCTTCCGCCCCTCGAAAACTACGGCCACAACCTGGTGACCGGGTTCGATTACAAGAAATTCGATGAGTCCACCGGCCTGGCCAACTCCAGCGCCGGCAATATAAACACCCCGGTGGAATATTTCCCCTTCAGCGTGGCCTACAACGGCTCCCTGCCCGATAGCGGGGGGCTTACCCTGTGGAACGCCGGGCTGAACATGGCCTTCCGGGGAATGGTGACCCGTCAGGAGAACATGGCGGGCAAGCGCGCCGATGCCAAGGGCAATTATTTCGACGCTGTTTTCGGCGTGGAGCGGCGCCAGAATCTGCCGGCCGGCATGGGGCTGACACTGAAGCTGGATGGTCAGGTTTCGGACCAGGCCCTGATCTCTAACGAACAATATACGGCCGGCGGCATGGAGAGTGTCCGGGGCTACAGGGAGAGCGAGGTTTCCGGGGACAGCGCCCTGCACGGCGTGACCGAACTGGCGGCCCCCGATCTGGCGCCTGTCTTCGGGATGGGAGAGGGCTTCCGGATCAACCCCTATGCCTTTTTCGATTTTGCCCTGCTCTGGATCAAGGACCCGCTGCCGGAGCAACAACGGGAGCTGAACCTGCAAGGCACCGGCGTCGGCATGCGCGGCTCGCTGTTTCGCAACCTTGAATTCCAGGTGGATTGGGGCATGGCTCTGGCCGAAACCAGCTACACGGCCTACGGCGACAGCCGTGTGCATTTCAGGGTCAAGTACCAGTTTTAACCCCTCCCGGCCGGGAAATATGCGTAACTTAGGCTTTTTGTCCCTTCCCCAGGAGGGGGAAGGTTAGGATGGGGGCCGGGGTGATTCTGGTTGATATGCTGTAATTTCAGAATCAACACCTCCCCCTCCCCAACCCTCCCCCGCTGGGTGAGGGAGAAAACACGGGCTTTTTTAAGTCAGCGCTTATGCCCGGCCGGATACTGACAGAATTACCATCACCGTTGAAAAGGTTTCCCTATGAAGGTTGACAAGACAATCGCCCTTTTGCTCGGGGTGAACATGATCATATCCCCGGTTCTCAGCCTGGCGGCTCCCGTCATCCCCGGCTTTCACGGCAAGGTGGCCCTGCCTGCCGCACCAGCGACGGACGCCCTGCCGGAATTGCTGCATCCCGGTGTTATTCCCACCGGCGTGAGCGGGATCGACACTGTCGGCACTACCATGACCATCAACCAGAACGCTTCCCAGGCAATCATCGACTGGGAAAAATTCAATATCGGCGCCACCGCGTCGGTGTATTTCAAGCAGAAGGACTCAACTGGCACCGCCCAGAAAGATTGGACAGCCCTCAACCGGATCTACGACAGCAGCCCCAGCGCGATCTTCGGCAAACTGACCGCCGACGGCAAGGTCTACCTGATCAACCAGAACGGCATCCTGTTCGGTGCCGGCTCCCAGATCAACGTGCATTCGCTGGTCGCCTCGACCCTGTATCTGAGAGAAGCGGATTTTTTGCAAGGTGTGCTGAAATTTAACGCCGACAACTATCAGGACCTTAGCTATGTGGAAGGCAACACGGCGGACAATGTCAAGCTGACGCCCCCTAGCCAGGATGCCTACATCTTCAACCAGGGGAGCATCGACACCGATAACGGCGGCACCGTGTTCCTGCTCGGGCCCAATGTGTACAACAGCGGCAGCATCACCGCGCCGGCCGGCAAGATCGACCTGATCGCCTCGGCTCAGTCCGGACAGGATTCGAGCGGCGCAACACCGGATGTCCTGGTTCTCGAAACAGTCGCAAGCGGCACCAATGATGTGGTCTATCGCACCAACCCCGACAGCGGCCTGGCCCAGAACCTGGCAGGAGGGAAGATGCTGTCCGACCAGGGCCGGGTCGGGATGTACGGCAACCAGGTGCAGCAGGACGGCCTGATCAGGTCCATAACCGCGGTGAAGAAGAATGGCGAGGTTTACCTGGCCGCCTCCAGCCGGGTCACCACCGGCGCTGGCAGCGTCATTGACGTCTCGATCACCGATTCGCCGGAAAAGTACGACCAGACATTCACCTTCTCCGGCGGCAATGTGAGTGTCGGCGGCGTGACAACCTCGGCTGCGCCACAGACCCTGGAGGCCATCGAACATAACGGCGCCATCCTGGCCCCCTCCGGCAAGGTCGACATGAGGGCCACCAAGTGGGCCTATTTGTCGGATACCAGCAGCATCGATGTGGCCGGGCTATGGGTAGACAAGGCTGCCAGCGACAACGTGATCGAAGTCCAGTTGAACAGCGTTGAGTTGAAGGACAGCTACGGCCAGAAGAACGGCTTCCTCAAGGGGGAAAAGATCAAGGTGGATGTGCTGACCGGCACCCCAATCGCCGACATCTCAGGTTCCTACCTGCTGCAGCCCATGAGCGCCCGGGAACGGGCCACCAAGGGGGGGAGCATCTTCATCGGCGCCCCGAGTATGGTCGTGCCGGGCGGCTCATCCAATATTAACTACGTGCTGGACAACATCGTTGTCAAGCCGGGAGCAAAGCTTGATTTCTCTGGCGGCGGTTTCCGCTATGCCGCCGGCACCATCGAAACCAGCCGGCTCCTGGCCGGTTCCACGCTCTACGACATCAGCAGCGCCCCGGAGTGGCTGACCTACAGCAAGCTCCTGACCGGCAGGAAATATGTCGATGCCCGTACCGTGGGGAGCGATGCCGGCAAGCTGTCTCTGGAAGCGGCACAGGTGCTGCTGGACGGCAACCTGAAGGCCACGGTGACACCAGGGCGTTACCAGGCCGCCAGCACGGCGTATACCACCAGCGATAACAGGGATTACAGGGTCTCGGTGGCGCGTGGCCTTGAAGAGCCAAGCGGAGGCACGCTCCTGATCGGGATGCAGGGTACTGACGGCGGGCAGAACAGTCTTTATCAGGATCTGAAGACCCGTGAAATTGTCGTGGCCGCGGACCCGGCCCCCCTGTCGGCGGCCATCACCCCGGGCGATATAATCAGCGAAACCATCGGCGAAACCAGGACCATCCTTTCCGCAAAGGCATTGAACGCCCTCGACCTGAGCCGCCTGGGCTTGTATTCCGATACCGGCCTGACCATGGAAACGGGGGCGCAACTGACCCTGCTGCCAGGTGCCAGCCTGGAAGCCATGGCCCGAGTCATCAGCATACAGGGGGGGATCACCATACCTGGGGGTACGGTCAGCCTCAGCCTGCTGGATAATGTCACCTCCCTTCCGGTCCTGCAGGATACGAATAGTAACAACTACACTAACCTGCAGTACGTATCCCTGACCGAGTCGATCACCCTGGGGAACGGCGCCTTCATCTCGGTTGCAGGCGAGCGGATCGACAATAGCCAGGCAGCGGGGGGCGAGGTGCGCAGCGGTCACACTGCAGGCGGCACGATTTCGATCTTCGACGATACCGTGGGCGGTACGGCGGGCGTGGCCAGCGATGTTGACGGGTACGACCCCGGGGGTCACGCCTTGATCGTCAGGAGCGGGGCGCGACTGGATGTCTCGGGCGGCTACAAGATCGACACCAAGGCCAAGGTCAGCGGGGCCGATGCCGGCACCCTGAAACTGCGCTCGGCCACCATGAGCCTGGCCGGTGAGATGCGCGGCTACTCCCTGGCCGGAAAGAACGGCGGGAAACTGATTCTGCACGCCGGCGAGGTGGAGGTTGCCGCAGCCTCACTGAATTTCCCGGATCAGCTCGGTCCCGACGATCCCATTCCGGATACCCTGAAGGGCAAGCTGGTGCTGGGAGAACACCGGTTAGACAACAGCGGTTTCGGCCGGATCGAACTCTCGGCCATCAACAATGTCTCGGTTGGTGCCGGTATCACCCTGACCCCCTCGATCGCAAAGCTGGCCGCACCCACGCCGGGCAAGGCGGCAACTGCCGATACCATCGTCTTTGCCCCTACAGGGGGCGAGATTTCCAGCGACTTCACCGGCGCCACCGCGCTCACGCTCAAGGCCGGCGCAAACATTTATACAGGTACCGATATCAGCGGCATTTCCGTCAATCCTAATAGCATTGCCGCAATCAGCCTGGCTGCAGATTCGCGTCTTGAGACCGTGCCGGGCGGGTCCATTACCCTTTCGGCCCCGGCGATCCAGGTGGAGGGCGCCCTGGAGGCGCTTTCAGGCAACATCAGCCTGACGGCGACAGGGTATGACCTCAGGGTGGCGGACGGGGCCACGATCAACGCAACGGGCTACAACAAGCCGACCACAAGCACCATCGTCGGTGTCCCATCGGGCGCGACGCCCCAGGCTGGCGGCACTGTTTCGCTGGTATCGTCCAATGGACAGGTGATCCTGGAAGAGGGGGCACTGGTGGATGTCTCCGGCTCCGAGCCGACCACCAACCTGGTGAAAAATGCCGCCGGCGTACCTGAAGAAACCATCGTGGCGAGCACGCCCGGCACCCTCAACATAACATCGAGCACCGGCCTGGTCCTGGACGGGCAGATCCTGGGCAAGTCCGCCATCCAGGGGCAGGAGGGCGGCACGCTGTCGGTGAGGCAGACGGGCGGCACCGCCCTGGCCATCAGCGAAGAGGATATCCGCCACTACATGGTGAGCGGTTTCGATGCCCTGACCTTTGGCAGCACCGGCAGCTTGACCTTCCAAAGCGGTATGGACATGCGGATCGGCCGCAGCCTGACCCTGGATACACCCCTGATTCAGGGGAACGGCAGCGATAACGTCACCCTGAGCGCGCCCTGGATCAGGCGGATCAATACCAGCGTCAACCTCCCCACCCCCCAATCCGAAGAACAGGGGACAGCCCTGCTCTCCCTGGACAGCGAATGGCTTGATGTGACAGGAAGCACCTCTCTGGCCGGTTTCGGCACGGTCAGGCTGCTGGCCAACAGGGATCTGACCCTGTCGGACAGGTATTACGCCAAACCGAGCACGGGAACAGCCGGTTGGTATGGCGCGCTGCAAAGCGGCGGCGACCTGGTGTTGCAGGGGGCGCGCATCTATCCCACCACCGCATCGGCCTTTGCGATCACCTCAGGCGGCAGCGTTACCATCAACAAGTCGGCCATGACCGACAGCACACCGATCTATTCGGCCGGCGGCGACCTGACCATTACCGCGGCCAAAGGCATCAACCAGTCCGGCTACCTGGCGGCCCCCATGGGCCGGATTTCCCTGCTTTCCGGTACGGGCCGGGTATACCTGGCCGACGGCAGCACGACAACTACCGCCGGCAATGCCCAGGTAAACTACGGTTCCTTTGACGGCACCTACTGGACCGTCAAGGACATCGATGCCAGCAATAAAGGGCCCCTGGTCACGACGGCGCCGGAAAATGCCATCACTCTCGATGCCAATGAAGTGGTTGTCCGGGATGGGGCCATTCTGGACAACTCCGGCGGCGGCTCCATCTCCACCTACCTGTTCCAGCCCGGCATCGAGGGATCATACGATCCGATCTCCATCGACGGCCGCTCATCTGCCAACAGCACGCTCAGAAGCGGGGCGCAGCGGTTCGTGATCCTGGCGGACAATTCCGTGCAACTGCCCGGCTTCACCTATACCGATTCCAACGGCAATACCAAGGTGGCCGGCGCCGTGCATCTGGATGCCACCCGCCTGGATGACGGCACTTGGCTGGAGGAGGGCACCTATTCCCTGCTGCCGGAATCCTACGCCTTTCTGCCGGGCGCGCTCATCATCAGCGATCTGGGGACATCGATTGCCTCGGGCCTGAAGCTGCACACCCAAGAGGGTTACCAGGTATTGGCCGGATACGACACCTATGCTGGGACCAGCGTTGCCTCACCGCTCAAGGGGTATTCGGTACGCAGTGCCGCCGACGTGCTGCTGGAAGGAAATTTCACCACAAAGGAACTGGTGGCGGGCGCAAGCGGCGACCTGACCATCAAAGGGACCACCACGGTTCTGAACGGCACCCTGAAGCGGGCGGCAATGGCCGGCTACAACCAGGGAGCCCTGAACCTGGCTGCCAAGGATATCATCATCCAGGCGACAAAAGTCAGCCTGCCGTCGGATTTGGGCGACAACCCGCTTACCGCGGATCTGGGCGACCTGACCGGCAAGATGCAGGTCTCCGCCGAGGTGCTTTCCGGCAACGGTGGCGGTTCGGTGACCATCGGCGATGCAACGGTCACCGATTCCATAACGGTAAAGGAGGGGAGCGCGCTGGCCGTGTCCCAGGTCGCCTTGAAGGCGAAAAAGGAAATTACCCTGGAACAGGGAACCGAGATCAATGCCGTAACGCAAAATGGAGACGGCACGGTCACCCTTGCCGTTATCAACGCCGACGGCACCGTGGCGGACAACGGCACGGTCACAATCCGGGCAAACGCCCTGGTCCATGCCTCGGATCAGATCAACCTTACCACCGATAAACTGGATCTCGATCCCTCGGGAAAGCTGGAGGTGGACCACGGCGGACTCGGCCTGACCTCGAAAAATATCGTCGTCGGCCCTGATGCGGACACCTCGCCGGGGCTCCACCTGAATAAGGCGCTGGTCAACAGCTTCGGCAACTACGATAACGTCACCCTTACCAGCACCGGCGATTCGGGTACGGGCGGCAAACTCAGTTTTCTGGAGGATGCGGTACTGACGGCCAAGAAGAGCCTGATTATCGATGCCGCCAACCTTGTCAACGGTAACGGTACAGCAGCCGATACCCTCTACAACGTCTCCATGACAGCACCGGACATCGCGTTCCGCAACAGCGGCAAGGCAGCCCTGGACCCGCAACTGACATTGCCCGGCAGCGGCGGCGGCCTCACCCTGAATGCCGATACGACAACCCTTGCCAACGATATCGCCATCAACGGTTTCAGGCAGGCCAGCTTCAAGCCCTACTCGATCAAGCCTGAGACTCCGGTTGTCAACGATCTGACCCTGGTGGGCGCGGGCACCCTGAAAACGTCGGGAGACCTGAATATGGAGGCGGCCCGGATAACCGCAACATACAGCCGGGATGCGGACGGCGTTTACCAAGCAGCCGATTTCAGCATCACGGCCAACGGTGCCGTCAACATCGCCGGCAACCTCGATGGCAAGGCCGGCAGCACGGAAACACCGGGCGGCACCTTGTCAATAACCGGCAGCAGCATCACGGATTCGGGGAGCATTGTGCTGCCGTCGGGCCAAGTGAAACTGACTGCCACCAGCGGCGACATAACCCTCGACAACGCGGACATCAGGGCAGGGGCTTTCAAGCAGACCGCTGCGGACGATAGGACAGAAGTCTACTCCGCCGGCGGCCAGATCACGTTGCGCAGCGACAAGGGCGCCGTGAAGTTGACTAACGGATCGGAACTGGATGTGTCGGCCCCCGAGCAAGGGGATGCGGGGGCCATTGCCCTGTATGCGCCGACCCTGGGGGTAGACCTGACCGGCGGCACCCTGAACGGCACTGCCAAGGCCGGACAAGGGGGTTCGTTCACCATAGATACGAACAATCTGGACAAGGTGAATGCCGATAATAAGCTTTCGGATTTGATTGATAAGATAACCGCCGGCGGGTTCAACGGCCGGCTGAACATCCGGGCGCGCCAGGGCAACCTGGATCTGGCAGCGGACAAGACGATCGCCGGCCATGAGGTTGTCATGGCGGCCGATGGAGCGGACGACCAGGCAGCCAGCGGGGCCATCGATGTCCATGGCACCATCGATGCGTCGAACAGTTCCGGAGACGGCGGCAGGGTTGAACTGTACGCCAACGGCACCCTCACCATGCATGGCGGTTCGAGCATCGATGCCCATGGGACCGGAACCGGCGCGGCCGGCGGCGAAGTATTGCTGAACAGCGGCAGTAACAATAACAGCAACTCGAAACTGGTCATGGCGAAGGATGCCGCAGTGAACGTTTCCGGTGGTGCTTCGGACAAGGGCGGCAGCCTGCACCTGCGGGCTCTGCGCAATGGCAACGGCGTCAACATGGACCTGCAGGGGGCCAAGATCACGGGCGCGGCCCGGGTGGTGGCCGAGGCGGTGCGGGTATACGACAACACCACCGGAGTCATTACTGCTTCAGACCAGACAAACTACAAAAACGATAACGACAGTTACATGTCCGCAGCCAATATCGCAGCAAATCGCGGCGCTCTATTGGCCGGTCTGGCCATGGACGGGGCAACGGAACTTCATTTCCGGCCCGGTATGGAGGTGCGCAGCAGCGGAGACCTGGCCCTGGCGGCGAACTGGGATCTTACCTCCTGGCGTTACGACAACGGCGCGGGCGTCATTAACGAACCGGGCGTGTTGACCCTGCGGGCCGGTGGCAACCTGACCTTTGGCAGCGCAATTGCCAGCTATAACCTGACTGACCATCCCACCCCGCTGGCAAGCCTGGTCAGCACCACCATGCAGGATTCCTGGGGTTACAACCTGGCTGCCGGCGCGTCCCTGGGCGCGGCCAATCCCCTGGCGACCGTGCGCGGCACCGGCAACCTGCTCCTGGGACCGTCCGCCAACGGGGCGCTTGTTACTGTTGATTCCACCGGCAAGGTGCTTTCCGGCGCCCTGGTCTACACAGAGAACGCGCTCGTGCGTTTTGCCTCCGGCAACAATACCGACATCGGCGCCGGTGTGGCCGCCAAATTCATGATCAACGAGACGATCCGCTACAACCTTGGGACCTATGGCGGCGCCATCAGGGGCGAAACCGGCAATGACCTGTCGGTCCGGGGTGGGGCCATCCAGAGCGCGGTGGGGGACATTGACCTGCGGGTGGGAGGCGACCTGTCCCTGCTTGGTGCAACGGATGTGGGTGCCACCACGACTTCGATCGGCACGATCCGAACCACCGGCGAGTACACGCCGGGCGAGACCGTGGAGACAAGTCCCGGCGGCAGCCCAAGATCCTCAAAAATCACCGATTACTGGACCTATGGCAACGGTGGAGACATCGACCTGGATGTGGCGGGGACAGTGGCGGGCAGGGTCAACAATACAACCTCGGCAGGAATCAATGCCGGGTTGGAAAACGCCTGGGACGCACCAACGGGCGATTCCCTTACAGGCGACAAATTCCTGGCAGCCAGCTATGGCGGAACCAATGCCACCGAGGGGATTGCCACCATGGCGGGCGGAAGCATCCGGGTGCGCTCCGGTGGGGATTTCACCTGCCAGACCGGTGTCTTTGGCTCTGGCGATCTGCGGATTACCTCGGGAGGCGACCTGAACGGCAGGTTCCGCCTGACCAAAGGGGCAGGCGACCTGAGCGCCATGGGGAATTTCGGGACAGCTAACAGCGGCCAGGTTCTGGAGCTGACCGATGCCAACCTGACGGTCGCTGCCCAGGGGGACATGCATATCGGCGCGGTGCTCAACCCGGACAACTGCCGGGACCAGGTGACGGTGGGGAATAAATGGAACCTGACATACTCTCAGGATGCAGAGGCAAACTTCAGGTCCCTGGCCGGCAGCGTGGAGTACGACGGTGCCAGCGGTTTCAATGGCTATGTAACTGCCAATGCATTGTTAAATAATCGCCAGAAGATCGTGACTCCGGTGTTCTCCATCCTGGCTGCGGGCGATATCCACATAGCAAAGGATCTGGCCCTGGCGCCATCGGCCGCCGGCAACCTGCAACTGGCGGCCGGGGGCAGCATCGACGGCACTACAGGCGGTACGAATAATCAGGCTGCACTGTACATGGTGGACATTGACCCGGCAACGGTCTACGGCAGATTCAGCAGGGCAGATGGCGACAAGTTGCAAAATCTACTCTTTACCGATGGCAGCTCGGCAGGCTACGTGCTGCACAAGGGCGACAACGTTCCGGTGGAGATCACGGCCGGCCAGGATATCACCAACCTGCAGCTCACCCTGAACAAACAGGCCACCATCACGGCCGGCAACGATATCCGCGAACTCAAATTCCGGGGAGAGAACATCGGGGCGGACGACATCACCAGCATCCGGGCCGGCCACGATATTTTTTACAGCTACAATGCCTCGCAAACCAATGCCTATGAACTTACAGCGCCTGGTCCGGGGCTGCGCCTGGGCGGGCCCGGCACCTTGCTGGTCCAGGCCGGCAACAACATCGAGCTGGGCAATTCGGCCGGCATCCAATCCTATGGCAACCGCCTGAATTCTGCCCTGGGCAGCAAGGGGAGCACCCTGGTCGTGCTGGCCGGGGCAAAATCAGCACTGACCGATGTGTCCGCAACGGAGATTGTGGCGGATGCCTATGATTTTTTCCACGGTGTGAGCAACGATCAGGTGGTGAATGACTACTCGCTATTGCTGGACCGGACCGACAAGGCCGGGACCCAACAGCTTGTGGAAATCGCAAAAAGCCTTGCCCTGTCCGCTCCGGATTTTATCGAACAGGTGACAAGCGGCAAGGTCGGCCTGCAACTGGCCGGGAGCGCCTTTACCATCCTGCAGAACCTGTCCAAAAACGGGGAGATCGATGCGGATACCCGGGCCAAGCTGAAGGACTATGCCAAGCAGATCATCGATCAAGTGCGCACCGGGAGCATTCAAAAATATTTTGCCGGCAAATCCGCGGACAGCAGCGGCTCCATCAACATGGTCAGTTCCCAGATCAGCACCCTGACCGGCCAGGACGAGATCTTTGTCCTGGCACGCACCAACCTGAACGTGGGCAAGAGCACCTTTGTGAGTGAGAGCACCCAAAAGTCAACGGGGATTTCCACCACCGCGGGTGGACCCATCAACATCTACGCCGGCGGCGACGTCAATGTCAACGAATCACGGGTGATGACACTGCTGGGAGGCCATATAACGGTCTGGAGCGACCAGGGAAACATCAATGCGGGCAGGGGCTCCAAGACCACTGTTGCCGCACCTGTGATCGCTCCCAAATACGACCCGGCCGATATGACCAAAATTACCGGCTACACTATCGATCCCCCTTCCATAGGCAGCGGCATCCGGGCGGTTACCTTTGACCCGAACGCGACACCGGCCAGCAACCTGCCGACCCCCAAACCGGGCGACCTCTACCTGTTTGCCCCGGAAGGCGTCATCGATGCCGGCGAGGCGGGCATTGCCGGCAACAAGGTGATCCTTGGCGCCCCAGAGGTGCTGAACGCCAAGAACATCAGCTCATTGGGCAGTTCCGTGGGTATGCCGACATCCTCGGAGGGGAGCCTCAGTCTGGGTGCCCTGGCCGGGGCCGGCAGCATCGCGGAAAACAGCAAGATGATCGAGCAGGGTTCGGCCATGGGGAGTTCCAGGGACAAGACCGCTGTTGCCCAGGCCAGCCTGGTGGACGATTTTATGTCCAAGTTCCTCGACGTCAAGGTCATCGGCTTCGACATGGACGGGAGCGTCATCGACAAGGATGGAGATCAGGAGAAGGACAAGAAGTAAGAAGCGGTGAAGCATTGCTGATAAATCAAGCCAAGAAAAGGTATCCGGAGGATCCAGGTATGATGGTGCGCGGGATGTGGAACAGAGTTACGGGCGTGGCAGGGGCGATACTGCTGCTCACTTTTTTGACCGGCGTCGGCCAGGCAGATGCCTGGTGGGACAAGAAATGGCAGTACCGGGAAAAGGTCTCATTCGACTTGTCCGAGAAGGGCGCCAATATCAAGGAAAACCTGGTTGACGCGCCGGTGCTGGTGCGCCTGCACGCGGGCAACTTCCAGTTTGCCAATGCCAAAAAGGACGGCTCGGACCTGCGGTTTGTCAGCGCCGACGACAAGGTGCCGCTCAAGTTCCACATCGAAAAATTCGATCCCAAGCAAGCCATCGCGTTGGTCTGGGTGCGTGTCCCCCAGCTTGCCGGCGGCAGTGCCCAGGATTCCATCTGGCTGTACTACGGCAACGACTCTTCTGTGCCCGGACAGGAAGCGGGTGCCACCTATGACACCAGCCAGGTCCTGGTCTATCACCTGAACGAGGACCAGGGAGCCCCCAGGGATGCCACTGCTTACGGCAACAACGCCGCCGCCTTTGCCGGCACCCATGGTACGCCTTCGGTGATCGGCAACGGCTACAGCTTCAAGGGGGGAGAAAAGATTGTTGTCCAACGTTCGCCGTCCCTGAATTTTGCCAAGGGTTTCACCTTTTCCGCCTGGGTACGGATACCCCAGGCCCAGGGCGATACCCATCTCTTTTCCTGGCAGGACGGGAGCCAGTCCATCGTGGTCGGCATTGCTCAGGACAAGCCTTATCTGCGTGTCGGAGCCAATGGCAAGCAACCGGTTGCCAGCGAAAAGAAGGGGAACTTGACCCTGAATGCCTGGCATCATCTGGCCGTGACAGCCGATTCGGACAAGCAGTTCGGCACCGTGTATGTCGATGGCCGGGAGGCGGCCTCGGTCAACCTGCAAACCGCGTTGCCTTCGCCGGCCGGAGAAATAGCCATCGGCGCCTCGATGACGGGTCAGAATGCCTTTGTCGGCGACCTGGACGAGATTCGGATTTCAAACATTGCCAGGCCCGCCTCTTGGGTTGCGGCGGCATTCGGCAGCCAGGGCCCCGACGGGAAACTTACGGCGTACCAGCCTGAGGAAACCCCTTCCAGCGGCGGGGGAGAGAACCTTACCATCCGCCTGATCAAGGTCACGGCCCGGAGCATCACCTTTGACGGCTGGCTCATCATCGCCCTCTGCACCACCATGCTGTTCCTGGCGGCGGGGGTGTTTGTCAGCAAATTCCTCAAACTGCAGAAGATCAAAAAAGGGAATGAGGCGTTTCTGGAGAGCTTCAACAATCTCCACGATCCGCTGGAGCTGAACCAGGAGGATGACAGTTTCGAGAATTCCAGCCTGTGCCGCATCTACAAGGCCGGCTATGACCAGATCATGCACTGGGCAGAAAAACATGGCGAGGGCAAGGAAGAGGTCGTGTTGACCAACTCGGCGGTGAACATTTTCCGGGCTGCCCTGGACCGGGCCAGTTCCGAAGAAACAAGGAAGATGAACGCCTGGATGATCGTGCTGACCCTGGGCATCTCGGGCGGGCCTTTCTGGGGGCTGCTCGGTACGGTCTGGGGGGTCATGAACACCTTTGCCAGCCTGGCGGAGGCCGGAGAGGCCAACTTGTCCGCCATTGCTCCCGGTGTTGCCTCGGCCCTGGCCTGTACCCTGTTCGGCCTGCTGGTGGCTATTCCGGCCCTGTTTGCCTACAGCTTCCTGATACTGCACATGAAGAATCTGAACGTGGAGACGCGTCATTTCATTGAGGAATACGCCCTGAGAGTGGAAGGGTTTCACGGACAGGAGGGGGCATGAAAGCGCCATCGGATGACCATGACGAGGTAGTCGAGATTAATGTAGTGCCGATGCTGGACCTGGCCTGGAACCTCCTGGTGGTTTTCATGATCGTGGTAACCGCGTCGGTCCAGGGGATCACTGTCAACCTGCCCAAGGCAAGCGCGGCGGTCAGCAAGATCAAGCCGACCACCAAGGCCATCACCATTACGGCCGAGGGGACCATCTTTCTGGACAGCTTCCCGGTCACCCTCAGTGAGCTGGAAGCCCGCCTGCGCCAGTACAAGGCCGCCGATCCCAACCTGCCGGTGGTGGTTCGGGGGGATGAGAAGATCACCTACAAAAACATCATCGAGGTGCTGGACCTGTTGCAGAAGCTGGAAATCACCCAGCTGGGGCTGGTGACGCAGAAGCTGGTGAAGTAGGGGCGGCCCCATGTGGCCGCCCGTGGTTTGGAAAATCGGGAAAAATCTGGCAAACACGAGGTTTGCCCCTACGGTAAATCATATGACCGACCATAAGAAAAAACACAAAAAATCCTCCTGTCAGAGCTGGCTGGTGCCGGGAATAATCGGCCTCGTTTTTCTGGGAGGCATCGGTTTCATAATCAAGGTTGCGCTGACCGATGTGGGCCCGCGGCAAAAACAGCAGATCTCGACGGTGACCCTGTTGAAGCCGCCGCCCGAGGTAAAGGAAAAGCCGCCGGAGCCGGAAGTGCCGAAGGAGATCCCCAAGGAGACCATGACGGCCCCCACCGAGATGCCGCAGCCCCAGGACCAGGCCCAGGATCAGCCCCAGGACAATACCCCGGCCGGCAGCGACCTGGGGGTGGACAGCGACGGGAGCGCCGGTTCCGACGCCTTCGGCCTGGTGGGTAAAAAAGGTGGCCGTGCCATTACACTGGGCGGGAGCAATGGTGGCGGCATGAGCAAGCTTGCGCTGCTGGCCAAGTACGGCTGGTATACCCAGAAGATCCAGGAAGAGATCAAGTCCCAGGTCCGGAATCACCTGAGCCAGGATGGCGGTATCCCGAAGGGTAAGTGGCAGGCGGTGGTCAAAATTGTGCTCGATGCCGGCGGCAGGATCGTGAAATACGAGTTGGTCGGGACCTCGGGCAACAACAAGATGGACGGTGCGGTCCGCTCCACCCTGGCACGGATCAGGATCAGCGAGCCCCCGCCGGACGGGATGCCGGCCGGCATGACGGTCAGGATAATATCGCAGGGATAATGGTGCCAAGCCGAATTCAAGCGCTACGTTCGTTGGTTTTACTTGGTGTTGGAAATTAGTACTACATAAAATCGGAGGGTTGTATGAAGCGCCTGAGCGCATTGATCGGCAGTATGGTCTGTTTGCTATTTATCACTGTTGCGGTTGCGTCCGCGGAAGAAAACGACGCGCCTGCGCCGGAACCAGCCCCGTCCTCCACCCCATCCCCGGTACCGGCTACCCCGCAGGTCCAGTCCAATATCGAGCAGCTTCTCAATCTGTTGAAGGAGAGGAATGTCATTACCGAGGAAGAGGCGGCAGCAATCGTCAAGCAGCCCGAGGCCGGCAAAAAGCAGGAAAGCATCAATGCCCTGCTTAACCTGTTGAACGCCAAGGGTATCATCAGCGTGGAGGAGGCCGCCGGCCTGGCCGACGAAAGCGCGGCTCCGGCTCCGGGGAAAAAAGTCACCGGCCCGGCAGGCCGCAACACCGCCACGGTGCCGCTGATCCTGCCCATGGACGACCGCCGCTTCATCCGCATGCTGAAAGACAAGTGGCTCGAAATCGGCAAAAAGGACGATGAGTTCTATCCGACCTTCAACGACTCCCGGGATCCCGAATACCTCATCAAGCGTATGAGGGAGCTGGAGATCATCACGGATGACGAGGCCTACGAGCTGACCAGGCAGTACCGTACCCAATACCTGTCCGGCGCGGTTTCAACCACTCTGGAGAACAAGGAAAAGGGCTATCTGGAGCGGATCAGCAAGGACGTCACGGCTGAAGTGGACAAAAACATCCTGCCGAAGATTCTCAACAATTGGACGCAGCGGCTCAAGCTGAGCGGTGATGTGCGCTTGCGTTACGAAGGAGATTTTTTTGATGAGGGCAACGGTGATTTCATTAAACCGGATAATCCCGGGCAATTGATGAACAGCAAGATCGACCGCAACCGCTTTGCCGTCAGGGCCAGACTGGGACTGGAGGCCAAGGTGTCGGATGAAATCACGGCTGGCATCGGCTTGGCCACTGGCAGTTCCAACAACCCTGTTTCGACCAATTCAACCTTGGGCGACTCGCTCAACAAGAAAAATTTTCTGCTGGACCGCGCCTATCTCAGGTGGAGCCCGGTATCCTCCATCTCAGTCTGGGGCGGCCGTTTCCCCAACCCCTGGTTCTACAGCAACCTGGTCTGGGACCCGGATCTGAATTTCGAAGGGGTGGCTGTCCAATACCATCCGCGCCTCTCTCCAACCTGGGGCCTGTTTTTCAACGGCGGCGCCTTTCCTTTACAGGAAGTGGAATTGTCCACCAGGGACAAATGGCTGTTCGGGGTCCAGGCCGGGGCGGAATACCAGGCCAAGGACAAGCTGACCGCCCGGCTGGGAGCCGCGCTCTACATGTATGAGAATACCGTTGGCGTGGTCAATCCCTACGGCCAGACCGTGAACGACTGGACCGCGCCCCAGTTCATGCAGAAGGGCAATACCCTGATGGATATCAACAATGTTCAGGGTGCCGCCAGCAAGATGGCCTATGCCTCCCGTTTCAAGGAACTGAACATCACCGGGACCATTGATCTGGCGTACTGGCATCCGGTTCATATCACGCTTTTGGGTGACTATGTCAACAACCTGGGGTTCGACAAGGGGGCGGTGGATGCTCGCACCGTCTACGACGTGAAGAAAGAGACCGAAGGCTACCAGTTCGGAGTAGCGGTAGGTACGCAGAAGATACAGAAATTGTGGGACTGGAAGGCGTCTTTTTACTACAAGTATCTTGAGGCCGATGCGGTTATGGATGCCTTCACCGATTCGGATTTCAATCTGGGGGGCACAAATGCCAAGGGCTGGATCGTCGGCGGTGATCTGGGTATTGCCAGGAATACCTGGCTGTCTACCCGCTGGATATCCACCAATGAAATTACGAGAACCGTTAATACGTCTGGTGAAGTTGCGGGGCCGTTGGCGATCGACGTGTTCCAGTTTGATATCAATGCCAGGTTTTAGGCGGTTTTGACATGCGCTATATCCTGTTTGTATTGATGTCGGCACTGTTCATCCAGCCTGTTGCCCGTGCCGGCGAATCGGCGTCGCCGGCCAATACGGCCGCCCTGGTCAACGGGGCGGTCATCACAACCGCGGATTTCCGGGCCGAGCTGGACCGGGTGCTGCGGCTGCGCAATAAGAGCGAAACCGGGATGGAACCGGCCATGTTGGCCATGGTGAAGAAAGAAGCGCTGGACACGCTCATCGGCCGGGAACTGCTGTACCAGGAGAGCCGGCGCAATGGGATCAGTATTCCCCCTGCCGCGGTCGATAATGAGGTTGGCCGGTTGCGGCGGCACTATGCGAGCGATGGGGATTACCGGGCGGCGCTTGCCAAACTGGGCCTGAACGATGACATGATCAAATCACAGGTTGAGCGGGGAATGGCAATCCAGAGCTTCATCGAATCCAAATTCGGCTCCAAAACAACGGTTACGGATGACGAAGCGAGAAGCTATTACGACAGCCACCAGGACTCATTTCGCCAGGCCGGCCAGGCAGGGGAGGGGCGCAGCAGGGCCGTCCTTCCCTTCCAGGCTGTCCGTGACAGGATCAACAGACAGTTGCAGCGTGAACGGACGCTGGACGAGCTGACCCCATATCTGAAGCAGCTCCGCGATGCCGCCAGAGTGGAGATATATCTGGCCGGGGACACTGATTAGCGCCAGAGGCAAATCTCACCGAATCCCTCTTAGGTTTGTGTGGCGGATTTACCGGTAATAATACCAGGAAGAAGGGAAGCTGTGTCATGTTGAGTCATTTATGCCTGGTCAGTGTGATTTGTCTTCAATTGATCCTTTTCGGCTGCGGCGGGAGCAATTCTTCTTCAGTCGGCAGTACCAGCGGGTCTTCGGTATCTCTTACCGGTGCGGTTACAACAATAGACGGTATGCAAGGGAGTATTAATGCCCCTTTCGGCATCACAACGGATGGGACGAACCTCTATGTTGCCGATTACCGTAACAGTGTCATCAAGAAGGTCGTGATCGCCACCGGGGCAATCACCACGCTGGGTGGCGTTGCGAGCAATTTAGTTGCCCCGGCTGGCGTCACAACGGACGGGACGAATCTCTACATAACGGATGCAGGCGCACGCTCTATTATGAAGATGGTAATTGCCACGGGCAAAGTTACCAGGCTGACCGGCTATACGGCCGGATTCAATTTCCCATACGGCATTGCAACGGATGGCACAAACCTCTATGTGGCGGATACCGGAAACAGCACTATCAGGAAGGTTGTAATCGCCAGCGGGGAAGTGTCCACACTAGCCGGTACCGCCGGTGTTGCGGGAAATAATGACGGAATCGGCATTGGGGCGAGTTTCAGCGGCCCGTACGGCATCACAACGGACAATACGAACCTTTATGTGGCGGATACGGGCAACAACACCATCAGGAAGATCGTGATCGCCACTGGAGTTGTCACTACGCTGGCCGGCACCACGGGAACAGCGGGGCATACGGACGGGACCGGTACAGCGGCGGGTTTCAGTGGTCCATACGGTATCACAACTGACGGCACTAACCTTTATGTGGCGGATACCGGTAACAGCACTATCCGGAAGGTTGTAATCGCCACCGGGGAAGTGTCCACGCTGGCCGGTACTGCCGGGGTTGTGGGAAATACAGACGAAACCGGCACAGCGGCAAGTTTTAGTGGCCTATATGGCATCATTTTGAAGGGCACGAGCCTATTTGTAACGGATACGGGCAACAACACTATCAGGATGATTCAGTGAGCGGAATCCAAGGCAATCCGCAACACTATATTTCTAGTGAACTTTCAAAGGTGGGTGTCACAACATATGGGCCATAAAACTATATTGTTTCCATTGGTCACGGTATTTATTCTCTCGTGCTGTGGTTGCGGCGGCGGTTCCGGCGGTAATGAAAGTTCGTCTGCAAAAACTACGTCATCCGTTCTTGCCGCTGGAACAGCCCATGCCGCTCTTCTGAAAAGCGACGGCACTATCTGGGTGTGGGGAGAAAATACGAATGGCCAGCTCGGTGACGGATCGAATGAAAATCGAGTTACGCCGATCCAAAATTCCGGATTTTCGGGTTCTGTTGCTGTCGCCGCCGGGAGTAATTTTACCGTGGCCTTGAAGAGTGACGGCACTGTCTGGGGATGTGGAGATAATTCCCATGGCCAACTGGGAGATGGCACAAACATTTCCTCCAATATTCCCGTCCAGGTTCAAATAACAACTACGGACAATATACTTGCAAAACTTACGGGGGTAACAACGGTTTCCGCCGGGGATGGATTTGCGGTTGCGTTAAGGAATGACGGCACTGTCTGGGCCTGGGGCTATAACATCCATGGCCAGCTCGGTGATGGAACAATTATAGATCGTAATACCGCAGTACAGATTGCCGGGCTGTCCGGGGTGGTTGCCATTGCTGCCGGCAGTTCTGACACGATAGCTCTGAAAAAAGACGGCACTGTCTGGGGGTGGGGATCAAACTCCAATGGTGAACTTGGATACGAACTTGTGAATGAACAAGTATTCAGCCTGCCGCATTATGCACCGGTTCAGGTTGCTGGTCTTTCCGGAGTAACTGCCATTGCGGAAGGTGACCGTTCGACGTATGCCCTTATAAAGAATGGAACTGTCTGGGCATTGGGTGCCAATTGGAATGGTCAACTCGGCGATGGAACGACAAATGACAGCAATATCCCGGTGCAGGTAAGCGCACTCAGCGGAGTGACCGCCATTGCGGCCGGATTCCGATCCAACCTTGCTTTACTGGGTGACGGCACAGTCCGGGCATGGGGAGCAAACTGGTACGGCCAGATCGGGGATGGGACAATAGCTGATCAGCCAACCCCGGTAAAAGTTGTTGACCTTTCTGGAGTGGTTGCCATTGCCGCGGGGAATGGATTTTCAGTCGCTTTGAAAAATGACGGTAGCGTCTGGGCCTGGGGATATAACGATAGCGGCCAGCTTGGGGACGGAACAACAACGATAAGTAGCATCCCTGTGCAGGCGGTTGCCAATTAATCTATAAAAGGCATTACTCACGCGACGAACGCGACGAGATAATAGCAAAATCAAAGGCGTGTTTGGAGTTCTAACTGATTAAAATCATGGTTCCCCGATAAAGGCATTCGGGGATGACACCCTTCATAGCGGAAGATCAATATTAATCAGGAAAATTGGTTTTTCCTGTACTTAAAGGTGTTATCCCCTTCATCCTTTAGGCGGGTCCTTTTATCCCAGTAAGCAATGCCTGGGATTTTTATGTTTATCAATTGTTCTGAATTGCTCCTTTGCCATCTTTATTCCGCCACATAATTTATTCGTTAACAAATTCTTTCCCAAATAGTTTTCAAGCCGTCCCAAGCCTGTAACAATTCCATGCTAACCTTCCAAAAATGAATGCGGAGTACTGTCCGGATGCGGGTTGCAATATCTGAGGATAGGCCTTCCGCCTACCTTCAGGTACTGCCATGTCAGCCTGACAGGCCGTGAAAGGCCGGGGAGTAACGGTATGTGCGGCATAGTGGGATATATCGGGCAACAGCCGGCAGCGCCAATCATTCTTGCGGGGCTGCAAAAACTTGAATACCGCGGCTACGATTCGGCCGGCATCTGCACGATAGATGGGGGCTTTGCCGATGTCCGGCGCAGCAAGGGCAAGCTGCAAAATCTGGTTCAGTTGCTGGAAGACAGCCCCTTGCAGGGAAGCGTTGCCATTGGGCACACACGCTGGGCTACCCATGGCAAGCCGACGGAGGTTAATGCGCATCCGCACCAGGCCGGGCCGGTGGTGCTGGTCCACAACGGAATTATCGAGAATTACCTGGGCTTGAAGATGGAACTGCGGGACCAGAAACACAACTTCAAGAGCGAGACGGATACCGAAGTGATTGCCCATCTGATTGAACATAAGATGATCGGGGGCAGCGGGTTCGTTGACGCGGTTCGGACCTCGCTACAGGAATTGGAAGGCGCCTATGCGGTCTGCCTGGTTTCCGAGACGGAGCCGGGGATGATGATTGCCGCCAAACATGGTTCACCACTGGTGATCGGGCTGGGAGACCAGGAATTTTTCGTTGCCTCGGATATACCCCCGATCCTGAACCATACCCGTGAGATGGTTTTCCTGGAAGATGATCAGATGGTTGTTTTCAAGGATGGTTTCGCACATTTTTCCACACTTGCGGGCGGACCGCTGACGATAACGCCGCGCCATATAGATTGGTCCCCGCTTATGGCCGAAAAGGGTGGTTACCGCCACTTCATGCTCAAGGAAATCTTCGAGCAGCCGCGGGCCGTGCAGGATACCCTGGCCGGACGCCTGCTGGAAGATGAATGGGATGTGTGCCTGGATAATATAGGGCTCAGCGATGCTAAGCTGGCCCAGGTGCGGAGGGTTTGCATAGTGGCCTGCGGCACTTCTTGGCATTCCGGACTGGTGGGGAAATTTCTGCTGGAAGAGCACTGCCGCCTGCCGGTTGAAGTGGATATCGCGTCCGAATTCCGCTACCGCAATCCCGTGGTCGGCCCTGAAACCCTGCTGATTGCGATTTCACAATCAGGCGAGACCGCCGACACCCTTGCTGCGGTGCGGGAGGCCAAGCTCCGGGGGGCGCTGGCCATTGCCGTCTGCAACGTGATTGACTCGTCCATTGCCAGGGAAACCGATGGGGTCGTCTACACCCATGCCGGTCCGGAGATCGGTGTGGCCTCCACCAAGGCCTTTGTGACCCAATTGGTGGCGCTCTACCTCTTTATGCTGCGCTTGGGCAGGGCAGGTGGCTCGATCACACCGGAGCGGATGATGCCGCATTTCACATCCCTTCTCCATTTGCCGGCCCTGATGGAGCAGGCGTTGCTGCTCGACAACGCGGTCGAGGCCATTGCCCGCCATTACCAGCACGCCGGTGACTTCCTGTTCCTGGGCCGTGGGATCAATTATCCGATCGCCCTGGAAGGTGCGCTCAAGCTGAAGGAAATCTCTTACATTCATGCCGAAGGTTATCCGGCCGGGGAGATGAAGCATGGCCCCATCGCCCTGATCGACGAAAACTTGCCGGTGGTGGTCATCGCCCTCCGAGACCGCCATTACGAAAAGGTGGTCTCCAATATGGAAGAGGTCATTGCCCGTGGCGGCAGAGTGATCGCTTTCTGCACCGAAGGCGATGACGAGGTGAGGAATAGGGCGGAAACCGTCCTGTATCTGCCGGAATGCAGCGAGTGGATAGCCCCGGTTCTGCTCTCCATCCCAATGCAGTTGCTTGCCTACCATGTGTCGGTCCTCAAGGGAAACGATGTGGACCAGCCGCGTAACCTGGCCAAATCAGTTACAGTCGAATAGGAGATTGTTGTGACCATTGAAAACAGGATTGCATCACGCACTGCGAGGATCGGGGTCATTGGCCTCGGCTATGTGGGACTGCCGCTGGTCATTGCTTTTTGCAGGGCAGGCTTCAGTGTGACCGGATTCGATGTGGACGCTGAAAAGGTGGAAATGCTGAGCCATGGCCAAAGCTATATCCGCCATATTGACCTGGGCTCGCTGGATCAGGATGCCCTGCAAAATTTTGTTCCGACAACGGACTTCTCCCTGCTGCGTGATATGGATTGCATCATCGTCTGCGTACCGACACCCCTGAACAGGTATCGCGAGCCGGATATGTCCTATGTTTTCAATACCAGCGTCTCCATAGCCGAAAACCTGCGCGCGGGGCAGTTGGTGGTCCTGGAATCGACCACCTATCCGGGAACCACCGATGGCGAGATGCGGGAGATCCTGGAACAAAGCGGTCTTAAGGCCGGGGCGGATTTTCTGCTGGCGTTTTCACCCGAACGGGAGGATCCCAACAATAAGGATTTCTCCCTGAACATGGTCCCCAAGGTGGTGGGCGGCTATTCTCCCGCCTGCCTGAACGCTGCCCAAGCACTGTATGAAACCATCATCAACCGGACTGTCCCGGTCTCATCGACCCGGGTGGCCGAGGCGTCAAAGCTGCTGGAGAATATCTACCGTTCGGTCAATATCGCCTTGGTGAACGAGCTGAAGGTGCTGTTCGACCGGATGGGGATCGATATATGGGAGGTCATCGAGGCGGCCAGGACCAAGCCGTTCGGTTTCCAGGCATTCTATCCAGGTCCCGGACTGGGCGGCCACTGCATACCCATCGACCCCTTCTATCTCACCTGGAAGGCCCGCGAATTCGATTGCCACACCCGTTTCATAGAACTGGCCGGAGAAATCAACACCTCCATGCCCGATTACGTGGTGGGCAAGGTGATGCTGGCCCTGAACAATGTTGGCAAGCCGGTCAACAAGGCCCGGATCCTGATACTCGGCCTGGCATACAAGGCCAATGTGGACGATGACCGCGAGTCGCCATCCTACCGGCTCATGGAAACGCTGGAAGAGCTTGGCGGTGTTGTCAGCTACAATGACCCGTATATCCCGGTCATCCGTCCCACTCGCGACTACGCCAGATACGCCGGGCGGCGTTCCGCGCCGGTCAGCGGTGATTACGACCTGCTGCTGATTGCCACGGCCCATGACGAATACCGGGGGCTTGACCTGCTCTCATTCGGCATCCCGGTTGTTGATGCGCGCAATTTGATCAGCGAGAAGAACGCACTCTGTTACAAGGCCTAGCTTTCTTGATGATGTTTCTGCGCTACCTGGGGCCGGCCCTCTTGGCGGTGACGCTGTTCGTGATCTTTGCGCCGGGCTTCCTGGCCTGTTCCGATGCCACGCGAAAAGCGGACGCGGTTGTCCTGTATGTTGGGCCGGAGCTGGAATCCAGGCTTGGCGAGGCCAGACAGCTGATCCGGGATGGATATGCCCGCTACCTGATCATTCCGTCCTACAGCGAGATAGAGCAGGTGCAGAGCGATGGCACGCTGATACGGATTTCGGGGGACATACGGTTGCGGCACAATATCTTGCCAATACGCAAGGCGGTAAATTACGGCAGGTATTATGAAGATACCCATGTGGAGACCTGCGAGGCAAAGCGGATAATGGATGATCTGGGACTCCACACCGCATTGCTGGTCAGTTCCTCGTACCACATGAGAAGGATCATGATGATCGCGGGGCTGGTGTTCCGGGGGCATGACTACACCATCATCTGCAATCCTGTCCGCCGGCAGACACCCTATACCGCCGCCGACTGGTTGAACAGGGAGCGGCGGAGGATCATTGTCAGCGAATATCTGAAGATAGGGTGGTTCCTGGTGTACGGGCTGGTCAGCTCCTGGCATGGCTGTTGATGGCAAATTCGATAATCCTACGCGGAGAAGTATCTTCATGAAAAAGGCACTAATCACCGGCATCACCGGCCAGGACGGCTCCTACTTGGCTGAACTGCTCCTGGCAAAAGGATATGAAGTCC
>MTLE01002900.1_pt1 | contig 27911 bp, 22 predicted proteins | sample 1982461 | NCBI WGS metagenome assembly MTLE01 (sample SAMN05712605, study PRJNA340218) | biofilm metagenome | isolation source: sample SPL anode biofilm adapted to -200 mV | place: USA | collected 2012-02-03
GAGCCATTTCAACCGTTTCTGCTATGGAAGCATTGCGGCTTCGGCCTCTGGCAAAGGGTATGGTGCAATAAGTACAGAAATAATCGCAGCCATCCTGAACTTTCAGGAAATATCTTGTCCGGTCGTCGCGCGAGCAGGATGGTTTAAAATCTCTCACCCGTTTGATTTCCGACCGATGAATTTCAGCGCTTTCCGAAAGTTCCGATTCTTGCAGATAATCCAGAATGCTGAACTTTTCATTTGCCCCCAAAACTAAATCAACACCCTCTATTTTCGCTATCTCTTCCGGTTTTAACTGGGCATAACAGCCTGTAACCACCATTATAGCATTTGGATGCTGACGATTTAACCGGTTTATTGCCTGTCTGCATTTATGGTCGGCAGTGTCTGTCACTGAGCAGGTATTAATTATGCAAACATCGGCTTTTTCACCCGGTCGCGCTTTTACAAATCCCTCATTGGTAAGCTGTTTGCCAATTGCCGACGTTTCAGCAAAGTTTAATTTACAGCCTAAAGTATGAAAAGCGACTTTTTTATTATTGAAAAGAGAATTATCTATCATTATTATGGAAAAATTAAAGTGCAAAGGTACTAAAAAATGAAGAATTTCGGGTTACCGTTTTTATACTGAATAAAAACAGATAAAACCCGAATGAAACAGTCAATTCAGAAACGGTTTAGTGAAAGTATATGTTCAGTTGGTTTGACTAAATTTGATTGTCATTAGTTTGTTTTTCGTAGATGTCTTGCAAATTAATTTTTCTTTTGTATTTTTGCGGACTTATATTGTAAAATCAACACTATGTCAGCACTCGCTATTGTAGGTTTCTTAGCCTCTTTATTTTCGGTTTTGAATCAGTTTCCACAGGCAATTAAAGTTTTTCGGTCACAGGATACACAAAGTATTTCGCTTGTAATGTATTTTATCGTTGTAATTGCTATTACTTTATGGCTGGTGTACGGGATAATGCTGAAAGATGGACCGCTTATTTCGGCAAACGCTTTGTCATTGGTACCAATCGTTTATATCTTTATTATTAAATTAAAGAATACGATTCAGGGAAAAGATAAACTTTCGATTTGAGAAAGAGTTGCAGGTAGGATTGTTTCGTTGTAAAAACGAAATAAAAAAACGAGCCAAAAGGTTCGTTTTTTTTTATGGATTTAAATTTGTTACACTCTGAAATCAAAACGTTCAGTTTTTGTTTTTTCGTAAATTTCACGATCGTAACTGTAATATCTGGCCGGCTTATGTGATACACCAGACTGAATCTCGTCAAGTGGTATAAGATAGGGCATTTTGTTTACTTTACGTCTGTAATTTCTTTTATCATAAGTTGTATTGAAGATAACTTCATATACTTTCTGCATTTGGGTAAGTGTGAATTTTTGGGGAAGGAGTTCAAAAATCAATGGCTCGTGCAATAAATCATAGCGAAGTCTTTTCAGAGCTTCATCAAAAATTTCATTATGATCGAACATAAGTTCATTCAGTTCATTTGCATTAGCCCATTTTGCAACATCAATTAATTTGGAATTGTCTATTGAATTTATATTGATTAACGAATAAAATCCGACAGTAATTACTCTTTCATCTTCTAACCGTGGTTTTACCCATTCAAAATCCTGAGGTCGTCTTTTCAGACGATCCGGATCGCTGAAAACCTGAAACTGTTTCACGAATATATCTTCAAGACCTGTTTGCTCTTTCAGGATGCGTGCTGCAGTTGCATTTATATCTTCGTTACGACGAATATGATTGCCGGGCAATTTCCATTCTTCATTTATTTCATCATTACAGGGAACACTTTCTTTTCGAACCAATACGGATAATACGTTTTCATAATAACCAAAAATCACACAGTCTACAGATATGGTAGGAAGTGTTGCATTTGGATTATTTATATTAATATCTGCCATAAGTAAGTTGTTTTTTTGTAAATATGGCTGCAAAGGTATATAAAAAAAATGATTTTTTAATCTTTGGTAGTGTCGATAAAACACTTTATGTTTTTTGTTGTTTAATTGTTATAATAAATACTTAGTGTAAAATATACACGAATTTGTTTGGATGTTATTATTTAAACTTATATATTTGCAAATCAATACATATTGTCCAAATGACACTATATATTGATTTCAGATAATCAAAAGAGATTGTGATTTGGTTGCTATAGTTTTGAAAATCAAATAAATAAATTTATATATTATGAAAAAAATTACACTTATTCTTTTTGCAATTATTTTAATGTCCGGTTGTTCTGATAAAATTCTCCGGGTTGCCTGTGTAGGAGATAGCATAACTGAGGGTGCAGGGCTGGCGAAACAAAGTGAAACCGGCTATCCGGTAATTCTTGATAGTCTGCTGGGTTCCAGATACTCAGCACTTAACTGTGGAAGAAGTGCGACAACATTACAAAAGAAAGGAGATTTTCCTTATTGGATTAGTAAGGAATTTTCAAATGTTTTTGCATTTAATCCCAATATTATAATAATAAAATTAGGGACAAATGACACTAAAAGTCAAAACTGGAATAGTGAAAATTTTGCACATGATTATCAAGCGTTGATAGATACTCTGAACACGATTTCTACTCATCCCAAAATATATTTGTGTTTGCCTGTACCTGTTTTTAAGACTGAATGGGGGATTAATGACTCAACATTAGTAAATGGAGTAATTCCGGTTATCAAAACCATTGCCCATAATAATAAACTTGAATTAATTGATTTGAACAACGGTATGCGCGATCAGAAAGCAAATTTTCCTGATGGTATACATCCAAACGAAATGGGTACAAAAATTATGGCAGGTATTATTGCTCAAAAAATCATGAGTAAACATTGATGGTTAATACCTTATAAAACAGTGTTTTCAAAACAGCATTTATTCCCATTTCAAAAAAACAACATACTTAGTGTAAAAAAAACACGATTTAATTTGGACTTAATAACTAAATAGATTATTTTTGCCGAATCAAATATATTGTTATTTTGACACTAACAGTTATCCTTAAATTAATTACCTGAAAAAATAAATGAATAATACTAAGATTATCAGTGCATTAGTTTTATGTGCGACATTGTCATTCGTATCTTGTTCTGTTAAATCCGGAAATGAAACTGACAAAAAAGTAGAAACTTTGCTTTCGCAAATGACACTGGAGGAAAAAGTAGGACAGATGGCGCAGATTACTCTGGATGCAGTAGGCAACGGTGACGATGTTTATACTTCTAAAATTCCATTTGCTATTGATACTGCCCGCTTACGAAATGCACTGGTCAACTATCATGTTGGTTCCATCCTCAATACTACTAATAATTATGCACTTCCGCCGGCTCAATGGAATCAGATTATTGCCGAAATCCAACAGGTCGCCACTCATGATACCCGTTTGAAAATTCCTGTTATTTATGGAATTGATGCAATGCACGGGGCAACTTATGCGGTGGGAGCAACAATGTTTCCTCAGGAAATAACACTGGCAGCAAGTTTTAATCCCGATAATGCATATAACACGGCAAAAGTGTGTGCGTATGAAACCCGTGCTTGCGGAATTCCCTGGAATTTTTCACCTGTGCTGGATTTAGGAGCCGATCCGCGTTTTTCACGCCAGTTCGAAGGTTTTGGCGAAGATCCTTACCTGATTACTGAAATGGGAAAGGAAATGATAAAAGGTTATCAGGGAGTTACTGATAGTGTTGGAAATCCGGTAAAAGTAGCTGCCTGTCTGAAACATTTTCTTGGATATTCAGTACCCTTCTCGGGCAAAGACCGTACTCCTGCATACATTCCTGAAAATATATTACGCGAATATCATTTGGCTCCGTTTAAAGCGGCTGTAAAGGAAGGTGTTGAATCTGTGATGATTAACTCCGGCATTATAAATGGAGTATCAGTACATGCCAGTCATGATATTATTACAAAATTACTGAAAGAAGAACTGGGTTTTCAGGGAATCGTGGTGACGGACTGGATGGATATTATCAACCTGCAAAAAAGAGACAAAATAGCACAAACCAACAAGGAGGCTGTTAAACTTGCTATCAATGCGGGAATTGACATGTCGATGGTGCCTTATGATTACGAAAATTTTTGCAAAGACCTGATTTCACTGGTAAATGAAGGAGAGGTTAAAGAAAGCCGTATCGATGATGCAGTTCGGAGAATTTTAAAAGTGAAGATGAAGCTCGGTTTATGGGAAAAGCCGGTTACAAAACTGGCTGATTATCCGAAATTTGGTTCAAAAGAACACGCTCAGTTATCATACAATGCCGCTGCCGAGGCTATAACCCTGCTTAAAAATACAAACGATATTTTACCTTTACAGAAAAATATTAAAGTATTGGTGACGGGTCCGAATGCAAATGAAATGCGCTGTCTGAACGGCGGTTGGACATATTCATGGCAGGGCGATAAGGTTGACAGATTTGCTGGACAATACAATACCATTCTCGAAGCAGTTCAAAATAAGATTGGTGTCGGTAATGTTCAGTATTTTCCCGGAGTGAGTTATAAAAATAATGGTAAATATTTTGAACAGGCAGAAGATAAATTTCAGGAGGCAATTGCTGCGGCGCGTAATGTGGATGTGGTTGTTTTGTGCGAGGGAGAAAATACCTATACTGAAAAACCGGGAGATTTGAATGATTTGATTTTGAATGAATTACAAATTAAACTGGCAAATGAACTGGCTAAAACCGGTAAGCCTGTAATTCTTGTCCTGAACGAAGGCAGACCCAGATGTATAAGTGATATAGAACCGGGTATGAAGGCTGTGATACAGACATATTTGCCGGGAAATTATGGTGGTGATGCATTGGCTGATATTTTATGGGGAGATGTAAATCCGTCGGGCAAATTGCCTTATACATATCCTGCCTTTCCGAATTCCATAGTAAATTATTATCATAAACTTTCAGAAGAACAAAAACCTTCGGAAGGCGCGTATAAATACGAATCGGACTATAATCCTCAGTACGAATTTGGTTTTGGCCTGAGTTACACCACGTTTGAATACAGCAACATGAAAGTATCTTCGAATACATTCGGGAAAAATGAAAAAATTAAAGTTAGTGTGAATGTGAAAAATACAGGTTCGAGAGAAGGAAAAGAAACAGTATTACTTTTTTCGAGCGATTTATATGCCACAATTACACCGGATGTAAAGCGATTACGGCGTTTCAAAAAAATAAATCTTGCACCGGGTGAAGTAAAAACCGTAAGTTTTGAAATTTCGGATAAAGATTTAGCGTTCGTGGATACAAATAATCAGTTTATTACCGAACCCGGAGAATTTGAACTTTCGCTGGGGGGACTAAAATCGAAAATAACATATAAATATTAAAAACCAACAAATTTAAATCAATGAAAATCACAAAAGAAAAACAAACGAGAACTGTTTTTTCTGTAAAAGGTAAACAGTTGTCATGGTTTGCGCTTATGATAATATTTGCGCTTCCGTTAAATTTGTTTGCACAAAAATCCGTAATAAGCGGTGTAGTTGTAGATTCAAAAAATGAATCAATTATTGGTGCCAATATTCTGGTAAAAGGAACAAGCACAGGGACAATTACTGATTTAAACGGTAAATTTACCATTGAAGCATCTCCTAAAGATATTTTGGTGGTGAGTTATATCGGAATGAACACTCAGGAAGTGAGTGTTGGTTCAAGCAAAGATCTGAAAATTGTTTTGACGGATAATGTTAAGAGCCTCGATGAATATGTCGTAATTGGCTATGGTTCGGTTAAAAAGCGTGATGTTACAACAGCCATTACAACTGTTTCGACCAAGGATCTGGATCAGCGTCCAATCGTTTCAGCCGATCAGGCATTGCAGGGTAAAGCTGCAGGGGTGTCGGTAATTAAACCTAACGGATTGCCAGGAGAAGGAATGGTGATCAGGGTGCGTGGTACTACTTCTATGAATTCGAGTAACGACCCTCTTTATGTGGTTGATGGTGTAACACTTGATAATATTTCGTTTTTATCCGCTAACGATATTGAAAGTATGCAGGTGTTGAAAGATGCTTCTTCGGCCGCGATTTACGGCTCGCGTGCAGCGAATGGTGTTATTTTGATTACCACAAAAACAGGTCTTAAAGGAAATTCGAGAATATCACTCAACGCTTATGCCGGGATTACCAGTCTGAGTAAACGAATTGAGTCATTGAATGTCAGTCAGTATCGTGATTTGCTTTCGGATATGGGATCAACTGTGGTCTTACCGGAAACTCTTACTGATCAGACTGATTGGTACAATGAAACTTTTCAGGATGCATTAACGCAAAATTACCAACTATCTGTTTCGAATGCCACTGATAAACTGAATTATTATCTTTCGGCCGGTTACACAGGTGAACAGGGAATTATAAAAGTTGCATTTTTTGAGCGTTTCAATTTCCGTGCAAACATTGAAAATCAAATTCGTCCGTGGTTGAAAATAGGAGCAAATGTTTCCTATTCCGATTATAACAACAATGGAATTGTAAGTGGTTTGGGCTCTAACCGTGCAGGAGTAGTACTTTCGGTTATCAACACACCGACTTATGCTCCTGTTTGGGATGCGGAAAATCCGGGACAATATTACGAAAATTTTTACGGGGTAAATATTACTTCACCGGTTGAAAATATGTCACGTACAGCAGACAATAAATCTCTGAACAACAGGCTTATCAGTACCGGAAGTGCAGAAATTACCTTCCTGCCCAATTTAAAATTGAAATCAACTGTTACGTTAGACAGACTTTATAATAATTACACTACCTTTTTAGATCCTGTAAAAACAGGATACGGAAGAAGTACCGGAGGTATTTCAACGGATGACCGTTCATTGGGAACTGTAATGATATATGATAATATTTTAAGCTATAATCAATCGTTTGGATTACATAATATTGATTTTATGGGTGGTACTTCAGCCACAACATCTAACTACAGTAAATCTTATGTGAGTTCACAATATTTTCATGATGGCAGCATTAAAACAGTTAATGCAGGTAATAAGGTTTTACAGGATGGTGGAACTTATACATCGGAATGGGCGATTATGTCTTACGTAGGACGTTTGGCCTACAACTATGACAGTAAGTATCTGGCTACAGTGAATATGCGTGTGGACGGATCGTCAAAACTGAACCCGAATCATCGTTGGGGTTATTTCCCTTCAGCATCAGCTGCATGGCGTATTTCATCGGAAAAATTCATGAAAAATCTGACATGGATTGATGATTTAAAAATTCGTGGAGGCTGGGGACAAACAGGAAATCAGGCCGGTTTGAGTGATTATAGCTACCTGCAACGGTTTGTTATCAACCGTGTTGATTGGACAGTTGCCGGAAATGCAACAGCGACGCCAAGCATAACAATGAATGAACTTCGTAATTCGGATTTGACATGGGAAACAACTACTCAATCAAATTTCGGGATTGATTTAACCACTTTGAGAAATCGATTGACATTTACTCTTGATTATTATTCTAAACTCACGACCAATATGTTGATGTATGTTTCTTTGCCTACAGGTAGTTCTACAGCATCAACCATTACGCGTAACGAAGGAGAAATGACCAATAACGGGTTTGAATTTTCGGTAAATTCAAGAAATATTGACAAAAAATTCAAATGGACAACCGATTTCAATATTTCAACCAACGTAAATAAGCTGACAAAACTGACTCTTTCGCAGGTGTACAATGCAGCTAAAACAAGTGAAAATATTACTGAATATGTTGTTCGTAACGAACCCGGACATTCATTGGGAGGCTTTTATGGTTATATCAGTGATGGAGTTGATCCTGAAACAGGGGAGTTGATGTATCGTGATTTAAATAATGATGGTTCTATCACTACTTCCGATAAAACTTACATTGGTGATCCGAATCCTGATTTTACTTATGGTATGACGAATACTTTTTCGTATAAAAATTTTGATTTAAGCATATTAATTCAGGGATCATACGGTAATGATATTTTCAATGCTTCACGTATGGAAACGGAAGGAATGTACGATGCTAAAAACCAGTCGACACGCGTACTTGAACGTTGGCGTCGGCCGGGAATGATCACTACCATTCCTAAAGCCGGATACGATATGAAAATATCATCTTATTTTATAGAAGATGGTAGTTTCCTGAGAGTTAAAGATGTTACACTTTCTTATAACGTATCACCAACAAAAATGAAAAAATTGGGTATCAGTCGTCTTCAACCATATGTTACCGCTAATAATTTGTTGACGTTTACCAAATACCTTGGTTTCGACCCGGAAGTAAATCAGTGGGGAAACAGTGGTACCGTTCAGGGCATTGATTGGGGAACTTATCCTCAAACAAGAACTTTCATAGTAGGTTTAAATATAGAATTTTAATAAAAAGTATTCCAATGAAACGAGACCCGTTACAACGGGGCGAGTTCCATACGACCTTTAAGAAATAATTTTTATCGTATGAAAACAAAAAATATATCTAAAATATTGATGGCAGTTGCAATGCTTTTGACTGCAGTTTCATGTTCGCTCGATCTCGATCCGGTTTCAGATTATTCTGAAAAAACTTACGGGCAAACATCAAGTACAGATTCTATTAAGTATAAGACCAGAGCCGAAATGTACTCTCAATATCAATCACTGTATCAAAAATTAAAAGACGATCAGGAACACTGGTACCTTGATTTAATAATGCTTTGCGCAACGAGGTCGGACAATTCTTATGCAGGGAGTACGGGGTCGCAGGTGGTTCCGATTGAAACAAATTCTGTTGATGGCGGTAATAGTGTTATTGCCCGCGATTGGGATCGTTATCTGGCCGATGTAGCTCAGGCAAATACTGTTGTGGAAAATATTGATAAAGTGCCTGATCAAAGTCTGACGGCCGCCGAACGTAAACAGTGGAAAGCCGAAGCAAAAATATTCAGATCAATGGTTTGGTTTGACATGATTCGCCTTTGGGGGAATATCCCGGTTGTAACAAAAGAAGGAACTGATATTACCGCCACAAACATTGAAGAAGTATATCCGCTGTATTATCCTAAACAAGCGACTCCTGTCGATGCTTATACACAGATTGTTAAGGATTTGACTGAAGCTATTGTAGATGCCCCGGCAAACAACAATGCAGATAAAACGGTTTTGTCCAAATCAGTTGCCAGAACATTATTGGCAAAAGTTTATGCGGAAAAACCAATACGTGATTACTCAAAAGTAGTACAATATTGCGACGAAGTGATAGCTGATGGATTTTCGTTAAACCCTAATTACTCTGACTTGTATGTGCTGAATGATGCAGGAACCGATTTAAAATACAGATCGACTCCGGAATCGATTCTTGAAATGAATTACACCACCGGAAATGGTAACTGGGTAACATGGATGTTTGGAAAAGATCTGCTTGATCCGGAAGCGAATTTTTCATGGGCCAAATGGGTAACTCCTTCACGCGATCTGATTGCTGCTTTTAAAGCAGAAAATGATAATATCCGTTTCAATCAATCAGTTGTTTATTATGAGGCAAGCTGGAGTAATTACTATCCATCAAGCCAATATCCTTTTATGTATAAAATGCGTTCGTCGGTCAACAGTATCATTAAATTCAGATTTGCAGATATTCTTTTGTTGAAAGCCGAAGCATTGGCAAATTTGGACGGTACAGCTAATCTTACTGCTGCCGAAACTATTGTAAATCAGATAAGAAGCAGGGTTTCTTTAGCTGCTTTACCTGCAACAGCCAAAGCTTCGAAAGAAGCTATGCTCGATGCAATTTTAAAGGAAAGAAGACTTGAAATGGCCTTCGAAGGTCAACGCTGGTTCGATCTTGTTCGTTTCGGAAAAGTAGAAGAAGTTATGAATACGTTAAACTCGCGTGATAGCGGACGTTTACCTCAACGCAGAGCATTTACTGAAGATTCATATTTGTTCCCTATTCCTTCCACAGCGATTGATTTAAATACAAACTTAGTTCAGAACCCGGGTTATTAATCCATTAATTTAAAAAATCAACATGAAAAATATAGTAAAAATAGCAATACTCGGGCTGACAACTATGCTGATTGCATCGTGCCAGCAAGAAGAACTGAGGGTTCATTATCCCGCGTCAATGCCCGTATTCGACAGTGCAACTGTGGCCGAAAATAGCATTGTGTATGGTGATTCTATCAGCCTGTCAGTAGGCGTTTCCGATCCGGTAACACCTCTTTCAACGCTTGAAATAAAAATAGTTGTAGGCGACGAAATTGTAGCCACTGTATCGGTGAGAACCAAAGGAAACAGCGCTACTTACAGCCATAAATATTCTATTCCTTTTGTAGCTCGAATGCCGGAAGGTGCAGAAGTGGAAGTCCATCTTACTTCAATAAATGTTGAAGGTACTAAAAAGGATACAATACTGTTAAACACCATTGCTGCGAGGCCTTCAATTCCTTCGATATACCTTGTAACACCTACTTCAACTGTTGAACTGCAACTGACTGATGCAGCAAATCATATTTATTCAGCCGATGGCCTTAGTCTGGCAAATGAAATAACCTTCCGTCTTGCTACCAAGGTGACAAAGTTTAAGAAAATTGACTGGTCAAATCCGGATAACCTTATTTTCGGTTGGATTAACGGAGGTATCGGTTTGGTTGATGTTACTGTTGAAGGTACGACAACTACCGTATCAGGTGACGTAATTACTTTATCCGATCCGACTTTAATCGGGTTTAAGAAAATCACGCTTGATTTGTTTAACTTTACCGTAAAAGGAGAAGGAGACAAACTTACTCCTGCTACAGCTATGGATATCAGTACTTTTGGAACGGTTTCATTGTCATCGGTTGATAATATGAATGTCATAACTAAGGAAGATTGGAAAACAACCAAAATGTACCTTGGCAGAGATACAGAAATGACTATTAGTAATCTCACTGATTTAGAAAATACAATGGACCCCACTTTCTTCGAAGTTACGGGAACAAATACTGTGAAATTCTTAGGCCCGACAGGGGTTTATACCGTTTATTATCTTCCACGTTTGAACTATGTGTTTGTAGAACAACCAGAGGCTGTTTATCCGGATGTTTTATGGTTAGTAGGAGTCGGAATGGGACCTGCAAGAACTCCTGGGGTAAAAACTTCTTCGTGGAACTGGAATTCTCCGCTTGAATATCATTTCTGCCGTACAGTTTCGCCGGGCGTATATGAAGCAGTATTTTACGCCGACCATGAGATTGATCCGAGTGCTGCTGAACCATGGAGATTGACTTTTGGAGTTAAGTTTATGCACCAAAGGACCTGGGGTGACGAAGAAGGTTCGCAAAACTATGCTATGCCAAATAGTTATCTTTACTCACCATCACCAAATGATAAAGGAAATTTTAATGGTACGGATGATTTCGCCAATTTGCCCGGAATTTATCGGTTCACCATTAATACAAATGACAAAACCACCAGTTTTGTAAAAATAAAATAAAAAGCTAATTTTATGCACCCATCCAACTAAGTTGTCTTGTTGGATGGGTTGCTACTTCTAAAATGAACAGACTATTCAGATATTTGATCTTTTTGTCAGGAGTTTTATTGTTGCTGTATAGTTGCAAGGATCCTGCAGTTATTAATCCCGAACCTGACCCTCAGGGCATTGATTCGACCGGAGATGTACGTGTACGGCTTACAACCGGTAATGAAGTGTATTTGTTAAGTGAACAATCGTCAATTAATTTTTCCAGAGATATCGGAGATTTTACGATTGTAGTTGACACTACCACATCTTATCAGTATATCGATGGTTTTGGTGCGGCACTTACAGGGTCATCGGCCTATCTGATCAATAAATTGAGTAGTGAGAACAGGACAAGACTTTTGAATGATTTATTCGATCCGAAAACCGGAATCGGCCTCAATTATTTACGGATAACAATCGGGTCATCTGATTTTTCAATCGGCACCTACAGCTATTGCGATAATCCGGATATCAGTACTTTTGCCATACCACAACAGGACAAAGAAGATTTGATTCCGGTATTAAAGCAAATTCTCGCTATCAATCCTACTATCAAAATTCTTGCGAGCCCGTGGAGTGCGCCGGCATGGATGAAAGCAAACAACAGCATGTACGGTGGCAGTCTTAAAGGCAGCGAGGTTTATAATGATTTTGCCGACTATTTTGTCCGTTATATTAAAGCGTTTGAAAATGAAGGAATAAACATTGATGCCATTACCATTCAGAACGAACCCATGTATGAAACAGGCGGTTATCCCACCATGAAAATGTTGTGGAACGAGCAGAATACAATCATTCGTGACTTTATAGGTCCGAAGTTTGTTGCGAACGGAATTCAGACAAAAATCATAATATGGGATCATAATTTTGACATGTCTTATTATCCGGTAAATATCCTGAACGATCCTGTAACAAGTCAGTATGTTGCCGGAACCGGCTGGCACGGATATGCCGGCGATGCTTCGGCAATAGATGTTGTTCAGACTCAGCATCCTGATAAAGATGTTTACTTCACCGAAATATCCGGCGGAGGTTGGAATACAGATACCCGCATGGGGAATATGTTCTGGTACATGAAAACCTTTTTAATGGCATCAGTTAACCGGGGTTCAAAAAACTTTATCATGTGGAATCTCGCTTTGAATGAAAGTAACGGACCAACCACAACTGCTGCCGGTTGTCAGAACTGCCGGGGAGTTGTAACAATAAAGGCAGATGGAACCTATACACGCAATGAAGAATATTACCTACTCGGACACTTTGCCAAGTTTGTTCGTTTGGGAGCGGTGAGGGTGAAAGAATCTTCAACAAATTATCCCGGTGGATTAACGATATCTAGTTTTATGAATACCGATAAATCCAAAGTAGTGGTAATAATGAACCGGAGTGGTGCAAAGCAAAAATACAATATCCGTTGCGGAAACAGGAAATTTATGTACGAGCAATATGACGAATCTGTTGTATCATTCAAATTTCAATAAAAAATAAACAAGGAAAAATTATAAATTAAAAAAATCATGTCAGGTCGTAATTTGAAAATAGCTTTTACATTTATCATAATTCTGCTAATGACGGATGGTGCCTTTGCAGCTAAGAAAAAAGGACGTAAGTTATCGGCTAAAAATAAAGTTGAGTTCTACACAACCACCGCTGACCGTTCGATGCTTTTCAATGAAAGTCAGTTGAAATTAGCCCCAAAATCCACGAAAAACTCTGTACCCGTTATTAAATTGAATCCATTGGAAAAGTTTCAGACAATAGATGGTTTCGGTGCAGCAATAACCGGTTCGTCGGCATATAATCTTTTAAAAATGAGTCGTGATAACAGGACTAAATTATTAAAAGAAACATTTGATCCTGTGAACGGTATGGGTTATAGTTATATTCGGATATCCATCGGATGTTCCGATTTTTCACTTGATGAATATACTTGCTGTGATACTCCCGGAATTGAAAATTTTGCTATTAATGAATACGATAAAAGGGATCTTTTCCCAATTTTGAAAGAAATTCTTGCCATTAATCCTGACGTTAAAATTCTGGCTTCTCCATGGACATGTCCGCGTTGGATGAAAGTGAATAATCTGACCGATTTACAACCTTACAATTCGTGGACGAGCGGACAGTTGAATCCCCGCTATTATCAGGATTATGCAACTTATTTTGTGAAATATATTCAGGCGATGAAAGCTGCCGGATTTAATATCGATGCGGTTACCATTCAGAATGAACCTTTGAATCGTGGAAATTCAGCATCGTTATATATGACCTGGCAGGAACAGGCTGCATTCGTGAAAAACGCATTGGGACCCAAATTTGCTGATGCAGGAATTTCAACAAAAATTATCGTTTTTGATCATAACTATAATTACGATAATATTCCTGACCAAATGGGGTACCCAATGAATATTTATGCGGATCCGGAAGCTGCTAAATACATTGATGGAGCCGGGTATCATGCATACGGAGGAGATAAGAGCGAACTGATAAAAGTTCACAATGCTTATCCTCACAAAAATTTGTATTTTACCGAAATGTCTATCGGAGAATGGAATTATTCCTTTGAAGGAGACCTGATGTGGAGCATGCGCGAAATAGGAATAGGGAGTTTAAACAGTTTCTGTAAAAATGTGATTGTGTGGAATTTCATGCTCGATGAGAATGGGGCTCCAAACAGACCACTTGGTTGTACAACCTGTTACGGAGCCGTTGATATAGATACCAAAGATTATACAACTCTCAATCGTAAATCACATTTCTATCTGATAGGACACATGTCAAAGGTAATTTCTCCTAATGCAGTGCGTATCGGGACTACTGATCTTCAAATTCCTGACATATATTACACTGCGGTTGTTAATCCGGATAATACATACGGAATGGTTATTCTTAACGATTCGGATAAATCTGTTCAAATCTCAATTGAAGATTCATATAATTCATTTGAATGTATGTTACCTGCAAAAAGTGTTTCATCATACCGTTGGAAAAAATAGCTTTGTGTTCATTATCCAAATTTTCTGCGAACCAGACATCTGTATTAAAAGATGTCTGGTTTTTTTTTGAAGGCATTTTTTTATAAAAAGATACTGGATTTCTCAAAAATAAATAAGAATTTGTAACGTGCTTATTATGTTGTGTTTAAGAATGTGTAAATGATTTTTTCGATGTTATGTTTTGTCTGAAAAAACAAATTCAATATTTTTTTGAAAAAAAATCACTACTAAGTGTTATTTTTACAATATGATTGTGTACCTTTGACACGAACTTAAATATTTATTATAAAATCACTAAAAATTTATTATCATGAAAAGAAACTTTACACTCGTAACATTATTGATTGTGATGTTTGCATTTGTACAGCAAGCATCTGCGTTAACTTATAATGTAACTGTTCCGGCAGGAACTAATGCCTGTTATATAACGGGTGAAATGAACGGCTGGAGTCCTTCAGCTACTCCTATGACAAAAGTGGATGCTACTCATTTTACTATTGATTTGCCGGATGCAACTGTAAGCCAGAAATATCAGTATCTGAGTGGTCCGGATTGGAAGTATATTGAAAAAGATGCTGATGGCAACGCTATAACTGACAGAGTTTGGTCTGAAAGTGATGTTGTCGTAAAATGGTTGGAAACTTTTTCGTTAGACGAACGTGATGTCACTATCGATGTTTTGGTACCCGCTAGTGTTAAAGAGCTTTATCTTGTTGGAAGTTTTAATGGATGGTCTAGCCCGTCGGCAGCTACTAAAATGACTTATGTTTCACAGGATCCTGAAGGTAAAGTGTTTACAATTACCGTTCATAGTGTGGATGCAATAAACATGGAATTCAAATTTTGTGCCGGTCCTTCATGGTCGTATCAACAAACCGCACCCACAGCCAATTTTGTATACGGAACAACCGAAAATTCAACAGCAGTTGTAGCAACCGGTTTCCAGAATTATTATGATCCTGCGTTGGCAGGAACAATAAACATTACGGCTACAGTTCCTGCAGGTACAGCCCAGGTGTTTATTCAGGGCGACTTTTTAGGTTATGATATGGCAAATGCCATCGAGGGAACAAAAAATACAGATGGTACATTCTCATTTGCTCTTCCTAATGTTTTGGTTATTGAATATCGTTTGTATAATAAAGCAGATTGGAGCTATCCTGAAGTAGATGAAACAGGAAACGAACGTGCAAACCGTGTATCGGTTTATCCTACTGATGCAAATTTAGCTGTTACTGTAATTGGCTGGAAACAGGTAATTAATGGCGTTAAACAGTTGAATGCAGATAATTACAAGGTTTATTCATTGAATAAATCAGTAGTAGTGGAAGGTGTAAATTCGCAGGTTGAATTGTTTGACATGAGCGGTCGTCGTATTCAGACTCAAAAAATGGCAGGAACATTTACATCAAAAGCTCTTAATACAGGATTGTATATAATTCGTGTGGATGGAGCAACACAAAAGGTTTCGGTTAATTAAGTTTTTTATTGGTTGTAAGAGCTGTCCGGCTAATGTCGGGCAGCTTTTTTTTTGGAGTAAAGTACAGGCTTTAATTTTATGGAAATGTAATAGTCCCTTTTAGCTTATTCCACAGGCTATTGTTAGCGGTCTATTCCAAAAAATGTGTACATTTGCATATAAATAAAAAATTGTGTCCAAAGATTTGAGAACCAAGTAGTGATATTTAATGAAATAGGTTAATTAATTCGCTACTTGTAACTCGCAACCTGTAACTCGTAACTATCTTATGTCAGACTTTACCACTATAATAAAACCCAAAAATAAATTATTTGAAGTTGATTTCAGGGAATTGTGGCATTATCGCGATCTGTTTGCCATGTTTGTGAAACGGGATATTATCACTCAATACAAGCAGACAATTCTTGGTCCTGCATGGTTTTTTATTCAGCCGGCTCTTACCACGGTAATGTATATGATCGTTTTCGGTGGAATTGCAGGTATTAGTACCGATGGATTGCCTCAACCCATGTTTTATCTGGCTGGTATCGTGTGCTGGCAGTATTTTGCCGACTGCCTGAATAAGACGTCATCAACTTTTACTAATAATCAGGCAATATTCGGCAAAGTATATTTTCCCAGATTGATTGTACCGTTTTCCACGGTTGCTTCCAATCTCGTTCGCATGGGAATTCAGTTCCTGCTTTTTTTAGTCGTGTATGCTTGGTACATTTTTACCGGCGTACATATTTCGCCAAACATATACGTGCTTTTATTACCGTTACTTATATTAATGCTGGCGGGACTTTCGCTCGGTTTTGGGATCATTATTTCGTCACTGACAACCAAATACCGCGATCTGACAATTTTGTTTACCTTTGTTGTACAACTATGGATGTATGCCACTCCCGTTATTTATCCGCTGAGTACCATGTCGCCAAAGCGGCAGTGGATTATGGCGCTTAATCCGGTAACCTCCATCGTGGAAACATTCAAATACGGAACTATGGGTGTCGGGACTTTCAGCTGGAATATGCTTGCGTATAGTTTTTGTTTTATGCTTGTTTTGCTTGTCATAGGTGTAATAGTTTTTAATAAAGTGCAGAGGAGTTTCATGGACACTGTTTAATGTTTAATGTTTAATGTGTATGGAACAGAAAAAATACAGTTTTGAAAAGCTGGAAGTTTATAATGATGCGAGACTATATGTTAAACAAATTTATTTGCTAACAGAATTATTCCCTGACAAAGAACGCTTTGGAATGAAAACACAAATTCAGAGAGCAGCTGTTTCTATAGTATCAAATATTGCAGAAGGAACATCAAGAACATCTGATAAAGAAAAGGAACGATTTATAGAAATAGCTTATGGTTCACTCCTTGAAACATATTGTCAGCTTCAAATTGCGAGTGATTTAAATTATATTACACAAGAAAATTTAGACGAAATAAGAATTCAAATTAATAAAATTGCAAATAAATTAAGTGCTCTTAAAAGAAGTTACTCAATACGTCGTACAACTTAAACGTCACACATTACACATTACACTCTGAACAATACACGTTACACAACAATGACCGCTATAGAATTTGAAAATATAAGCAAAGAGTATAGGTTGGGCCTGGTTTCTACCCGGACACTCTCGCATGATCTGAACCGGTGGTGGAAGATGAACATTCAGGGGAAGGAGGATCCTTATCTGAAAATAGGTGAAGTAAACGACCGTGCGCACAAAGGCCAGAGTGAATATGTATGGGCGCTGAAAGATATCAGTTTTAAAGTGGAACAGGGCGATGTGTTGGGGATTATTGGTAAAAACGGAGCCGGTAAATCCACTTTACTTAAAATACTTTCGAAAGTTACGGCGCCAACCACAGGAGTAATACGGGCCCGGGGACGCATAGCTTCTTTGCTGGAAGTAGGTACAGGTTTTCATCCTGAAATGACAGGACGCGAAAATATTTATATGAACGGTGCCATTATGGGGATGACCAAAGCAGAGATAACCCGAAAATTAGATGAGATAGTGGATTTCTCAGGAGTAGAGCGGTACCTTGATACGCCTGTGAAGCGCTATTCCAGTGGAATGACGGTACGCCTTGGCTTTGCCATTGCCGCCCATCTCGAACCCGAAATCTTAGTGGTGGACGAAGTGCTTGCCGTAGGCGATGCCGAGTTCCAGAAAAAAGCCATTGGCAAGATGCAGGATGTCTCCAAAGGCGAGGGGAGAACGGTGTTGTTTGTGAGTCATAATATGGGGGCGGTGAGGAGTTTGTGTAATAAAGGAATTGTTTTAGATAACGGGATAATTGTGCAAACTGGATTAATTGAAAAGTCTATTCAATATTATTCGAATGGATATACCGAAAACAAGAATGCAAACATTATAACTGGTTTAAAATACTTATCGGCTAATATCCAGATTGATAATATATCAATTAACAACTCCGATTCAAATGAAGTTATACTAAAATTTCCAAATCGTAAAATACATTTAAGGATAAAAGGAAAAACATTAATAAATATGTTGATTGGAGTTGACGTTTCGATATATGATAATAACGATATATTACTAGGAAAATTTGCGCCTAGCTTAGACAAAGATCCAAAATCTGTTTTAGGTAAATTTCAGATTGACGAACAGATAATATTACCAAAAAATATTTGTAATGGAGATTACTATTTACAGTTGGAACTCACTTATCCTAAAATTGAATATTTAGCTTTATGTCCTAAGACAATTAAACTAATAGTGACTGACTATGTAACAGAGCAAGGAATAGCTTTGGATTATAAAACCTTTGGTTTACTCTATTTGTAATTATGACAACTAAAATATTTAGACATATTAGAAGAATTTTTAAACTGATGCCTTCGGCAGAAGAGCTAGCTTTAAAAAAGAAACATGAAGATTATAATTTTTTGATTAGCCATGGTGTGGAAACAAAGTTCGGTTACGTTGAATTGATTGGAATCCCAATTATTAAAAAGCACCCAGATTCTAGAATCGTTATTGGTAAAAACGTTCTTTTAGTTTCTGAATCAACTTATAATGTTGCAGGTATTAATCATCCAGTAATTCTATCTACAGAATCTAAAGGTGCTAAGATTACAATCGGAGATGGAAGTGGCTTGTCAGGCACTAGTATAGTGGCTGTGACTGAAATTGAATTGGGTAAAGATGTTATGCTTGGTGCTAATACAAATATTTTTGATACAGATTTTCACTTGTTGCTTCCAGAGAGAAGGAAGGCGCAAAATGCAATTGCAGAGGCAGCAACAGCTCCAATTATTATTGGAGATAATGTATGGGTTGGTATAAATTCAACAATCTTAAAAGGTGTCACTATTAAACGGGGATCTGTAGTAGGAGCACATTCCTTGGTTAATAAAAATATAGATGAATTTGAATTACATGCTGGTGTTCCAGCCAAATTTATAAAAAAAGTAAAATAAATTACATGAAACTTTCTATCATAACTATAAACAAAAATAACGCAGATGGTTTAGAAAAAACTATAAAAAGTGTTATTGGACAATATTTTATAGATTTTGAATTCATTATAATTGATGGAGCAAGCACCGATAATAGTGTTACTATTATTCAAAAGTATGTAGAAACAATTTATTATTGGATTAGCGAGCCTGATACAGGTTTATATCAGGCTATGAATAAAGGAATAGAGAAAGCTACAGGAGACTATTGTTTTTTTTTAAATTCAGGAGATATATTTACGAATAATAATGTTCTTGATGAGGCTTTTAAAAATGAAATAAATTCAGATATTTTTTGTGGATACGCTTGTGGATATATTAACGGAAGAAAAACAGATTTTTTTCCTCCAGATTCATTTGCATTAAGATATTTTTATGGACACAATATACCACATCAATCAGAATTTATAAAAAGGGAATTGCTTATAAATTTAGGCTTATACTGTGAAGATTTGAAAATTTTATCTGATTATGAATTTAATATAAAGGCACTTTTAAGTGGAGCTTCATTTCAAAATATTAATCAACAAATAGCAATTATAGATATGAATGGGATTAGTAGTAGAGAAGAAAATAATAGTTTGTTAGAAACTGAGGGTAATATAATTTTTAAACGAAATATACCTAATAGAATAATGGAAGATTATTATTATTTTCTGGACAAAAAAGGAATTGGACACCCAGCAATTCAATTTTTAATTAATAGTAAGCTTTTTAATTTATTAAAACTACTTTATAAATTATTTGGAAGATGAATATTATTGGTAAAATTATTTATAGGATTAATTTGTTGTATGAAACTGATTTTAGAAAAACAATATATTATAATCTTAAATTTCAATTTCCGCGTAATGTGAAATTTTTAGTGTATTCGAATACAATAATAAAAATCGCACATACTGCTAAATTAAATATTTATAATGGGACATTTAAAATAAATACTTTATGGATTAAAGGTAGATTTCCTAGGAATGTAGGTTCATTAATAATGTTAGAAAATTCTAAATTAGAGATAAATGGCAATTTTAGTATGTATAATGGCTCGAACATTTATCTTGGTAAAACTGCATATATGAAGGTAGGAAGTTCTTCTTTTATAAACACGGGTACATCAATTAACTGTGTTAGTCGAATAGAAATTGGAAATAAAGTTTGGATATCAGATAATGTCGCAATTTCAGATACTGATGGACACGATATATTTTATAATGAAATAAAAAATGAAAGCATTCAACCTATTTTCATTGGCAATAATGTATGGATTGGGAAAAATTCATTAATTCTAAAAGGGGTATCAATAGGTGATGGTTCAATAATAGCAGCAGGAAGTGTAGTAACAAAGAATGTTCCTGAACATGTAATTGTGGCTGGTAATCCTGCTCGTGTAATAAAAGAGAATGTTTCATGGAAATGATGAATGTTTTTGTAATTGTAATAACATATAATGGTAAATATTGGATTGACCGATGTTTTACAAGTTTACGTGATTCAGAAATTCCATTAACTGTTGTAATGGTAGATAATTTATCAAATGATGATTCTGTATCTTATATTAAAATGAATTATCCTGAGGTCGTTCAGATATGCTTAAATGAAAATAAAGGTTTTGGATATGCAAATAATATAGGAATTAAATATGCTATTAATAATGGTGCTGAATATATTTTTCTTTTGAATCAGGATGCATGGATAGAAGTGAATACAATGTCAAAATTAATAGAAATTTCAAAAAAACATCGAGAATATGGAGTTTTAAGTCCATTACATTTAAATGCACAAAAGAATAATTTTGAAAAAGGTTTACTGACTTATCTGAATGATAGCAAGTTTAATAACGTTGATTTTATTAGTGATTTATATTTTAAAAGACTTGATGAAGTTTATGATGTAAAATATGTGAATGCTGCTGCATGGTTGTTACCTATTGAAACAATAAAAATTGTTGGAGGATTTGATCCTCTTTTTTTTCACTATGGTGAGGATGATAATTATATGCAAAGAGTAGTCTTTCATGGAATGAAAATAGGTATTTGCCCAAACATTTACATTGTACATGATACAGATATTCGAGTTGAGCAAGAATCTAAAGCATTACAGACAAATTATAAATCACTTTTAGTTCAAGTTACAGATGTAAATGATTATATCAATATAAAACGTTTTTACTTTTATTTTTTTAGAAAAGCGTTATTTACTCTTTTTAAATTAAAATTCAATAAAAGCAAAGAATTGTTCAAGAAAGGCATATATATTTATAGATTGAGAGATAGAATAGAGAAAAGTAAGCTTCAAAACAGAAAGATTGAAATGTCATGGATAAATTATGAAAAATAGATTTAATATTTCTGTAGTACTATGTACTTATAATGGAGAGCTTTTTATAAAAGAACAATTAGACTCAATTTTAAATCAAACTTTATTTCCATATGAAATAATAATTCAAGATGATTGTTCTACAGACGATACATGGAAAATAATTTGTGATTATGCTAAACGCTATTCTATAATAAAGAAATTTAGAAATGATAATAATTTAAGAGCACACGCAAATTTTATTTCAGCTTTTAATAAGGCATCTTGTGATTATATTGCCCCTTCTGATCAAGATGATATTTGGTCAAATAATAAGTTGGAAGTATTAGCAGAAAATTTAGCAGGAAAAAATCTGGCTTTTTCTAGAGAAAGAATCTTATTTGAGGATGGTACTCTCATAGAAGATAAAACTTTTATGTTGACAATTGATAAATTGATGTGGGGAAACAATCTTAAGGGGCATACCTTTCTTTTTAAAAGAGATTTATTATGTATTTATCAATTTGCTGGCCAGTTTATTTCGTTTGATTATTGTTTGGCTTTAAATGCATGTGTTACTAATGATTATTCGTTAGTTACAGATCATTTATCAATTTGGAGAAGACATCCTGGTACTTGTACAACTGCTGTATCAATGAATCATAATAATGAACATAAACAAATAAGTTCCTGGACAAAAACCTTCAAAACAATGAAACTTTTATATATAGGTGAAAAATCTGAAGCTATTACATTGGGTTTAGGAGATAGATCTAGATTTATATTGTCAATAAATAAAGGAAAGAAATCAAAATTAATATCAATGATCTTAGGAAGTGTTTCTAAACAAACATTATTTGAAATGTATAAAGCAGGTTTTTATAATGTTCTATTGTTGAAATATAATAAAGAATTCTCAAAACTTAAATTTATAACTAAGTTGAAAACCATTTCTTTTAATTTTCGAACTCCATTTATGTATTGGTATGAAATGCGTAACGAAAGAGCATTAGAATAAAAAGTTTATGAATTATGTTAGAAACTCCTATACTATTAATCACTTTCAATCGTCCTACTCATACACGAAGGGTATGGGAGGAAATAATAAAACAAAAGCCAAAGCATGTATTTGTTTTTCAGGATGGGGTACGTGAAGGAATCATAAATGATAATCAAAAATGTAAAGAGGTACGTGAGATTTTTGAAGCTAAATTGGATTGGGATTTCGAATTGAAAACATATTATTCTGATACCAATCTTGGCTGTGGTTTAGGTCCGGGCACAGGTATTTCCTGGTTTTTTGAAAATGTCAATCAGGGTATCATTATGGAGGATGATTGTCTACCTCATCCTGATTTTTTTCCATTCTGTGAGGAAATGCTCTCAAGGTATCGAAAAAGTAAAAATGTGATGGCAGTAGGAACTACAACTTATCATGATGATTATCCCTGTTCTGATTCTTATTTGTTTTCAAGATATTTTACAGGAGGAGCATGGGCTACATGGAAAAGAGCCTGGGAAGGATTTAGTTTTGATTTAATGGATGTAGATGTGAAGTCATTCAAATCAACTGTCAGGAAACAATTTTATTCGATTGTAGAAACTAATTGGTGGGTTAGTAAAGTAAAACAAATACAAGAAGATACCTCCAGGAAACAATATTGGGATTATCAGATGCAGATTCATCTGCTTAGAAATAACGGATTAGCCATTCGTCCTCAAAAGAATCTGATTTCAAATATAGGATTTGACCCGGAAGGAACACATACACATGTAAATGATAGCAGAGGGGCACGTGAGGTTTTTCCGTGTTATCCGCTTAAACATCCACTATATATAACTGTTAACAAGCGTTATGATTATTTGTTTATGGCTAAGGAGCATAGAAAAAGATTGGATAAATACATCATTAGTTCAATTTACAATTATATGAATAATAGCGCTGGAGGGTTGAATCGTATTTTGCAATTTTATAAAAGTCGTAAAAGCAAATGGAAAGCAAAATAAAAATACTTTCTGTAAATACTTCAGATGTCTCCGGTGGGGCTGCTCGTGCTGCCTATCGTATTCATACTGCTGTAGACCAACTTGGTGTTGATAGCAGGATGCTCGTAAAAAATAAGCTGTTGGCAGATGATAAGGTGTTAAGTGTTTCTCAATTTGATCAACCAAATTTTTTTAAAAACTCTTTTCGATTTGTCCAAAAAAAAATAAAAAACAAGCTTCAGCATTATCAATGGAATAAATACCCTCAAAAAGAAGATGTGTTCCTGTCTGATTTACGTTCAGAATCGATTCATGGGGCTTTTCAAAAAATAGATTTTGATATTCTTCATTTGCATTGGATTAATCAGCGTTTTCTGGATTTAAAAGAATTGCTAAAAATAAATAAACCCATTGTGTGGACTCTACATGACAGTTGGGCTTTCACCGGCATTTGTCATTATGCATACTATTGTGATAAATTTAAATCTGAATGTGGTGCGTGTCCATTTTTACATTCATCCGATAAAAATGATTTAAGTCATCAGGTTTGGGAGAAGAAACATCAAATATATACAAAACTTAATTTGCATATAGTTACTCCAAGTAAATGGTTAGCTGAATTAGTCCGACACAGTTCTTTGATGCAAAATTTTTCAGTTACGGTTATTCCCAATTGTTTGGACGTTAATATTTTTAAACCAGTAACCAAAACAGAAGCATTGTCATATTTGAATTTAAATGCAGGAAAGAAAAGAATTTTATATGGAGCTGTAAACGCTCTAAAGGATGTAAATAAAGGATTCAGGGAATTGATAGATGCTATTGATTATTTAAATAAGAAAATAGATTGCGACCAATTTGAACTGTTGGTGTTTGGAGCGGATAATCCGACAGCTAAAATTGAAACTCCAATGCACATTCATTATTTAGGTGTTATCAAAAGTGATTTTGACTTAGTAAATATATATAATTCGGCTGATGTAATGGTTGTTCCTTCGCGTTGGGAGGTGTTTGGACAAACGGCTTCTGAAGCTATGGCTTGTGGGACTCCAGTGGTTGCTTTTGATTGTACGGGAATAAAAGAAGTAGTGGATCATAAAAAAGCAGGTTATCTCGCTAAGCCATATGATTCTGAAGATTTAGCAAATGGAATTCAATGGTGTCTGGAAAATAATGAGGATGGATATTTATCTGACAATGCCCGGAAAAAGGTAGAGGAAAATTACTCTGTTGAGATTGTCGCTAAAATGTATATTGAATTATATAAATCATTAATATGACAAAACTCACCATTATCACCATTAACTACAACAACGCTTCCGGTCTTCAAAAAACTATGGAAAGTGTTTTATCTCAGACTTCCAAAGAGTTTGAATATATTGTGATGGATGGTGCAAGCACAGACAATTCATTAAAAGTGATAAATGATCAGCGATTAGTGATTAATGGCGGCGCCGAGGTGAAAGGAATACCTGTAACTTGTATCAGTGAGAAGGATTCAGGCATTTACAATGCCATGAACAAAGGTATTCGTTTGGCGAAAGGAGAATATATACAATTTCTGAATTCTGGAGACTGTTTGGTAAACGATAAGGTTGTTGATGAAATGCTATTTCAACTCAGAACTCAAAACTCAGAACTCAAAACTATAGATATTCTTTACGGTAATATGATGAAAAAACTACCTAAACGAATACTTCGGGACAAAGGTTTTGCCGGTCGGCAGCCGACTATGCTCGACTTCTACAGAGGAACATTGAACCATTCACCGGCTTATATAAGACGAAGCTTATTTGATCAATTCGGATTGTACGACGAAACATTGAAGATTGTATCTGACTGGAAATGGTATTTGCAGGTAATTGCATTAAATGGTGTTCAACCGATTTATACGGATTTGGATGTAACAATTTTTGATATGAACGGCATAAGTAATGTCAATTTAAAATTAGAAAAAGAAGAACGTCAAATGGTACTTGAGGGAGTTTTACCGGCAACTGTTTTAGCTGATTATAAAAAATATGATTTTCCGATAGAACAGATTAACCGGATAAACCAGTATTGGCTGACAAGAAAGTTGGTTGGGCTATTGGAAAGATTGTTATTTAAATTTGAATGATTAATTAAGAGTTGAACTGTTTTTGAGGTTAATTTGTCCGGTTTTCTTAAAATATGTTATCTAATTTCACTAAATACAAAAATAGCTGTTATATTTGAACAGTATTTGATTTTAACCGTTGAAAAAAGCCTCGTAAACAGGTATACGAGACTTTAATTTAAAGGTTTGTAATTAACTACGTCTTATTAACTGGCAACCGCATCCGAATTCCCGTTCTGTGCGGTTGTTGTCATTTGTATAGTACTTACATTGGATTCATTCATTTTGCTTGTTTTTTTACTCGTAGCACGAGCCTTCACCAGAGACATATACGATGTAAATGTATCATTCAGATTATTGATCAACGGATTGTAATCAAGTTCCGGATGCTTCAGTTGCATAATTTCTATCTCGTTCAAAACTTTGGTCAACGTACGCTTAGACTGTTCTTTCACTTCTCCGGTAAGTAATACATTACGGGATGATCGGGATTTACTGCGTAGTTGAACGTTTTTAATGAAGTTGTTCTGAAGCGCTTTTAATTCGTTAAAATATTCCGTCAGATTCAGATTTGTTATAGCTTCCGTCAGCGACGAATCACCTTCGAGTACTAAAAACATTTCATTCAAAGTGTCGGATTTTTTTACTGAATTTGAAGTAACAATCGGTTTCAGGTAACGCTCCACAAAGGGCGCTATCTGATTCAGCTGAGGTATTGTATAAACTGCATTGGCACGTTTCAATACTCTGATTTGCGCCACAAGTGCGGCAATCAGTATGCTTAACTGATTTCTGTTTTCCTTAATAATCTCTGTATTGGGGTCTTTCCTGTATTGAATGTGCAAAGCTTGTAATGAAGCCTGCGCTTCCATTAACTGATTATACACGAACTTCAGGTCTAACTCTTCAGGATTATGTGCCTTCAGAATTTCAACAACAGTGTTAACTAAATCACGAAATTCACTTTTCCACAAACGCGAAAAAGTGATGCTTACAAAAATAAAATTTTTCATTTTTTTTTACCTTTTAAAATTAATACTTAATTTCAAGGTATTTCAATTGTTTTTTTAGGTTAAACAGTAAGTTTGAAACCTAAAATACGCATGACAAAGAACAACCTGTTATATTCTTTCTTTCATTATGAAAACCATCAAAATGTCAAATACCTCTTTTGTATATAAACGCCTGAATAATTCAGGTTGTTAATATGCTGGCAAATTTATATATTTAATTTAATATGATAAAATTAAATTAAACTATTTTGTTGATAAATTCAAAATATTTTCAAAAAATAATTATAAGTATTTTATATACAGCATATTGAAGATATAAAAGTTGAAAAATATTTTCCAAAATATAATGATTCGTAATAACTTTATTGTTGATAATTTCCTGTTTTAATATTTTTGACTTCAATTTTCATTGTTTATAGGTTAATTTAATGATGAAATATAGTTAATTACTGGTGCTTTAATTTACATTGTTTGTATTTATGTTATGTAAAAATATTGCTAATTTATTTTTTTTACTATGTACATCTGTTTTGTCATGAACTGAAATGTATTTCAGGCTATTGTGTTTTTACAAACTCATAAACTAAAACCTGTTTCATAGTTTTGTAAAAGTGATATTGAATAAATCAAAATTTTTTTGAACTGATGTAAGAATGATTTGTGCAAACCAAAACATTTTCGAACAGATGTAAGAGTGATTTTGTGCAAACTGAAACTTTTTCAAATTGATGTAAAAGTGATTATATGCAAACTAAAATTTTTTTAGGCAGAAGTAAATGTGATTTTGTATAAACTAAAACTTATTTTATGCTTTTGTGGCTTTACAAAATTTCTGTTTTGTGCTTAATATGTTGGTTTATTCCACATATCTTCGAATTTTGAATATATAAATATCAAACTAACAAAAAGTTAATTGTATATTTGCATTAAAAAGAGAATAGTCCACAGATAACGTGGATGAAGGTAAATGAAATAAGAAGATATAAATCTGAGAAATAAGCGACAAATGAAAAAACGTCCATAGAGCTTACGGATGACACAGATTAAAAGAAATAATCAGAGTAATTCGTTTAATCAGCGTACATAATAATAAA
>MTLE01002609.1_pt1 | contig 27869 bp, 21 predicted proteins | sample 1982461 | NCBI WGS metagenome assembly MTLE01 (sample SAMN05712605, study PRJNA340218) | biofilm metagenome | isolation source: sample SPL anode biofilm adapted to -200 mV | place: USA | collected 2012-02-03
TGTTCGAAGCGATCATCAAGCACATCCCCCCGCCGAAAGCCGATCCGAATGCTGAGTTCAAGATGCTCGTGGCCAATTTGGACTATTCGGATTACCTCGGCCGTATCGCCTTGGGCAAAATCCTCGGCGGCAAAGTGAAGGTCAGCGACCCAGTGGTGTGCTTGCATGGCGACGGCCGCAAGTCGCAAGCCAAGGTCACCGCGATCTTCCATTTCAACGGTCTGCAACGCATCGAAATCCAAGAAGCTGGCGCGGGCGACATCATTGGCTTGACCGGTTTCGAGGATGTCTTCATCGGCGAAACCATCACGGACACCGTGGATCGCGTCCCGCTGCCGTTTGTGCCCATTGATCCGCCGACCATTCACATGCAGTTTGCGGTGAATGACGGCCCGCTGGGTGGCAAGGATGGCAAGCTGGTCACGGCGCGCCATATTTGGGAACGGTTGCAAAAAGAGGTGCGCACCAACATCAGCTTGCGCATCGCGGAGACCGATTTGCCGAACGTCTTCGAAGTCAGCGGCCGCGGCGAAATGCAAATCGCCGTGCTCGTCGAGCAAATGCGCCGCCAGGGCTACGAAGTGCTCGTGTCCCGCCCCGAAGTGATTTATCGCAAGGACGCGGACGGCAACATCCTCGAACCCCTCGAAAAGTTTTTCTTGGAAATTCCCAAGGACAGCATGGGGCCGGTGATGGAAAATCTTTCCAACCGGAAAGCCGATATCACCCACATGGAGCACCATGGCGACCAGATCAGCATCGAGGGTGTCATCCCCATGCGTGGTTTGATCGGGTTTGAAACGGACTTGGTTAACCAGACGCGCGGCACGGGCGTGATCAGCCATTTGTTCCACGAATACGGCGCGGACCGCGGCGAAGTGATTTCCCGCAAAACCGGTTCGCTGGTGAGCATGGAAAACGGCATCGCGACCTCCTACGCCTTGAACGCCATTCAAGAGCGCGGCCGTTTGATGATCGAACCGGGCGACGATATTTATTCGGGCATGATCGTGGGTGAAAATCCGCGTGAAGGCGATATCCCGGTCAATCCGTGCAAAGCTAAAAAGCTGACCAACATGCGTTCGCAGGGCGATGGCAAGGGCATCCAATTGGAGCCGCCGCTGAAGCTCTCGCTGGAGCGCGCAATCGAGTACATCGGCCCCGATGAATACGTCGAGGCCACGCCGAATCATTTGCGCCTGCGCAAAAAGATTCTCGATGATACCCAGCGCAAACGCGCCTCGCAAAACCGCGTGATGAAAATCGCCGAGGAACCGGCGCCGCAACAGCAATAAGCTGGAATTTTCCCAAGCAAAAGGGCGTCCCCAGAAATTCTGAGGACGCCCTTCGTGTTTTTGAAGATATCTCTTAACGGCCAGCCAGCAGGGCGTTTACCTTGGCCATGACGGCAAAGGCATCCGCGACGTACAGGATGTCCGCCTTGCCGCGGGCCCAGCCGCAGTTGGCGTCGAGGTTGATGGCACGGCGTTCATTGATGAAGCGCCAGCCAACACTGTGCGGTTCTTCGCCGTGGCAGCAAGTGGCCAAGCCTTTGGGGTGGCGTGGCGTGGAACCGGTTTGGCCGATTTGGTTCAAATGCGTCAGGAACGAGAGCACCGCTTGCCCTTCGCCGCTGATGTCGACCAGCGATTTGCTGCTGCCCAGCGAGGCGCGCGTTTGCTTGAGGAAGTCCAGGATCAAACCTTCGGCTTCTTTCACGCGCAATTGGCCGCTGGATTGCTTCTTGGTCCAACCCGCGCCGGTGACAAACAGCAAGTCGGCATCCGGACGGATGGTTTGCACATCGCTGGCCGGGGCGCGCACGCCGGTGACCGTGGTGCGTGTGGCGGCGTTGGCGACGGTGACTGCTTCCACGGTCGCGGTGCCAGCCGCGCCTTCCCAGGCGGCGACGGAACCGGGATCGATGAGCACCACCCAAGTGCGTTGGGTGCGCGACAGGGTCGCTTCCAAACGCTGGCGGTAGTACCAGCGGCTGGCCTTCAAAACGCCGTTGTCCACGGCGAGGCCGGTTATGTGCGTATCCGCCCGGCCCTGCAAACGTTGGGCGAGACCGGAGCCTACGCGGCCCCAGCGGGAATTGCCTGCCGCGATGACCACCGTGGCTTGGGCTGCGCGACAGATCGCCTCGGCGGCGTCGGCGTCGGTGGCGTAACGGGGTTGGGTAAATTCCGCGCCCGTTACGGCGTAAAATTTGGTGGCGCCGCAAGTGGCAATGGCATTGGCGGCGGCGGCGGTGTTTTCACCAATCAAACCGACGGCAAAGGCGGCCCCCGGGAGGGATTTGGCCAAAGTGGCCGCGCTATTTACGGCTTCCAGCGAAGCTTTCGCCAAGGTGCCGGTGGCATCGACATGGACCAGACAAAGTATCGTTTCCATAAAAATCCTCATTTCTTGCCCGTGATCCACTCGACGATCTCGCGCGCGATCTCGTCCTCGGAGCGATCCTTGATAATTTGGGTGTTCCGCTGCTGTTTGGGCAGGGTGACGCTGGCGAAAGTTGTGCCTTCGGCGCCGACTTTGACCGGTTTAGCCTTTTGCAGCGCCGGCATGGCGGTGCGCATGTTGGCCATGCCCACTTGCGGATTGTTGCGCGGTTCGGGCAAGTTTCCCGTGGCCCAGCCCAGCAACGCCGGAGCGCTGGCACACTTGGAGACTTGGTGCTGGCCGCCTTCGATCCGTTCTAAAACCGTCAACGCGCCGTCCGCCTCCACGGTGAGCTGGTCGACCCCTTGGAACTGTTCAGTGATGCCAAGAATTTCGCCGACCGCTTGCAAGGTGGAACCCGCGCCGCGGGACGCCGATTCCCAGCCGCCGAACACGAGCAGGCGGTTGCGATCCAGCCCGGGAATGGCTTGGATGGCAGCGGCCAGTTGGGCGGCCGTTTCAAACGCGTCCGCAAACCCGCTGGCGGAGCCGTCCAGCGCCACCAATTCAAAGGGCACCTTCTGGGCGACGGTCATGAGGACTTGCTGCAATTTAGCCTTCGGCCCCAGGCTCACGAGCCAGACTTTGCTGCCGGCTTGTTTGCCCGCCAAATGGGCGGCTTCGTACAAGGCGTGGCTGGCCCAAGGATCCAGCACGGCGGGCAACATCACTTCGTTTTTCAGCGCGGGACCGGTGGGACTGCTCACCGGTTCGAGCGTCTGCAACGGGTCTGGGACAATGCTGCCGCAGACCACAATATGGTAACCATTGCTCATAATAAATCGGCGCCACGACAAACGTGGCATTATGGGCCGTGGGTTTACACTGGGAGGCCGAAATAAGCGAGCAGAAAGTCAGGCGGCGGATTCTCGCACGGAGGATGCTTTCGCCGCTTGCGCAACGGGCGGCCACCGGCATATTAAGGGCATGAAGACCGTAACGGCCTATGGGGCAAAATATTTGCTGAGTTGCTGGCTGAGCCTGTCCGCGGTTGGGGCGGCCTTCGCCGCCGATGATTGGCCCATGTTTCACCACGATCCTGCCTTGCTGGGTGTGGCGGAAGGCAAGCTTCCCGAAAAACTCACCCTAGGCTGGAAATTCAAGACCGAAGGGCCGGTCAAATCGAGCCCAGCGATTGTTGGCGGACGAGTTTATTTCGGTTCGGATGACGGCAAAATGTACGCGGTGGATGTGGCGAATGGCAAAAAAGTTTGGGAATACGCTACCACGAACGCCACTGAATCTTCGCCCCTCGTGCTTGATGACACCGTATATTTTGGAAATTCCGACGCTTTCTTGTATGCCTTGAAAGCCAGCGATGGCACGTTGAAATGGAAATACGAAACCGGTGATCGCATTCTGGGAGGGCCGAACTGGACGCCCTCCGCCGACGGCAAGAGCAAATGGATTATCGTGGGCAGCTATGATTTCAAACTGCACTGTGTGGACGCCGCCACCGGCAAAGTGATGTGGACTCATGAGACGGGCAATTATATCAACGGCACGCCGGCTATTGGCGACGGAGTGGCCGTGTTTGGCGGGTGCGATGCCATTTTGCATCAAGTTTCCATGGCGGACGGCAAGTTGGTCAAGAACGTGGAGGCGGGCGCCTACATTGCGGGGTCGGCGGCAATCAAAAATGGGGTCGCCTATTTTGGCCATTACGAGAATGTGTTTTTGGCCATCGACCTGAAGGCGGGGCGCACCAATTGGACCTACAAAGACAAGTCGTTTCCGTATTTCTCCACACCCGCAATCAGCGGCAACCAAGTGGTATTTGGCGGACGCGATAAAAGAGTGCATTGTTTGGAGGTCAGCACCGGCAAGCCGCTGTGGGCCTTTGCGACGCGGGGCAAGGTGGACAGTTCGCCCGCGATCTGCGGGGATAAGGTAGTGGTGGGTTCGGAAGATGGGCGCGTGTATTTGCTTTCGTTATCCGGCGGCAAAGAACTCTGGAATTACGAAATCGGCCAGCCGGTGACCAGTTCGCCCGCGGTGGCGCGCGGCCAGGTGGCCATTGGGGCCGAAGATGGGTTTGTGTACTTATTTAAATAGGAATGGAGCCGGTGGAAAATCCCCAAAAACCTTTGAAAATCGTGCATTTGACTCCCGGAGCAGGGGGCATGTATTGCGGCGGCTGCTTTCGGGATAATGCTTTGGTGAAGGAATTACGCCAGGCGGGACATGACGTGTTGATGCTCCCGCTTTATCTGCCCCTTAACCTGGATGAGGGGGATCAAAGCGCGCAAGCCCCCGTGTTCTTCAGCGGCATCAACGTCTATTTGCAGCAAAAGATGCCCCTTTTTCGCAAATTGCCACGATGGATGAATCGGCTGTTAGCCTCGCGCGCCTTATTGCGCCAGGCCGGCAAGGCCGCCGCCAAGACCCGTCCCGAGGATACTGGCGCCTTGATGCTATCGATGTTGCAAGGGGAGGAGGGTAACCAGGCGCGCGAGCTGGAGGAGTTGGTGCGCTGGCTTAAGACCCAAGAGAAGCCCGATGTCATCTGCCTCTCCAATGTATTGCTGGCCGGCATGGCGCGTGGATTAAAGGCGGGCTTGGGCGTGCCCGTGGTTTGCACCTTTCAAGGTGAGGATGGTTTCCTGGACTCTTTGCCGGCGGCTTACCGATTGGATAGTTGGGATTTATTGCGTGAGCGGGCGCGAGATATCGATTTATTCATCTCGCCCAGTGGATATTACGCTAATTTGATGAGTGAACGCCTCAAACTTTCGGCGGATCACATTCACGTCATTTACAACGGTATTGCTTTGGACGGCTTTGCGGCGGCAAGTGAACCGCCCCGCCCCCCAGTTCTCGGTTATTTTGCCCGGATATGCCCAGAAAAAGGTTTGGAGGCGGTCGTCGATGCGTTTTTGATTCTCAAGCAACGCAACCGATTGCCAGGGTTAAAGTTGCGGATTGGCGGAAGCCTAAGTCCCGCCGATCAACCGTTCTTGGATTCCTTAAAAAGCCGGCTACAACGGAACGGTTGCTGGCCGAGCACGGAAGTTTGCCCCAATCTAGACAAGGCGGGTAAACAAGCCTTTTATCGTTCATTATCAGTGCTTTCGGTGCCGGTTGTCGCCGGAGAAGCTTTTGGTCTGTACGTAGTGGAGGCTCTGGCTTCCGGCGTGCCGTTGGTTTTACCCAAGGTGGGTGCTTTTCCCGAATTGATAGGGATGAGTGGTGGGGGGATCGTCTACGAACCGGCTACTTCGAACGAGCTGGCAAATCAAGTGGAGAAGTTGTTGTTGGATGAACCCAAACGGCAATTGTTGGGGCAGAAAGGGTGCCAGGCGGCCCGCCAAGTCTTCAGTATGGAACGGATGGCCCAAGAGGTGGCCCAAACCTACCAAGCCTTATTAGCGAAGAAAGCAGCCTGAAACTGGTAGGCCGTGGAGAAAGTTTTTGCAATTCGTTGAAATAAAAAGGGTTCGCGATTTTTGAAAAACCGCGAACCCCTAAAAATGAACCGGGCTCCTTAGTCAGAGGATGACACAGGAGCCCGGGGAATATTTCGAACTCAGTACAAACAGAGGGAATACGTGGGAACATCGAACCGAGTGTGTACCACACCCTGCTCGAAAACGGTTGGGCATTCAAAGAACTTGGCGTTGTTGTCCGCCTCAATTAGGTCTAGCTTCACTCGCCCTGACCCTAACTGCCCGAAATCTATTCCGTATTCCGAGGAACACTAAACACTAGATTGCCCTTGCCGTCAAGTGCCCGTGAAAAGTAGTAGCTCGGTTAATTTTTATGTATAAGAGTTACTTATATTGTAACGCATTTGTAACAGGCTAAAATAAGGGCTTATTCGTGCCGTAAAATGGCGGTTTCGACCGTGCTTTTCGAATTATATCACACCCTTTTTTCAAGGTGCGATGAGCCCTCGAAAATTCCGCTTTCCTGGGGGCGCCTTCCGGCTGCTTTTACTCATTGTGTTTCCTGCGAATCGGCGTTAGTTTCGGCCCAGAATGTTGAAGACATTTGCGGATCAGAAATATCCCGGACGTTTGATTGCGGTGGAAGGCCTTGATGGGTCGGGCAAATCAACGCAAATCCATCTGCTTAAGCGGTGGCTGGAAGTCCAAGGGTTGAAAGTATTTTTCAGCGAATGGAATTCTTCCTCCCTGGTGAAAAGCGCCACCAGCAAGGCCAAAAAACGCGAACTCCTCACTCCCACGACGTTCAGCTTGATTCACGCCACGGATTTTGCCGACCGCTATGAACGCCAGTTAGTGCCGTTGATCCGGGCCGGTTACATCGTGTTGTGCGACCGATACATTTTCACGGCCTTCGCCCGGGATATTGTGCGCGGCTGCACTCCGGAGTGGGTGCGCGGCATTTATAGCTATGCCTTGCTGCCGGACATCACCTTCTTTTTCAAATCCAAGCTGGAAGTCTCCTTGCACCGCATTTTGGATAATCGCCCGCAATTAAAATATTTCGAAGCGGGCATGGATTTGGATCTTTCGCCCGATCCCTATGAAAGCTTCCGCATCTTTCAAGGGCGGATACTCGATGAATACTTGGCCATGAGCAAAGAATTCAATTTTACGGTGATCGACGCTAACCAGGGCATCGAGGTGCAACAATCTTTGGTGCGCGAACTGGTGGCGGCCAAGCTGGACCTGGCTTCCTTTGCCCAACCGAAACGCTAATCCAAAGCAACTATGGTTACCATGCAGGATTCCAATTCCGCCTCGAACGCTCCCAAGATTCATTTCAAGCGCAATGAAAAGCGCCATGTGCGGATTCCCAAAATCTCGTCCAAGAAGTTTTATGGCCATGGCATTCCGGGCGTGCAGACGGAGAAGCTGGTGGGCAAACTGATCGTAGTGGAAGGGGCCGACTGCTCGGGGCGCAGCACGCAGATTCATCGCTTGGTGGAATGGCTGGAAGGCAGCGGGCATGCCACCGTGCAGGTGGGATTGAAACTTTCCACCCTCGTTAGCGAAGAGCTGGAGCAAGCCAAGCAGGGGAACGTGTTGAGCCGGATCACGCTGAGCCTGTTTTACGCCACGGATTTTGCGGACCAGTTGGAAAACACCATTTTGCCGGCCTTGCGCGCGGGCACCATGGTGCTGGCGGATCGCTATATTTATACGTTGATGGCCCGCGATTTGGTGCGCGGCATGGATGAAGCTTGGGTCAAGAATCTCTATAGCATGGCGCTGGTGCCGGATGCCGTGTTTTATCTCAATGTGGCACCGGAAGAATTGGTGCAGCGGAATTTTGCCAAGCACAGCAGCTTGGATTATTGGGAAAGCGGCATCGATTTGGGGCTGGCCCGGGATTGGTTCGACAGTTTCTTGATCTACCAGGGGTTGATTGAAAAACAATTTCACCGCATGCAAACCACCTTTCAATTCACCACGGTGGATGGCCATCGGCCGGCGGATACGATCAACGCGGAATTGCGCAACAAAATTGAAGCCGTGTTAGAAGGCAAGCCGTGTAAAAGTGAACGGTAGTTTTCCGCAATCAATTCGAGATTTGACAAGTCAGGCCACAAGGCCGCCACTTAGGGATGAACTATGGCAGAAACCAGCGATAAAAAGGAATTCGTAGTGGGAGTGGATCTGGGGGGAACCAAGATCCTGGCGGGGGTTTTTAAAACCTCCTTGGCTTGCATTGGCCGGTCTAAGATGAGCACCAAGCCACAGCGCGGAGCCAAAGGGGTGATCGACCGGATTGCCCGCTGCGTGGAGGATGCCGTGGACGAGTGTGATTTGACGCTGAAACAGGTCCGTGGAGTGGGCATCGGCGCCCCAGGCGCAGTGGATTCCGAATCCGGCCGCGTGATCTTCGCCCCCAATTTGGGCTGGGAAGATATCGAGTTGAAAAAGGAACTGGAAGAAAAGCTCGAGGTTCCCGTGTTCGTCGAAAATGACTGTAACATCTGCGCCTTGGGCATTTACGAAAGCGAGTTGGAGAAAAAACCCCGCCAAATGGTGGGGATTTTTTTGGGCACCGGCATCGGCGGGGGCATCATGCTGGATGGCAAATTGTTTTCCGGGTTCAACCGAACCGCCGGGGAGGTGGGGCATATGGTGATCGAAGTGGGCGGGCCCAAGTGCAGTTGCGGCAACCGGGGTTGCTTTGAGGCACTGGCTAGCCGGGGGGCCATCTTTCGCAAAATCCAAGCCGACGTCAAAGCCGGCCAAAAAACGGTTCTAACCGATATGTTGGGGCCGGACTTAGATGACATGCGCAGCGGAGATTTGCGCAAAGCTATCCGCCAAGGGGATAAGTATGTGGAAAAAGTGATCGAAGACGCCGCCGAATACACCGGTATCGCGGTGGCAAATTTGATCAATATCTTTAATCCAGAGGTGGTTGTGCTTGGCGGCGGGGTGATCACCGCTTTGGAAGATGAGATGATGGCCATCATTTTGGAAACCGCTAAAGATTACGCCATGGCAGGCACCTTCAAAGGAATTGATATCCTGGCGTCCAAGCTGGGGGACGATGCGGGAATTGTCGGCGGTGCCGTCTTGGCAAGAATGCGGACAAAATAAGCTTTGCTTCCCCCCACCGGTTATGGCTTTAATCGTCCTGATACTGGCTGCCACTAAAGGCAGGGCGGCATAACTCCGGGGGGCAAAGGCCGCTGGAACGCGGGCAGTGAATGGATATGAGCCGGTCGCGATTGAATGTGCTGTATTCTGGAACCGTGCAAGGTGTGGGGTTTCGGTATACGGTTAAATCGTTGGTGATGGGCTATGAAGTCACTGGCGTGGTAAGAAACCTAGCCGATGGGCGGGTGGAATTGGTCGCTGAGGGCGATCGTGAAGAGTTGGAAGCCTTTCAAAAGGCCGTGTTAGAATCAGGTTTGGGCCCGCTGATTCGCAACACTGAAGTGACTTGGGCCGAGCCGCGAGGCGAGTTTAAAGGGTTTGCCATCGTGGGTTAATCCGGGACCAAGACTGGTGCGAGTTTGAGATGAAGTACGCGATTATAGCCGATATCCATGGCAGTTTGGAAGCGTTGGACGTCGTTCTAGCGGATGCCAAGAACGAAAAGTGCACCCATTACGCTTGTTTGGGTGATGTTGTCGGCTACAACGCCAATCCCAAGGAATGCCTCGACATCATCCGGGCGATGAACATGCCCTGCGTCAAGGGCAACCACGACGAATACTGCTCCGGGGACGAAGAGCTGGAAGGCTTCAACCCGCACGCCAAAGAGGCGATCAATTGGACCCGCCATCAATTGACGGAAGACGACCGCCTGTGGCTGAAGAATTTGAAGTACATCCGGCTGGTGGCGAATTTCTCCATCGTCCATGCCACCCTGGATGTTCCCCAGCGCTGGGGCTATGTGTTTGATAAATTGGCCGCCGCCGCCAGTTTCACCTACCAAAATACCAGTGTGTGCTTCTTTGGCCACACGCATGTGCCCATGGCCTTCATGCGCGACAGCGTGGTGCGCGGGGGCACCTACTCCAAGTTTAAAGTCGAACCCGGCCGCAAATATTTTGTGAACGTGGGCAGCGTGGGCCAATCGCGCGACGGCGTGGCCAAGGCGACCTATGCCACTTACAACTTGGATGATGGCACCATCGAACTGCGCCGCCTTGATTATGATATGGCCAAGACGCAGGCCAAAATCCGGGCTGCGGGCTTGCCGGAACGGCTGGCCGAACGCTTGGAACACGGCAAGTAGCCGTGCCTTAAGGCTAGGCTGCAAATATTAGCATACGGCCAAGCCCTCTCTTGAAAATTCTGCTGCTCAAACCCAGTTCCCTGGGGGATGTGGTGCAAGCCATGCCGGTATTGCGCTTGCTGAAGCGCCACTATCCCGCGAGCGAAATTTATTGGTGGATTGCCGAAGGCTTGGCACCCCTGCTGGAAGGGGATCCCGACCTGGCTGGAGTGGTTCCCTTTCACCGGAAACAGTGGCAAACCCCCGCCAACTGGCTGCGCCTGATGCGCGGCGTAATGGATTTGCGGGACCAGCAATTCGATTTAGTAATCGATTTGCAGAGCTTATTGCGGAGCGCGTTGATCGCTTGGGCCGCCCATGGAGCCCGAACCATCGGGCTGGCTGACTCCCGGGAAGGCGCGCCCGCCTTTTACGATTACGCCATCCCGCGCCCTTCGCCGAGCACCCACGCCGTGGATTGGTACCTCCAGGTCCTGCACTTTTTGCGCGTGCCGGTGCATCGCGATTTTGAGTGGCTTCCCTCCCGGCCGGGGCCAGCGCAAACCGTGGCCCAAAAGCGCCAAGACAACCCCATCGCCATTTTGTTGCCGGGGGCGCGCTGGCCCAACAAGCGCTGGCCGATCCAACATTTTTGCGAGCTGGCCCGGCAACTCACCCAGGTGGAACCGGGGTTGCGTTTGGTTGTCTTGGGCAGCCGGGAGGACTTGGAATTGGGCCAAGCCATCCATGCAGCCGCTCCGGCCGCAGTGTGGAATTTAGCCGGCCAAACGGGGCTTTTAGAAATGGTGGAATGGATCCGGCAAGCCAGCGTGGTGGTGTCCAATGACACCGGACCGATGCATGTGGCGGCCGCACTGGGAATTCCGGTGGTCGCCTTGTTTGGCCCCACCAACCCGGATCGCACCGGCCCTTATACCTCACACAAAGATATCTTGCGCGCCGACTTGCCATGCGTGCCCTGCATGCGTTCCCGGTGCCGGCAGGCGGAGCTCATGGAATGCCTGCAACTGATAAAGCCGGCGATGGCGGTGGCTAGCGCTCAACAGTTTTTGCGATCTCACTCATGCAAATAGCTGCATAGTAATTGATTAAGCGCGTAATTCTAGAGGTGGATATGGACTCACATGAAATTCGATTGGCGGCGGCACATTCTCTGCTATGGTTGCATAATATGAAACAATGGCTATGCGTGCTGGTGGCAATGCTTGCTTGGGTGCCGGGAATGACGGCGCAAGTATCTGTCGAGCTTTTACTCGATCATGATCAATTCCTGCCCCAAGAATCACTGCCCATGGGTGTGCGGATAGTCAATCAATCCGGCAAGACCCTTTCCTTTGGGACCAATACCGAATGGTTGCGGTTTTCGGTGGAATACTCGGGAGGGGGCAACATCGGACAGTATGCACCCCTGAACCAATCCGACCCATTCACCCTGCCCACCGCAAAACGGGCCACGCGCGTGGTCGACTTGGCCGCTAGTTACGAACTCACCAAGCCGGGCCGCTACAAAGTGACGGTAACCGCGGATATTCCCGGCTGGGATCAGGTCCTAACCAGCCATGCCAAGACTTTTCAGATCGTTAATGGTTCGCGCATTTGGGATCAAGTATTCGGCTTGCCCTCCAGTGATAGTGCCAATAATCAAGTTGCCGCTCGCAAGTACGTCCTGGAAAAAATGATCACCATGAAAGAAAGCCGCCTATATGTCCGGCTTACCAATCCCCAGGAAAGCGAGTGCTATCGCGTTTACCAGCTTTGCCCGATGGTATCCTTTGCCCAGCCGGAAACCCAAATGGATAAGGATTCCAATTTGCACGTGCTTTGCCAGACCGGCGCGAAAATATTCAAATATTTCGTGATCAATCCGAACTGTGAAGTCGCCAAGCGGCTGTCCTATGAATACACCGGATCCCGGCCCACTTTGACGCGGGACGGTGACGGGGGATTCCGCATTGCGGGTGGACGGCCGAAGGCGAGCAAAGATGATGTAGGGGTGGCGCCGGAGATGCCGGTAGTTAAAATTGTGACTCCGCCGGACACCGATTCCGCTCCCGAACCCAAGAAAAAGAAGAAGGCGAAAAAGGAAGAAGAGAAATAATCGCCGAGCCGCTGGCTTGATTAACCGATCTCAGTTTTGCACGCCCCACTTCAGGTGGGGCTTTTTAATAGGTTGATCCGATGATTTCAGGCCACCGAATGAATTCGGAATTGGCTGCGCACATCCGCATGCAATTGAACCTTGCTCCCAGCCTTTTTGCCCACGAGTTGTTGCCCTAAGGGGGACTGCGGCGTGATCACGGTTATTTCCGTGCCTTCAAACACCACTTCCGTGCCGCCTGCCCGGGGGCCGATAAAGTAAACGTTTCGGCCTTCCTTGTTTTCCAACTCGACCACTGCCCCCACATCGATGGGGTCGGTGGGGCCAAAATCCCGCACCGCTAGCTTCTCAAACTGCTGAATATCCTTTTCCGTTTCCGCGGCTTGGCGGGACTGGCCGCGCGCTAAGTACGAAGCTTCCAGGCCGCGCGTGTCGTACTTGTTTTCCGCCTTGTTTTGCTCATGGGTGGCTTCGGCGCGCGAGGCGCGCGAGGCGTTGTAATAGAGCTCCAGACCTTGGGTCAAATGCGTAATGATTTGTTGCTTGAGTGCGGTCTTGTTCACGGTTGTTAATATGGCTTTCTTTTGCCCGCTTTGAATTCCAAAAACAGGCCGTTGATGAGCATTCCACATCCGCGCAATTCAAGCCAAGAGAAAATTCACCCGCTTTGGCGAACCGATGGATAAGAATGATTTTTATCACATTGAGTTTCACCAGGCTGGCCGGGCAATCACGCGAGACCTAATGGGCGCATCTTATCCTTGGCCTTTGTATCCTGGGAAAACGCAAATGTTGTGTGCGTTTTTCGCTTGCAACCAATCAACTACTAGTGTAGTTAGTATGAACATCGATCGAAATATAACGCCTATGCAACGCGTCCCTGAAATCTCGTCCGCCGAGTGGAAGGTCATGAAAGTCCTTTGGCAAAAGGCCCCTCAGCCAGCCTACGACATTATCCAAGCCCTGGCTGAGGAAGAGTGGCATCCCAACACCATCAAGACCATTCTCAACCGCTTGTGCCGTAAAAAGGCGCTGGGCGTCACCAAATACAAAAACCTTTTTCTGTACCAGCCACTCGTTTCGGAGGAGGACTGCGTGCAGGCGGAAAGCGAATCTTTTCTGGAACGTTTTTTTGGCGGTTCGGTCAAGCCGCTGCTCGTGCATTTCGCGCGCAAGCAAAAGCTCACAGCGGCGGATCTGGCCGAGTTGAAACGCATCTTGGACCAAACGCGAAAGGAATAATATGACGCCTGACACTCTGGCTGCGGCCGGTTTGGGCTGGCTGTGGCGCGCCTCATGGCAAGCCTCGGTGCTCGTGCTACTGGTACTCCTGGCCCAATGGGTCTGCCGCGCGCGCTTGGAACCGCGCTGGCGATTCGCTCTCTGGTGGCTCGTGCTGTTGCGGTTGGCGTTGCCGCTAGCCCCGGAAAGCGCCTGGAGCGTGTTCAATTGGGCGCCCGCCGCGCCCCTGCCTTCACCGCTTCCCCAGCGCGAGATAGTGATCCCCCCGTCCCCTTCACTGAGCGCCATTCCGTCTCCAGCTTTCCCTAATCTTGAACTGGCTCCAATTTCGCACCCCAAAGTTAGCCGGACTCAAACACCTCCCAAGCCTGCGCCGCAGCGCTCACCCTGGAGCATTCTCGCGTGGATTTGGCTAGCGGGAACAGCGCTGTATGGTGGCCGAATTCTCCTGGGCACTTATGTAATTTCACGCCGGCTCAAGTGCCACACGCCTTTGCGCACCCCAGAAATTCTGGAGGTGCTGGAGGCATGCCGCCGCGAAATGGGCCTGGCGCGCGCGCCGGAAGTATGGGTGACGACTGCGGTGGACAGTCCCGCCTTGTTCGGCCTATGGCGCTGCCGCTTGCTGGTGCCGCCGCATCTGCCCGATACTTTCTCACCTAACGAGTGGCGTCATGTTTTCCGGCACGAATTGGCACACCTGCGCCGCCGCGATCCGCAGATCAATGGTCTCATGCTGCTGCTGCAAGCCTTGCACTGGTTCAACCCGCTGGTCTGGCTGGCAATGCGCCGGATGCGGGCGGACCGTGAGTTGGCCTGTGACGCGGCGGCCCTGGCGTGCGCTCCAGCAACCGATGCTCGCGCTTATGGGGACACCATTCTCAAATTGCTCGCCGACGCCTCCCGCCCCGCTTTCGCCCCCAGCTTGGTGGGCATTTTGGAGGATAAAAGCCTCATCAAACAGCGCATCCGGCAAATCGCCGGTTTCAAGCAAACCCGCCGCTGGCCCATCCTCGCCGCCACTCTCCTGGCCACCTTATGCGTATTTGCGATGACCGACGCGCAAAGTCCCAACAACCATAAATCCAGCAATCAAAAAACAGGTGGTGATATCGCGCACTCGCCCGAAGCCTCCAAGACTGCATCCCCTAGCAATAATGAAAGTGTGAAGGCCACGGAAATCCAGGCCGATAGCGTCAACGTGAACACTCTAGTCCTAGATGGCCGCGTTCTTTTGGAGGCTGGAAAACTGAGAGAAGCGGAAGCAAAGTTGGAACAAGCCATCAAAGAAGATCCCAATAATATGCCCGCCAAGTATTATCGGAACTTGGCTAAAGAAGCGCAGTTCCGCCAAGCAGAAAGCAAACGAACCCTGAGCAACCACGGCAAACTGGTCCCGGTGGAAGAGGCTTGGAAGCAGCCCGACGCCAATCCCTTTGGCGCGATGAACCACATTAATACGAGGCCCAGGCAGCAGTTGATCAAAAACAAGCTCGAGACCATTGTATTGGATCAGTACCCAACGACATCCGCCACCGCGGAAGTTCCCTTGGGCAAGGTGTTGGAGGCATTAGCCGAGCTTTCCCGACTGCACGACCCTGACAAGCAAGGGGTCAATTTCAGGATTAAATATCACTTGGAAGGCGTCACTCAAACCAACGGCAGTCCTGTTAGCAATGGGGCCAACACCAATTTGGTTTTTCTAAAGGATCTTGGAGCCGAGGTTCTGGTGCGCATTACGCCTCCACTGCGCAACGTTCGCCTGCGCGATGTGCTAGACGCCATAGAAAAATGCGCCGAGTGCCCCCAACAACCCGGTTTCACAGGGATTAAATATTCTGTCGAGGATTTCGCGGTAATCTTCTCGCAACGGGTACCTGGGTCCGAGCAATTGCACAATCGCCTATTCCGCGTCGATCCGAACACGTTTATCCAAGGCTTGGAGATTTCCAGAGAGAATAAATCGTTCCCACAAAATTCAAATTCCAAGGTCGAAGCGGGCAAACACGACGAATTGACTCAAATTCATTGGTACCCGGGACAGATTGAAAAGGGGGTGGAAAAAGATTCAAACACCGCCTCCAACGCGCAAACCGCTAGTCTCTTTACCTCTCAAATCGACGCGCCCTACGATCCCAGCCTGATGGCGAGCACAAGCGGGCCAACCAACCGGCCGACCGCAACTCGTACCATTCAAGATTACGTCCGGCAGTTTTTCTCGACCGCCACGGGCATTCGATTTGGTGGCACTCCAATCACAAATACCGCAACTGCTTTTAGCAATGACACCAATAATCCTATACGCCCCATGTTCTTCAACGACCGGACTGGCGTGCTCTTTGTGCGAGCCACACTGGAGGAACTGGAATTAGTGGATCGATGCATGCAAGTTTTGAATTTTCCTCCGGCGCAAATCAACCTTAAGGCGCGCGTGTTTGCCATCGATCCAACCAATGCATGGGTGTTGCAGCAGGCGCTTTTAAAACCCAAAACAACCGGCAGCCCGGAAACCAACAGCACTCCAAGCCCACTGATACTAACTTCTGCGCAGTTTCAGGTTTTGACGAACCAGCTTTATCTGGTGGAACCCGGCTGCGAAATATCCAGAAACGCTCCGAGTGTCACGACGCTGGATGGCCGGGAAGCCAGCTTCAATCCCAAGTCCCATGAGTTCAAGTTAAGCATCTTGCCGTCCACTGATGCTGGCACGCCCATCATCAATTTGGCGATTGAATTTGGCCTTAACATAAGTTCACAGGCGGCCAACAACAGCCTGGTGGCGGATCTTTCTTTAAGCACGACCGCCCAATTGATCGACAATCAGACACTCGTTTTGCAGAGCTTGAGCGCCGCTGGTTCCAAGGGCAAAAAACTCTATGTGTTGTGCGTGACTCCCACCATCATCGATCCTGCGGGAAATCGAGTCTACGCGGAAAAATAAAACCGGGCATTTCTGCCCTATAGAATACAAATTATGAAACTCGGCCATTCCACCCGCCTGTCCTCAGCCGGGTCGCTCATCGTTGCCGCGCAAATCTTGTTCATGCTTTGCAGTGCTACTCAAAGCCTGGCGGCAGGCGCTATTGAACCCGCTGCACCCCCAGCCACCACCTCAGAGACCACGCTGATGACCAAATGCTTTTTAGCGAACCGAAAGGCTCTCACGCCGACACTCACGTCGCACAGGAGCGGTGGCGATCCCCGCACGGCGGTTCCGGTTCCGTCGAGCCCATTCGAGCGTACCCGGGTCCAATTGGGCGCGGATGAAATCGCGGCCGAGGCCCGTTTGCGGGAGGTCTTGGCGGAAATCTTGGATTGCGGCACCAACGCTATCAAAGACGGCAGTTTCCAGGTGAGCGCCGCTTCGGGCAAAATGGCGAATTACAATGAACGTAATCATCTGTTGCTGGTCCGCGCTACCCAGGCAGATTTGGACCGCATTGAAGATTTGCTGTACCCGTTAAACCGCACCCGCCGCCAATTTGAGATCGCTATTCAGTGGCTTGCCGTAGACCCGCAGGAAGCCGACGCCGCTTTGTCTTCGGGCAAATCCAAGAAAACGAAAGCGGGCGACATGCAGGTGACGGCCATTATGCAGTCCGACAAAGCAGAGGCCATGATCGAACTCCTGTCCCGTCAAAAAAGCAGCCGCCAACTGGCTGCGCCATTGTTGACAGCCAGGGATAACCGGGAATGCGCCTTGGCTTTGAGCGAGCACGGCTTGCGCCTAAGCCTGCTCCCATCGCTGGTGAATGAAACCAAAGCTATTGTCAATCTTGACGCGCAACTTGAAATTGCCTGGAACCCCGGCGAATCCTCGCTCCAACAATCCAGCCGCGCGCAAATGAAACCCGGGGAGGTTATGGTGATTAGCCAGCATTTCACCGCCAAAGCCGCCGCCGGCAAGCCGCAAAAACCGGATGTGTTTTTCTTTATCTCCCCCAAACTGCTTCCGCCCACGACCATTCCTTCCTGGGCTATGGCCGATCCCGGCAAAAAGTCCGCTCGGGATGACAAGTAACCTTTCGGTGCTGGGGTTTCCTATTATGAGAAGCGCGAAAGGGGTAGAGAACCATAGTGGTCCCACTGATTTATCCTGGCTGAATGATCTGCGGGTTTTCGCCTAAGGTTGCCAAACCAGCCCGGTTAAGTTTAACATCTAGGGCATGATTGACGCCTTGCTCGAACGGTTTTTGCGTTATGTGCAGATCGACACCCAAAGCAACGAGGCCAATGCTGTTTGCCCCAGCACGCCCGGGCAAATGGATTTGCAGCGCCTGTTGCATCAGGAATTGCAGGACATGGGGGCGTCAGACATCCGGCTAACCCCGCATGGCTATGTGCTCGCCACGCTGCCGGCTACTTCCAAGAAAGCCGGGGTGCCGGCGGTGGCGTTCCTGGCGCATGTGGACACCGCGCCGGATTTCTCTGGCAAAGGCGTCAAACCCCGCGTGCATCGCCGCTATGATGGCAAGGCGATTCATTTTCCCGATGATCCGAGCCTGGTGCTCGATCCCGTGCAGCATCCCGAGTTGCAGCGCGCCAAGGGCATGGACATCGTGACCGCCAGCGGCACCACCTTGCTGGGGGCGGATGATAAGGCCGGCGTGGCCATCGTCATGACTTTGGCGGAGTATTTTCTGAAACATCCGGAGATCAAGCGCGGCCCAATTCGCATTTGCTTCACGCCCGATGAAGAAATCGGCCGGGGCGTGGACAAGCTGGATTTGGCGGAATTAAACGCCAATGTGGCGTACACCCTCGATGGCCAATCACCCGGGGAAATTTGCTGGGAGACATTTTCGGCGGACTCGGCGCTAGTGACCATCCAAGGCGTGTCCACCCACCCCGGAGAGGCAAATTCCAAGCGCATGATCAACGCGCTCCAGCTGGCCGCCAAGTTGCTGGCCACTTTGCCCCGCGAACATTGTGCGCCGGAAACCACCCAGGGCGGGGAAGGCTTCATCCATCCCACGCGCATCGAAGGCGGGGTCGACAAAACCACCATCAAATTCATTTTGCGCGATTTCGAACTCAAGGGATTGATGGAAAAACAAGCCATCATCAAGGGCATTTGCCGCGGGTTGCAGGCCTCGGAACCGGCGGCCAAGATCACCTGCAAGATCTTCAAACAATACCGTAACATGGCTTATTGGCTGAAGGAAGATATGCGTCCCGTGGAATTGGCGCGCGAAGCGATTCAGGCGGTGGGGTTGGTTCCCGCCGATCACCGCGCGCGCGGTGGCACCGATGGTTCGCGCCTCACGGAAAACGGCTTGCCGACGCCCGATATTTTCTGCGGCGGCCAAAACGCGCACGGCCCCTTGGAGTGGGTTTCCGCCCAACATATGGAAACGGCGGTCAAGGTGTGCGTGCGGCTGGCTGAAATCTGGGAACGCAAAGGCCAAGGGTACACCGGCTACACCCCAGCCAAGCGCCGGAAATAAAAGGGCCGCCCCACACAGGGCGGCCAACAACCCATAATGAAACATGAAACAACCCGCTTATCCTATCGGTGAATGAGCAAAACACTTAAGCGGGATTTAAATAATTTTTAATTTTTGTTCATAACTATATCATTCCGAGCCTCAAATAAGCCCCATTGCGTCCCCTGAATTAGCCGTTCGACAGGCCGCTTTCTCTTGGCTATGTTATTGGCTATGAGAATCCAATGCTGGTCTATCCCAAGGCCACGTCACGCCCCATCCCAACGGTGGCTGGCCAAGTTGTTAAGCCTATTCTTTTGCTTATCCCCAATCGTATTATTTGCCAGTTCGGAGCCCGCCCGCCTCAGTGGCGCGTTTATTCAATTTGTGCATGGCATGGAGCAATGGGGCACGAACCAGTGGCATCCCATTATGCAGAGCATGCACGAGGCGAAGCTGGATACGGTGATTCTACAGATGACCGCCCAGCAAAATGCGGATGGTAGTATTTACCATTATATTCCTACCGGGACGGCGAACTCGGACGGCATTGGCACCATCTTCGCCTACGCGAATGAGCACCATATGTCGGTGGTCCTCGGGTTGTTTTTAAACAGCAATAACGGGGGCAGCGGGTCCACCACCGAGGCATTTCTAACTCAGGCCGCTCAGGATAACATCGCCATCGCCAATCGCGCTTACGCCCGATATTTTTCCAATGGCGCGCCCCGCTCCTTCGCCGGCTGGTATCTGCCTCAAGAAACCTGGACTGGAAATTACTCCGACGCCGAAATCAGCGCGATCAATCGTTTTTTCCGCGATACCAGCGCCGCCTGCAAAAAGTTATCCCCCGCGCCGGTGTTCATTTCGCCCTTTATCAGCTCTGAACGCCCGGCAGCGGCGGTGGCTGGCCAAATCTATGCCCGCATACTGACCAACTCGGGCATTGATGTCGTCATGCTGCAAGACAGTGTCGGGGCACATCTCTGGGACTCGAATATCATGTCGAACACGGAGCCCTATTTCCGCGAGTTTCGGGCCGCCTGCGATCAAACCGGCGTTACCCTTTGGGCCAATGTCGAATCCTACCAACTTACCACCGGCCAATTCGAGCCGTGCACGTTCGAGCGATTGCGGCATCAGATCGGTTGCGCTTCGCGGCATACAAGCCGGATGATCACGTTCGATTTTTTCCATTACATGAATCCCGTGGTGCGCTTGAGTTGGTGGAATTCGTCGCGTGTGGCCGCCATGGCGGCTCTGTACACTCAATATAAAAGCAATCTGGTCGACCGGGATTTTATTCCGGAGCCCGCGTTAAAAATCCAAGCCATCACCCATGGGGTAAACGGTCCAAGCCTCATATGGAACAGTCAAACAGGGGTGACTTATTCCGTGGCCTCCGCTCCCCGCGTCGATTCACCCATTTGGGAAATTCGCGCCACCAACAGGACCGCCACCAATGTTTGGAGTGAGGGGGCAACGGAGAGGACGAATCGATTTTATCGCCTCGAACAATCGCCCCTGCACCCGATACAGGAGAACATGATTTGGATGCCTCCGGGCACGTTTTTAATGGGCAGTCCCGATACGGAGACGAGCCGTCGAGCAAATGAAGGGCCGCAAACGCAGGTTACCCTGACTCAAGGTTTTTGGATTAGCCGGCTGGAAGTCACCCAAGCCGAATACCAAAACGTATGCCGCACCAATCCGAGCCTGAATCGGGCGGACTTAAGCCTGCCGGTGGAAAACGTCACGTGGCTGCAGGCCAGCAATTATTGCTCGCAATTGAACTGGATAGAAGCTCAAGCGGGGCGCTTGCCTGCTGGATGGGAATATCGATTGCCCACCGAGGTTGAATGGGAATACGCCGCACGGGCGGGCACAACGAGCGCTTATTTTTTTGGCGCTGCCACGAACGGATTTGAACTTTACGGTTGGTTTAAACCCAACGCGACAAACTCGACCCATATCGTGGGCGAAAGGCCGGCCAACGCCTGGGGATTGCAGGACATGAGCGGCAACGTCATGGAATGGTGCTGGAATGCGCTCACAACCTATCCCGGCGGAGCGGTGACCAACTTTCAAGGCCCCGCGCAAGGCGCCACCCGCATGGTGCGCGGCGGCAGTTGGAATCGCCCGGTCGTTAATGGCCGGAGCGCGTGGCGCGAGGAGCACTTGCCAAATATCAAGTATGCCGATTTGGGCTTCAGGGTGGTGTTGGCACCCTTGCCTAAATAATCGCGCACCGGGTTTTCAGCGCCCCAAATTCAATTCCAGCTGGTCGTGGCAATCCAGCGCCTGGGCATCGTAATTTAAAGCGCGCAGACTTTGCGCCAGCGAACTGGAAAAACCGTGCAGCGTGTAGATTTTCTTCGGGCCCACGCGGCGCACAAATTCGAGCAGTTCAGGATAATCGGCGTGGTCGCTCAATGGGAACCCGGCATCGACCTTGAATCGGTATTTGCTGCGGGGATCCATGGCCCACCCGGAAACAATCGCCATAGCCACCGGCCGTCCGGCCAGGGAATGCACTTCGGATTGGCGATGCGGCGGCCAGATGACAATGCCTCGCGCTCCGGGGTGATCCTTGAACTTGGCATACGGCGGAAAAGCCATGCCATGATGCTCGCAAATGCGGGTGCACTTGAACGTTTCCTCGTGCAGCAAAATCAATTCCTTCTGGCGGGTGAGCACTTTGAGCACCTCTTGGCTTTTGCCCAAGGAATATGCGAGTAACACTGGCGTTTTACCTTCTTCCAAGGCTCGCGAGCAAAAAGCCAGGATATCGGCCGCGATTTTCTCGCGTTCGGGAAAAACATACTCCGGCCGGCCAAACGTCGACTCCATGATCACCACCTCCGCCGGGCAAACCGCGCAAGCTTCGGCGCTTTCCCCTGGTCGCAGCTTGAAATCGCCGGTATACAGCAGCGAACTTCCCGCGTGTTCAATGAGAATCATCGCGCTGCCGAGAATATGCCCAGCGGGGAGCAGCGTAACCGCATATTCGACTTGCTGGTGGCAAAAGCTGGTGCGCACTCCAAACTCGAGGATGTGTTCCCGTCGTTTGCCTTTAAGCCGATGGTGCATGAGTTCGGCGGTCGGGGCGGTAAGAATCACTTCCTCATGCGAGCCAATGTGGTCGCTATGGGCGTGGCTGACAAAAACCCGCTCGGGGCCAAGGCGGCGCGAATGCGCGTCGAGCCAGAGCCCTAGCTCCGGCAAATAGATGCTCCCGCCCTCGTAACGAGGTTGGATCATGCCCCTGGCGCCGAACCACTCTCGGGCGCCGGAACCAATTTGCGAGCCTCGGTTAACAAGACTTGCGTCTTGAACGGGCGATTTAGAACCACGAGGGGCGGCACCAATCCGCTTTGGGCGGCGGCTTGGCTAGCTTGGGAGCTGCCACAAATCAGGATCAGCGGCAAATCGGGCACCCGCGCCCGTAAACGGCGCGCGACTTCGACACCATCCGGTTCGGCCACATGCGCGTTGATAATGGCCAGCACGAAATTCTTGGGTTTCTTTTCGAAAGTCGCCAAAGCATTGGCGGCGTCAGGAAACGCTTGGACGTAGAACTTAGCTTTTTGCAGCACGGCGGTAGCGGTCTCCATCGCAATCGAATCAGGTTCCAAAAGCAGCACTTTGTTGCCTTGCGTGGTGAGCAGGCCGCTGCTGGTGCTGGTGGTAGGCCCCGAATGCCCCGCCGGATAACAAGGGATCCAAATCGTGACGCGCACCCCTTCTCCTTCGCGGCTCTTTACCACCAATTGACCGCCATGCAATCTGGCAACGGCGTAGGCGATGGATAAACCTATCCCGATGGCGAGGTTCTTGGGCCGGGTCGAATAAAAGGGATCCACCGCGTGCAGCAAAGTTTCCTCGCTCATGCCGGGGCCATTATCTTGGAAAGATAACTCCACGCCAGGGGCGGCTGGCACCCCCATATCCGTGGCTTCCTTGCCGGTTAACTCTTTTGGGCCGAGAGTCACCTGCAATTCGCCACCGTGCGAGAGACCAAAGCGGGCGTTATCCAGCAATTGGCCGACCACTTCGCGCCACAACCCTTCGTCCGCATAAATCTGGCACGGGGTTAAGTCCGTTTTGATTTTGATCTGGGAGCAGGGCGGCAAGCCGGCTTGCCACTCTTTGATCCGCCCATCTACTAATTGCTCAAACGCGCAAGTATTGGGGTAAAATTTGCGCTCGGGCCGGGAAGCCAAAAGGATGGACTCGAGTAATTGCGTGGTGCGGCGCACGCCGCGTTCCATGGAGACGGCGTATTCGTGAGCCTGGGAGCCCTCGGTGGTTTCGTCCTTGATTAAGGATAAGTATCCGAAAATGGGAGAAAGGTAGTTATTGAAGTCATGCGCCAAGCGGCCCGCCAATCGTTGCAGGGCACGCAACCGGGCGTCGCGCTCGCGCAATTCCGGTGACTGCGGCAATAGGGGCTCAGACATAAATTAGATTTATATGACAAAGGCGGCCACGCGGCTTATTGACCCGCCAAACGCCCGGCCAATAATTGGAGGAATGCTTCCTTATCTTTCCATTGGGTGGCAACCCGTATCGTTTTAGCGCCGGTCTCAATCCGGGTGAAACCATCGTCGGTCACTCGGATGGGCAAGTCTTCCATGCCTAACCCTTGTTCGCTAAACGCCAAGTAAACCGCAACCGTGTCGAACAAAATCGAAGATTTGGCCGGAACAGGCGCCGTTGCCAAGTCGGCTTTGGCTTTGGCAGCGCTCCACAAACGATAGTTCTCAATAATGGCCTTGGCCACGGGATCTTTGGATTGGGTGACCTTCTCATACCATGAACCTTCCAGCGTCACTAATCCACAAGTATCCAATGGGGTAATGACAATGGGCCACGCAGCCGTGAACCCGGCTTGGCAGGAGCGAGGATCTTCTTTGACGTTATATTCCGCGCAGATTTGTTTATCGCCATTATATCCGAGCCGCACGCTGCCGTGCATGCCCACAATGCGCGCTTTCTGGGCGATGCGCGGCTCCCGTTGCAGAGCTACTTGAATATTGGGCATCGGCCCAATGGCCAGGATCACCATGGGCTCCGGCGAAGCCATCACCATATCAATCATGGCTTGCACGCCATCGGCGTACACGCGTCCTGGATAATGGTTTAAATTATAATCTTTAACCCAAGCTTCTTGCGCCCCGGTGCCCCGCAGATTGACGTCCGCCGCCAAGCCGACCGGAATATCGGTGCGCCCGGCCGCTTCCAAAAATTTCGCCATCAGCTTGGCGCGGTAGAGCGATTTGCCATGGTCACCAACAACCATTTTTACGTCGAGTTCGGGACATTTGAGCAAGAAACCCAGAGCCCAAGTGTCATCGATGTCATCCCCGATATCCGAATCCAAAATGACCGGCACTTTGGCGCCGGAGCTTTCAGCGACAGAAAGGGATAGGGCGCAGAACAAAGCCAGCAGACAGGCGTAAAATGGCCGGACCCGAACCCAGCAAGAATCGTTCTTCATGCCAGAATGATACTAAATTACCGGGCCGTTGTCGAGGCAAAGCCAGCCTTTGGGCCTTAAAACCAGCCCCTTTACGCGCGGGGTCACCCCAGCTTGATTTCTTTAACCTCCACCTGGCCTTGTTTGACCTCGAAGAACGGCTTGCCGTTCTTAAGACCCACTATGCCATAGCCCGTGGCGCAGGCGAAGAAACTGCGAAAATCGCCGGTTACTTTTGGATTTAAGTACAGAACTTTGTCCAACGCATCATAACGCGCACCGGTAAGGCCTTGCAGCAACGCATAGGAGGACATGGCGCGGGCGTACCAATGGCCACATTCGTATTCGTTGAAGGGGTTGCGCACCCGGCCGTCGTAACGGGCGCGGCAGGCGCGCACAATGTCCAAGCCTTCTTGCACCAACCCCATGAGCATCAAGTGCGAGGCGACCTGATATTCAATGCCGGTCCACACTTCATTGGAATACACAAATGGCAGCGAGAGTGCGCCCCCTTTGGGCCAAGTGCAGAGCAATAGGCCGCCTTCGGTGTTCCAGGCGTAGGAAGGACGTTGGGGATTCGAATGATCGGACAGGTCAGCCTTGAAGTTGTACCGATGCACTGCTTTCAAGTGGCTGGCGACTTTTGTGGCGTCCAGCACTTGGCCCAAACCACAAACCGCCGCCATCCATGAACCGAGCACGCCATCGGATAAGCAGCCGCTGCCGTATTGGTATTTTGGCCCTTCTTGTTGGAACAGCGCCACCGCTTCCGGCGAGTAAGCCCCAACCATGCTTTTGTCTTCCAGCGGATTTTGCGCGCGCAGGTTTTTGTATTCGATCTTTTGGATGAAATACTCGCCGTTGAATAATTCACTTTCCACCGCCGCTTTGCCCTTGGTGAGCAAGGACTCATAGTCCGCCACATTTTCACCCAACGCCTTGCCCATGGCGATGGCCGCCGTCAACGCGCCGAGATAGAAGCTCGAACACATGCCGTCCGGCCCCCAAAATTCGATATCGTAGGTGTTATGATGCGGTTCCTCGACCCAGCCCTTGTGGCCGGGGTCCCAAGTAGCGATGCAATAGTCCAAGCTTCGCTTGGTCTTGGGCCAGAGGCCACGCAACCACTCGGTGTTGCCGCTTTCGCGCCATTCACGGTAGACCTTCATGATGCCGCCCAACTGGCCATCGGCGGCGGCGTGGAAATCGGGCACAATGTTCCGGATCGGAATGCCACTGCGAAAAGTCTGGTGACCGCGATCATCTTGCGAAGGGCCAAACTCCGTCTCGCGCAAGGAACGTTCCAAATCCGGGAACAAATGTGAGAGCGCCTGGGCGTAATTCCACACGTGCGTGCAAGAGCCATGGCAGCAGCCTGAATTATCGCCGCAACCTTCCCAAGCCCACAAGCGGCCATCTGACTGCCGCAAAACGGTGGGCGACTTCAAAATTGTCAAATTCGCCGCCACCGCTTCGACGACTTCCGGGGGCAAGGTCGAGTCGTAGAAAGCGTCGCTAAACCGCTGCGATCCCGCGCGCAAACGTGCATATTGACTGGCCCAGTGATCGGCCAGTTCATTGATGCCCGGGAATAGCCCCGAGTAACGCGGTTGATACCGGTCGTTTTGCGGAGTGTTCTCGGGATCTTTGCCGATGCGCAGGTCGGACTTCCCAACGTACCAACAAAGCCGCAGTACAATCGTTTTGGAGGCGCCGGGCGCGAGTTGGAACGGTACGAATAACGAGGCGCCCGGAGCAGGACCGCCTTCTTTGACAGGATCGCGCTGGTAACAGGCGGCGTTGGCAACGTCCTGCCAAGCCATGGTCATCGAATCGAACCAGCCGCCGCGGAACCAGCAATGATTCACTTTGACGGCCGGGTCGTCTACCGTGACCGCGAACGCGCCTTCTTCCCACGGTTTATCCTTTCCCGGGCCGCCCCAAAGAATAAACCCGCCCTTGGCGGGGCGCACTTCTTTGGCATTGCCGGAAAAGGCCATGAAATGCCGGGCGTGATAGGAGAAAACGGCTTCCACCGGTTGCGCCGAACGATTCACGAACCGGTATTCCAAGGCGGCTACCGGCAGGCTGGAATCGTCCGATTGGCCCGGTTCAAAGGGGCTCCAGCCGGTGATTTCAACATCCAAGGGGACCTTCTTATCGGCGAGCGCGACTTTGGCAAACGGAAAACGGGCGTCAAACGTGGCGGCCGCGAACCGGGGCAATCCATAGTTGGCCCCGCTGGCGCCATTGCCCGTGCCGGGCGCGCCGAAGATTTTCCAATGCGGCACCGGGCCTTCCAGCACTCGCGCCGCCAAGGGCTGGCCTTTCACGGCGATCGCGGCGAATTGACAAGGCTCATTATACACTTCCGGCTTATTGCGCAGCGAAACGTGGGAAAGCGCGCCCGAGCCTTCCAAGCAAATCATGCCCGCGCCTAAGCCTCCCATGGGGAAAGCCACCCGGTTCAGGTGTTCCTCACGATACTCGGCGTTGAATTTCCGGCTGGTTGTGCTGGCAGAGGCCGCTTCCGTGGAAGTGACCGGGCCCACCGCGCCCATGACACCCATGGTGACAGCGGATAGTTTGATAAACTCACGGCGGGGCATGGACGCATCATATTCCGTTGACATAGTTCGCCTTTGGCTGGAATTGTTTTTCTAAGCATATACGCGACGGGATTAAATTTGGCAAGGCCCGCAACTTAACGCGGGCGCCGGAGTTTAATCCGTGGGGCAAAGCGCTAGCATTGTCATGACATGACCTTCGAGCAATGGATTGAATTGGCGCGGGAGCAAGGCGCGAGCGATCTGCATCTGGAAGCCGGATTGCCCGCCGCTCTGCGCGTGCGCGGTTTTCTAAAAACGTGTGGCGAGCCGGTCAGTGGCCAATGGCTGCTGAACACAGCGCGGGAAGTCATCGGCCAGGCCGGCTGGCCGCGTTTTTTGGAACAGCGGTCGGCCGATTTGTCGCGCACCATCTGCGGGGTGCGTTGCCGGCTCAACATCCTGCATACCGCGCGGGGGATCGGTTTTTGCGTGCGATTGCTGGCCTCTTTTCAAGCCACCATTGAGCGGCTGAATTTGCATCCCGATTTCAAGCGCCTAGTCATTCCAACCAATGGCTTGGTACTGATTTGCGGGGCCACCGGCTCGGGCAAATCCTCCACCCTGGCGGCCTTGATCCAGGAGATCAACTTGACCGAAACCCGCCACATTGTGACGGTGGAAAGCCCCATCGAATACTTCTTCCAACCGCGCAAATCGTTCATCCGCCAGCGCGAGGTGGGCCGGGATACCCCGAGCTTCGAGCAAGCCTTGCTGGACGCCTTGCGCGAAGACCCCGACGTCTTGATGGTGGGCGAAATGCGCGAACCCGAAACCATGCGGCTCACGCTCAACGCCTCCGAGACCGGCCATTTGGTCCTAGCTACCGTGCATTCGAGCACTTGCGCCGAGGCGCTGCAACGCATCGTGTCTACTTTTCCCGCCGATGTGCAGCAATCGGT
>MTLE01001413.1_pt2 | contig 27817 bp, 23 predicted proteins | sample 1982461 | NCBI WGS metagenome assembly MTLE01 (sample SAMN05712605, study PRJNA340218) | biofilm metagenome | isolation source: sample SPL anode biofilm adapted to -200 mV | place: USA | collected 2012-02-03
TGGGTGAGTGGCTGAAACCACCAGTTTGCTAAACTGACGTACGGGCAACCGTACCACGAGTTCGAATCTCGTAGCTTCCGCTTAAAACGCTGAAATCACACCGGTTTCAGCGTTTTTTTGTTTTAGTATTTTCCTGAAAAACTGGAATATTGAATGTCAGTTTAATTTACGTATCTTTGTATGCAGAATATAAATGTTCTGAATTTGAACCCAAAATGTTTTCTGTTGGAGACAAAATGAGGTTTTATAATAAATATTTCAATGAGATTTGATGAACTTCCTCTTTGTGATGCCGTACTTGATGGCTTGCAAGCAATGAATTTTAAAGAAGCCACACCCGTTCAGGCTGAAACGATTCCCGTAATTTTACAAAAACGTGATGTAATAGCATGTGCTCAAACCGGTACCGGCAAAACTGCTGCTTTTATTCTGCCACTGTTGCACAATTTACAATCAGAGAAACATGCCGAAGACAAAGTAAATGCAATAATCATGGCTCCCACACGTGAGTTGGCCCAACAAATCGACCAACAAATGGAAGGATTCTCCTATTTTACTTCTTTTTCGTCGGTTGCAGTTTATGGTGGAAATGATTCACAAGCATGGGATGTTCAGCGCCGTGGATTGCAGAAAGGAGCTGATGTAGTGATTGCCACTCCTGGGCGTTTGCTTTCACATATCAATTTGTACGATGTAGATTTTTCGCAGGTGAAATATTTTATTCTCGACGAAGCTGACCGCATGCTTGATATGGGTTTTTTCGACGATATTATGACTGTTGTAAAAAGATTACCTGCAGAAAGACAGACCATTATGTTTTCAGCCACCATGCCTCCGAAAATTCGTCAGTTGGCAAAAACAATCCTGAAAGATCCGGTAGAAGTCAAAATTGCTGTTTCCCGTCCGCCTGAAAGTATAATGCAGACAGCCTATATTTGCTACGAAGCACAAAAACAGGGCATAATTCGTCATTTGTTTGCTGCACAGGAAGCCAACAAAGTGATTATTTTTTCAGGTTCAAAATTAAAAGTAAAGGAATTGTTTAAAACCTTTCGCCAAATGGGACTTTCGGTTGGCGAAATGCATTCCGATCTGGATCAGGCGCAACGTGACCATGTAATGCACGAATTCAGAAATAACCGTGTGAGTATTCTGGTTGCTACGGATATTGTTTCCAGAGGAATTGATATTGATGATATATCTTTAGTGATAAATTATGACGTGCCACACGATGCTGAAGATTATGTACACCGCATTGGACGTACGGCTCGTGCAAGCGCTAAAGGCATTTCAATAACCTTTGTTTCTGAAGAAGAACAATACAAATTTAAACAGATAGAAGATTTCCTCGAAAAAGATATTTATAAAATTCCAATGCCTGAAGAATTAGGCGAAGCTCCTGAATATAAACCTGAATTGCACCGTTTTGGACATAAAAAATTTTCCAAGGGCAAAGGTTCATTTCACAGAAATAAATCCAAAAACAAACAGAAATAAGTATTATTTATACAAAAAAGCCATTTGTAATCGTACAAATGGCTCTTTTATTTATATGATTTTATTTATTGAATTGTATCCGGAGCAGCAACAATTGGTGTTTTAAGTACAAATGAATTTTGGTTGTATTCAAAATTAGCATCCGAAACCACACTAAAGCTGATTTTAGCTTCAAGACTTGCTTTCTTAGCAACATATTGAAATGGAAAATACAACGAATTAGCCTGTCCGCCCATATAAAACTTACCTTCATTATAATTGGAAGTCGGCAGAAAAAGCGAATCCATAGAATTAACCGAAGGCAGTATAAAATCTGTAACACTATCCGCCGATTGAGTCATGAAGAAACTTTGAATATTATTCTCATACGCATTCACATATACTTTAAAGTTCACAGTGTCACCCACAGTAATTGTATCCAATCTGTATACACCGGCCTGATCAGTATAAAAAACACTGAGCGTATCACCTCCGTTAATTACAGGATCTGTCATGAAAACAATATCAGGCCTGTAATTTGACTCACTTGTTAAGTCACATGCAGTAAAAACAAAAGAAATTACTGCCAGTAAAATTAAAATGCGTGCTTTCATAATTACAATTTATATTTCACAAAATTACAAAAATTATACCACAAAAGCTTTATAAAGATTAATAAATATCAAAAAAGATATGAACAAAAAAAGATAAGAATAAATATTACTCTTATCTTTATTGTTTATAAGTCGGGATGACAAGATTCGAACCTGCGACCTCTACGTCCCGAACGTAGCGCGCTACCAACTGCGCCACATCCCGTACATTTCGGGTGCAAATTTACAATATTTTTTATTTAAATGAAAAAATCATTCAGGCATTTTCACAAACCAGACATAAAAATTTATTTACTGAACTAACAAAATTACCTTTTTTTGTGTTTAGGTCAATAATCATTTAAATAGCAACGCTAAAAAGTAGCTTTTAAGGGTTAAAATAATTATCTTTGCAAAAAATTAAATCTGTATGTTTTCATTAGAAATACAAAATTTTATCCGTCTTAAAAATTATCCGGCATTCAACCTTAAAGCCATTTTCTTTGATATGGATGGAGTTCTGCTTGACTCCATGAAATGCCACGCCAAAGCCTGGGTTGAAGCAATGCAAACAATGAATTTACCATTTACGGAATACGAAGCTTATATGAACGAAGGACGAACAGGATCGTCAACCATCGATGAGGTATTTGTCAACTTACATGGCAGAAATGCAACCGAAGAAGAAAAACAACAGATATATCGTTTAAAGTCCAAACTTTTTGAGGAGTGTGGCAAGGCCGACAGAATGCCCTACGCTTTGGAATTACTGAACAAAATAAAATCACAGAGGCTTCAGATTTTTTTAGTTACCGGCTCGGGACAACCCACTCTGATCAACAGTCTGGAAAATAATTTTCCCGGGATATTTCACAAAGAACGAATGGTAACGGCATTCGATGTTAAATACGGAAAACCACATCCTGAACCTTATTTAATGGCTCTGAAAAAGTCAGGATTAAATCCATGGGAAGTTATGGTGGTTGAAAACGCGCCATTAGGTGTTGAATCGGCTTCCAATGCAGGATTATTCACACTGGCGGTCAATACAGGTCCGTTATTGCCGGAAGTATTAGCGAAAAGCGGCGCTAATGTAATTTTCGATGGCATGAAGGATTTGTATGAACATTGGGAAACCTTTTACTCCACATGTTCATAATTCAGCAAAACAAAAAACAGTACAGAAATAAAACTTCATAAAATACATAAAATGGAAGTTATAAAATATCCTTTACGCGAAGAATGGGCCAAACTTATAGCCCGTCCGGCATTTGACAGTACGGCACTTTTCGACACTGTACAAAAAGTACTCGATGATGTAAAAAAACGTGGTGACAAAGCTATCAAAGAATATACTTTACAATTTGACAAAGTAAATATCGATGCAATTGAAGTAACTAAAGAAGAAATTGCAGAAGCCGAAAAACTTGTATCAATAAATTTGAAACAGGCCATCGAAATGTCGCGTAGAAATATCTGGAAATTCCATTCTGAGCAGCAACAGGAACTTCCTGAAATTCAAACTTCACCCGGTGTCTATTGCTGGCAAAAAGCGTTACCCATTGAAAAAGTGGGACTTTATATTCCCGGTGGAACTGCACCACTTTTTTCTACAGTTTTAATGTTGGGAATTCCTGCACAGATAGCTGAATGTAAGGAAATTGTTTTATGTACGCCTCCCAACAAAGAAGGCAAAGTTCATCCAGCAGTATTATATGCTGCTAAAGTAGCCGGTGTACACCGTATTTTCAAAATCGGAGGAACGCAGGCTATTGCTGCCATGGCTTACGGCACTGAAACCGTGCCCAAAGTGTATAAAATATTTGGCCCCGGAAATCAATATGTAACTGCTGCCAAACAATTGGTTTCGCTGAAGGATGTAGCGATTGATATGCCCGCGGGACCTTCGGAAGTAGAAGTAATAGCCGACGAAACAGCAAATCCGGCTTTTGTGGCAGCCGATTTGCTTTCACAGGCAGAACACGGGGTTGACAGCCAGTCTGTTCTGGTTACAGTAAGTGAAAAAATTGTAGAACCGGTACTGGAACAAATTGAACTCCAGCTGGAACAATTGCCAAGAAAAGATCTTGCAAAAAAAGCATTGGAAAACAGCAAAATAATAGTTCTCAAAACACTTGAAGAAGCCGTAGAACTAACAAATGAATACGCTCCGGAACATTTGATCATTGCTACCAGATATTACATGGGTGTAGCGGCAAACATTACAAATGCAGGTTCGGTATTTTTAGGAAATTATACTCCTGAAAGCGCCGGTGATTATGCTTCGGGAACCAACCACACATTACCTACAAACGGGTATGCAAAAGCGTATAATGGTGTAAATCTGGATAGTTTTATCCGCAAAGTTACTTTCCAGCAAATTACACAGGAAGGACTCACCAATCTGAGCAACGCGATTATATTAATGGCTGAAAGTGAAGAACTTGTAGCTCACAGCAATGCAGTAAAAATACGACTGGACGAAGAAAAGGAAGTAGAAGAAATTAACAGCAGCCATAGAAGATAAAAAGACAAATATTAATTATTAATTGTTAATTGTTAATTATAAATTGATTATCTCTGAGAACAAATTTTTCCCGATAAAGAATACGAACAAGTTATATGAACATAAATAAATTATTGCGAAATAATATACGCTCTCTTCAACCATATTCCTGCGCTCGCGATGAGTTTAAGGGAGAAGCATCGGTTTATCTGGATGCTAACGAGAATCCTTTCAATGCTCCTTTCAACAGATATCCGGATCCTTTGCAGCTGGAAGTAAAAGCGGAAATATCCAAAATAAAATCAGTACCTGTCGAAAACATATTTCTGGGCAATGGTAGCGACGAACCCATCGACCTGTTGTACCGTGCATTTTGTGAACCACGAATTGACAATGTGGTGGCAATCGAACCGACTTATGGTATGTATAAAGTGAGCGCAGCTATCAATGATGTTCAGTACCGCAAAGTGTTACTGGATGAAAATTTCATGTTCACTGCTGATAGCCTGCTGAATGCCTGCGATTTGCAAACAAAGATTATCTGGTTATGTTCGCCCAACAATCCTACCGGCAACAGTCTGGATTTTAATGAAATTAAAAAAATTATCAGTTCATTTGACGGAATTGTTGTGTTGGACGAGGCTTATATTGATTTTTCAAAAAACAAAAGTTTCTCAGAATCATTAACCGATTATCCTAATCTGGTTATATTACAAACATTCTCAAAAGCCTGGGGCAGTGCAGCCATACGTCTGGGAATGGCATTTGCTTCCGAAGAAATAATCCATGTTCTGAATAAAATAAAATATCCGTACAACGTAAACATCCTGACACAAAAACAGGCTTTAAAAGCACTTCAAAATGCCGATCAGGTAAAATTATGGGTTAAAACATTGTTAGAACAAAGAGATGTACTGACCGCGGAATTAAAAAAGCTGAATTTTGTAGAACACATCTACCCTACCGATGCAAATTTTGTTTTGGTAAAAATGAAAGATGCAAATGCAGTATATCAATATCTTGTAAATAAGAGCATTATTGTGCGCAACAGAAACACTGTTTCTCTTTGTCTTGGCTGCATTAGAATTACAGTCGGAACTCCCGAAGAAAACAAGATATTGTTGAATGAATTGGACAAAATGAAACTTTAATTTTAAATTCAGATTCATCATTACTATCGAACGCCTAAAAATCAGTTTACAAGCTTATCCTATCGACCATGGCAAATCAAACAGTTGAACTTAACGATCAGAACATCTCACCGACCGACAAAGTTATTTCCAAAGTGAAAGAGCTTATCAGTTCAGGCGTTTTAAAACCGGGCGATCGGCTTCCGGCAGAAAGGAAACTGGCAATGGATCTTGGATTTGGAAGAACTCAGGTAAGGGAAGCACTTCACAAACTTGAATTTTACGGAATCATTAAGACTTTACCGCAAAGCGGTTCAATTATAAACGGACTGGATATTAACACATTAGATGGATTAATATCCGATGTATTAAATCTTCAGGACTATGATTTCTTTTCGCTCGTAGAAACACGATTAGTGCTGGAAGTTAATGCTATCCGGCTTTGTGCGGAAAGAAGAACAGAAAAAGATCTGATTGAGCTTAAAAAAGCTCACGATAATTTTGTTCGTAATTTTGACACCCCTGAAAGAGTTCAGCTTGATTTTGCATTTCACAGGGCTATAGCAGAAGGAAGTCACAACACGGTAATAAAGGCAATGTTGTTAATTGTGATTCCCGATATACTGACTATTTATCAAAAAGACAGAGTTTGTGCTCCGAACAAAACCGTCAAACAAGAACATGAACTTATGCTTGAAGCAATAAAAACTCAGAATGGTGAACTTGCAGCCCAACTCATGACAGATCATTTAAAGGGAATTGTAAACTTTGCAAAACAAAAACTGGAATCACTGAGTACCAACGACCCCTGCAATTAAAAAGAAATAGACAAAAAATACCCCAAAAGTTAATCATAACCTTTGGGGTATTTTTTTGGATTAGACTATCCCGTCTATCTTTACTTCAATAAGGCATAGTCTATAACCTCCATAATATCACTCACATAATGGAAAGTCAGGCCTTTAAGATAAACCGGTTTTATTTCATCAATATCCTTTTTATTATCAGCACAAAGAATAATTTCAGTAATTCCCGCACGTTTCGCGGCAAGAATTTTCTCTTTAATTCCTCCCACAGGCAACACCTTGCCTCTTAAAGTAATTTCACCGGTCATCGCCAGATTTTTTCTTACTTTTCGTTTGGTAAATGCCGATGCAAGAGCCGTTGTCATTGTTACTCCGGCCGAAGGACCATCTTTAGGAATTGCCCCTTCCGGAACATGGATGTGTACATTCCATTCATCAAATAAATCACTGCTGATGTTTAATTTATCCGCGTGCGACTTTATGTATTCCAGAGCCAGCATTGCCGATTCTTTCATAACATCACCAAGATTTCCTGTAAGCGTCAAATGCGGAGATTTGCTTTTACTAAGACTTGACTCAATATACAGAATCTCCCCTCCTACCTGCGTCCATGCCAATCCTGTAACAACGCCGGTATAATCATTTCCCTGATATTTATCCGAACTATAACGGGATGCTCCGAGATATTTGTAAAGGTCATCAGCCGTAAGTTCAACGTTATATTTTTCGTTTGTAGCTACAAGTTTCGCCACTTTTCGCATCAAACCTGCTATCTGCCGGTTCAATTCACGCACACCGGATTCGCGTGTATATGAATCAATCAACTTACTGATTACCGGTTTTTTCAGCACAAATTCGCTTGCTTTAAGCCCGTGGTTTTCAAGTTCTTTCGAAATTAAATGACGATTGGCAATTTCAATTTTTTCCTCCTGAGTATAACCACTTACTTCAATAAGTTCCATACGATCGAGCAACGGACGCGGAATAGTACTAAGATTATTTGCCGTAGCAACAAAAAGCACTTTTGACAAATCGAAATCAACATCCAGATAATTATCATGAAAAGCCGTATTCTGTTCCGGATCAAGCACTTCCAGTAATGCCGACGAAGGATCGCCCTTATAATCAGCTGTAATCTTATCAATCTCGTCGAGCACAAAAACCGGATTCGCGGAATTTGCTTTCTGGATATTCTGCATAATTCTTCCCGGCAATGCACCGATATAAGTACGTCTGTGTCCGCGGATTTCAGCTTCATCGTGCAATCCACCCAACGAAACACGCACATATTTCCTGTTCAATGCCGTTGCAATGGATTTTCCCAGCGAAGTTTTTCCCACTCCGGGAGGGCCATACAAACAAATAATCGGCGATTTCATATCACCTTTCAGTTTCAGCACTGCCAAATGCTCAATTATTCTGTCTTTTACAGTATCCATTCCAAAATGGTCTTTATCAAGCACTTTCTGAGCATTTTTAAGATTGAAATTATCTTTTGTATATTCGTTCCAGGGCAAATCAAGCATACTCTCGATATAGTTCAATTGAGTTGAATAATCGGGCGAATGCTGACTTGTTCTCTCCAGTTTCTTTAATTCTTTTTCGAAAACAGCCGCTGTAGCTTCGTTCCATTTCTTTTTCTTTCCTCTGTCTCTGAAATCGGCCACATCCTGTTCCGGCGAACCACCACCCAGTTCATTCTGGATAGTTTTCATTTGCTGCTGCAGGAAATACTCACGCTGTTGCTGATCAATTCCTTCCTTCGCCTTATTCTGAATAGACATTTTAATTTCAAGCAGCTGCGACTCCTTGTTTAAAAGTTCCAACAGCTGATATCCACGTTCCATCACTTCATCAATCTCAAGCAACCGCTGTTTTTCCTTTACATTCAGGCCGAAATTTACACAAACATAATTTATAAGATAAACCGGATTTTCGATGTTTCTGATAGCAAAAGCCATTTCAGGCGACATAGCTCCGGAATCATTTATTATATTGATAGCCAGGTCCTTAATAGAAGAAACCAAAGCCATAAAGATACCATCTGTAGCATCGGGCACTACATCATCCACCAAATTCACTTTAGCACGCATATAAGGTTTGGTACTTTCAAGCTCGCCCAAATGAAAACGCCGTTTCCCTTCAAGTATCACTGTAGTGGTATTGTCAGGCATTTCAAGTATCCGAACAACATTAGCCACCGTTCCCATCTGAAACAGCTGATCAATTGTGGGATCATCTAATTTTTTGTCTATTTGCGAACATACTCCTATTAGCAATTCATTTTCATTTGCTTCACGTACGAGTTTCAATGACTTGGTACGTGCAACTGAAACCGGAAGCAAAACACCCGGATACAAAACCATGTTTCGTAAAGACAGAATAGGGATTACATCACCGGAGTTAATATTCAACTCAGACATACGTTCATCGAGAGAGATTATAGGAAACATGTCAGGAGAACCCATCATATCATCAGAAAATAAATTATCAAAAGGATTGTTCATTGCAAATAATATATTATCACTGCCATTATGGCATTTATTCTTAAACTATTTATTCTAATTAAAATCCGGAATGAATTAAAGCACTAATAACGAAATTCTTACATATTTTCCCGATTTCATCAGTTTTATTGTTTCAATTGCTATGCCAGAAAAAATAAAGTTGTTTTTATAGTCAGTAACAGGTACTTTGTAAAAACAACGTTTTACTTTTAAAGTTTGAAAATCAACAATATTCCACTTCCGTTTTTCAATAGTCAACAGCATCCATAATTATCAGAGAGCATCTACATTTTACGCAGAATAAAAACATAACACACTAACAATCAAATTATTGTTTAAAATTTTGTCCGAACGCCTTAGCCGTCATTTCGTCCACTTTTACCCTCCAGACTTTTACATTACGTAACGCAGGAGTCGAATATCTGAATTCCCTGTCAGTGTAATTTTTCATCAGCAAATTCATCAACTTTTCTTTTTCTGCCAAATCGTCAACAAAAGTAACCTTACCCTTACACAAAACACTCTTTGAAGTCATACTGTAACTACATGCCACATCCGGATGCTGATATACCAGTTTCCTGTTTGAACAAAAAGTGACGCATATGCTATTATTTAACTCAAGCAATTTCAAATGCTTTCCTTCGGGCGCTGAATGCAGGATAATTTCACCGTCAGAATAACCAAAATTCATGGGAATAACATACGGAGTTCCATCTGCTTCGACAAAACCCACAAAACATATATCACACTGATTTATAATACTTTCTATTTCGGATTTCTCTGTTATAAAGCTTGTTCTCATACCTGTTTTTTATTATGCAAAAATAGAAGAAAATCGCGATTTAAACAACTCTCTGAAGAATATGTACCACAATAGAGCTTCTCTTTCCCGGAAGTTTTCGGCAATCTACCCGATTTTGTCTTTTATTTACAATTTTTCGTTTCTTACATATTTGATCTCAACTGACTTCTACATTAAGAGTAATGAATCAAATTTACCTGTTTCAGATTTCGTATTTTATTCAACATTTCCGGTCTTAAACGAGTAAAAATGCAAACAAAATTCCGCATTAAATTTTCAAAAAAACACCTTAAACATCAAACCCTTTGCAGACATTAAGTGTTTAATAATTATTGCATTGCACAACAATAATATGTTCAGAAAACACAGAGAAATTACAGCACGTTTTTTACTTTGCTGTTACCTATTTACATTTCAGGTTCCTGCATAGCCGGGGAAATTATGAATCCCGCGGATTCTCTGAATGCGGATATTATTCCGGTAATATTCGTCTGAATTAAACTCATTTAAAGAAGAAAAAACAATTCACGTAAAATACAAAATTTTCTTCAGAAAAAATTCCCTAAAAACTTAAGTTCGTATGAAGAAGCTATTTGTTTTACTTTCTGCTATATTTCTGGTGTCATCGCTAAGTGCTCTTACATATTCTGTCAAAGTACCTTCCGGTACAAATGCATGTTACATTGCTGGCGATATGAACAACTGGAAACACCAAATTATGAACAAGATAGATGCGACCCATTACACAATTGACTTTCCCAACGCCACTCCTGATCAAACGTATAAATATTGCTCGGGACCCGGATGGGGATATGTAGAAAAAGATTCAAAAGGAGAAGAAATTGCAAACAGAACTTACAGTCCATCAGATGTAGTTGAAACATGGGTAGTCGTGTATAACGAATCAAAGAGTAAAGTAAGTCTTGATTTTAATGTAACTGTGCCTCAAGGTACCAAGTGCTGTTACATAAGAGGAGGTTGGGATGGCTGGGCAGAATACAAAGAAATGAAGAAGGTAGATGACACCCATTATACCATAAAATTGAAAGTTGATAAGCAGTTGAAATATAATTATGCCGCCGGACCGGGAAACGGATACGCAGAAATAAAAAACGATAACTGGTATGCCGTTGAAAGAAGTTATTCTGAAAATGATGTGGTTTATAAATTTGCAGCCTGTTACGACAAATCTGTTCCGGATGCAATTATAATATACACTGTAACTGTTCCCGAAGGGACTCCACGCTGCTACATTGCAGGTGGCTGGAATGGATGGACAAATTTGACCGAAATGAAGAAAACTGATCCCACTCACTTTACAGCTTCGTTCCTGTCGAATAAAGCACTGAAGTATATGTATTTCTCCGGGCCGGATATAAAATATCGTGAATCCAACTCTGATAAAAAATTTGAATTTCCAAGAATGTATAATCCTCAGGACATAGTCGTAAACTGGAATGAAGTCTGGTATCCGGAAGAATTATAAAGTCAGATTTTTTCTGTTATTGTAATAAACTAACAAAAAAACACATAAAGTAAAATCTCACCTTAAGCAACACCTCAAAATCAGAATGTTTTTGAGGTGTTGTTATATCAGGCCACATAAGTGCATGATTTTTGCTAATACTTGTAAATGTATAAATTATTAATATCTTTGTCACGAATTTTAAATTAATAAAATATGAAAAAAGCACTTTTTACTTTTGCACTTTTAGTTGCTTTCAGTTTAAGCGGAATGGCCCAGATTGATAAAATTGTAGGAAAATGGAAAACAATTGATGATAATGATGGTAGTGCTAAGTCTGTAGTCGTAATTTTTAAAGCTACAAACGGAAAATATTACGGTAAAATTGAAAAACTATTCAAAGATCCTGAAAAACTTTGTACAGAATGTGAAGGTACGAATAAAAATAAGCCTGTTTTGGGAATGATGATTATAAACGGCATGTCCGAAAAAGATGGAAAACTGACCGGAGGAACGATTCTTGATCCGAAAAACGGAAAAGTATACAGATGTAATATCAGTATTGACTCCGGAAATAATAATAAATTAAATGTTCGTGGATCGCTTGATCGTGCCGGATGGATTGGCAGATCTCAAACATGGTTAAAAGTCGATTGATCAAATCACTCATTATCTGGACAATACAACAATCTGAATTTATTACAACAGGCAAAAAGAGTTAATTAAAGTTAATTCAGAAGAAAAACTCGCCAAATATGTTGTACAACATAAAAAAACACCTTATTTTTGTACTGTGTTTTTCATGGTATTAGATTTAAGGTTAACTAAAAGATTGGGTTGTCGTGAGACAACCTTTCTTGTTTTATATATCTTCAACACCGAAGCCAATGCAAGAAAGCATATTTCGAACTTCCACAGAAACATTCCGTAAAGCGGGTAAAACCATTTGGTGGTTACTCAAAATCATAATTCCAGTCAGTTTAATTGTAAGCCTGCTCCAATACTGGGGTGTAATTGCGTACATAGCAAAATTTCTGGCGCCATCATTCTCTCATTTCGGACTTCCGGGCGAATCGGCAATCGTATTTATCTCCAGCATTTTTCTTCCTTTATATGGCCCAATAGCCATTATTACAACTTTGGCACTTGACATTCGGGAAATTACAATTCTGGCAATCATGTGCCTTATTTCTCACAATTTAATTGTAGAAACTGCCATTCAGAGGAAAACTGGTTCGTCGCCGTACATCATGTTTTCAGTTCGCATTATAACTTCTTTGTTATCAGCCTATATTTTAAATCTACTGTTGCCACACAATCTGGGTGCGAGTCAGGTAGTTACACAAAGTGAAACTTATAGCTCCGTGTGGTTAATGCTTCAAAACTGGCTCTATACAACGTTGAAACTGAGTCTTAAAATTACCCTGATAATTACAGGACTTTTATTTCTTCAAAACATACTCAAAGCCTTCAAAGTGCTTGATTTTCTGTCCGGAATTCTTTCTCCGGTAATGAAACTCATGGGACTGTCAGGTGACAGTTCATTTCTTTGGCTCGTAGCACAGACATTAGGACTTGCCTACGGATCGGTTGTAATGATTGAAGAAGTAGAACGAAAAGCCATTTTACCACAGAATGCCAACTTACTGAATTACCATATTGCGGTAAACCACTCGTTACTCGAAGATACACTTTTATTCGTAGCCATAGGTGTACCCGCCAGTTGGATCATCGCTCCCCGATTTTTCTTTTCCATCATCATTGTATGGAGCGTCAGGCTCTTGTCCAAACTGATTAAAAAGAAAAATACCAGAATTATCCTCACAAAAACATGATTTATGACATTTTGATGGCTGGTTACAAATTGTAATATAATAAACATTTTATTATATTTGCAAAAAATGTAAATTTCAGAAAGATGCCAAAAAAAATGTCTAATACAAAAAAGATGCTCATCGAGGTTGCACGCCTTCTTTTTGCCGAAAAAGGAAAAAAAGACGTAACTATGAATGACATTGCCGAAGCTTCCAAAAAAGGCAGACGCACCTTGTACACATACTTCAACAACAAAGAAGAAATATACAAAGCTGTTATTGACAAAGAGTTGGCTACCATTTACGACCGCCTACGGGTCGTTTCGGAACAAAAAACCGAACCCGACATTAAACTCACCAATCATATTCTGGTACATTTGGATGCAGTAAAAGATGTTGTAAGCAGAAACGGTTCGCTGCGTGCCGATTTTTTCAGGGATATTTATGAAGTTGAAAGAAAAAGAAGGAAAATTGATGTAAAGGAAATAGCCCTGATCCGTTCAATTGTTTCTGAAGGTATTGAGAAGAATATTTTTAAGAGAATGGATGTTGACTTGTCTTCCATAATCATTTTCTACGCCATCAAAGGAATGGAAGTTCCGTATATCCGACAAAATATCAGTTCGCAATTTGAAAAAAACAAGAACAGTATCGTTGAATTTGTATTTATGGGTATAAAAAAGAAACAAAATCAACAATAACAACTGTTTTCCCGGTTACATTTTCTAATTATTTCAACCTCTTATCCGATTAAAATTAATTATTTCTCTATTGAACAACAACGATTGTAATTTTTCAATTTGAAAGATATTTATGATTAAAGAATTATTTCTTTAATTGAAACAAATGCTTACCTTTGCAGCCCATAATAATTAAAACTAGAACTGAAGACAAATGGCGTTTGTTAACAACACACAAATTGTAAGGAGAGATTTAATGTCCAAACTGATTAAACTATATCAGGAAGAGACATTATTAACAGAAATTGATTACCTGCCGGTAAGAATGTCACCAAAAAACGGGCAGGCAAGAGGAAGATGCTGCATACATAAAGAGAGGGCAGTATTGAAGTACAAAATGTTTCCAATCCTTGGATTCAGTGTTGAAGAAGACGACGATGAGATTACTCCGCTTTCGGTTTATGCAAAAAAAGCGCTCGATCGTAAAGAACCATCCAAAAACATACTCACAGTTGTAGACGAGGCATGTACCGCCTGCGTAAAAACCAATTATGTGGTTACAAATCTCTGTAAAGGTTGCGTAGCCCGGTCGTGCTACATGAACTGCCCGAAAGACGCCATTACTTTTATGGAAAACGGACAGGCACATATCAACCACAATAAATGTATCAACTGTGGCATTTGCAAAGAAGCCTGTCCATATCATTCCATTGTTTACATTCCTATTCCGTGCGAAGAAGCATGTCCTGTAAAAGCAATACAAAAAGATGAAAACGGAATAGAACACATTGACGAATCAAAATGTATCTATTGCGGAAAATGCATTAACGCATGTCCTTTTGGATCTATTTATGAAGTTTCACAGATTTTCGACATACTTCAGGCAATAAAAAGAGGAGAACAACTGGTTGCGATAATGGCACCTTCCATAATGTCGCAATTTAACAATACTCTTGGCGAAATTGGCAATGCCATTGAAAAGATCGGATTTGTAGAAGCGATTGAAGTTGCCTACGGAGCAATGGAGACAACACGTCTTGAAGGAGCAGAATTACAGGAAAAACTGGAAGAAGGCCAACAGTTTATGACAACCTCCTGCTGCCCTTCCTACATTGAACTGGTGAATAAACACATGGTGGAAATGAAGCCTTTTGTCTCTCACACAAAATCGCCAATGTATTATACCATCGAAATTGCAAAACAAAAATATCCGGACGCGAAAGTAGTTTTTATCGGTCCGTGCGTGGGTAAAAGAAAAGAAGTGCAGGACAATGACATGATAGATTATATCCTGACATTTGAAGAAATAGATACACTTTTCACGGGTTTATCGATTGAAATGGAAAAACCTGCCCTGGAAAAAGAAACCGCACCAATGTCCGGCAGGGGATTTGCCAGAGCAGGCGGAGTAATTTCAGCCGTCCAGAGCATGTATCCGAATCTGGGAGTTCAGCCGATACAGGTGGCCAATCTGAACAAAAAGAATATAGGTTTGTTACGTGCTTATACAAAAGGTAAAGCTCCCGGAAACTTTATCGAAGTTATGGCCTGTGAAGGAGGATGTATTTCAGGTCCGTGCGGAAAAGTGGATTATTCACAGGCACAGAAAATATTTAAAAAAGCTATGGGAGAAGTTTAAAATTTCCAATTTCAGAAATATTAACAATTTATACTTTTGCGTCGGATTCATCAAATTGAATCTGACGCATTTTATTTCAAAAAAACAAGTAAACATGAAAATACTTTTCACTATAATAGGTATCATCAGTCTTGGTTTAGGTATTATTGGCGCCTTTTTACCATTACTACCCACCACCCCGTTTGTCTTACTTTCCGCAGTACTTTTTGCTAAAAGTTCTGACAAACTTCATCAATGGCTATTGAATCATAAAATATTCGGAAGAATTATAACTAATTTCCGTGATAAGAAAGAGATTCCGGTCAAAGCTAAAATAATTTCCATTGGTTCAATGTGGATCATGAATACATTCAGTATCTTCTTTATTCTGAAAGACAAACTTTGGTTACAGATTTTGCTGGGTGCTATCACAATCGGAGTTACCATCTACATTTTAAGTTTCAAAACGGGGAAAAAGTAATTTCACACAAACACTCCAATGCATGTATTAAATTGCAAAAAACCATCAACAGGCATTCAACTCAGGTTATTTTAATCCTTCCGGCTGATTTCAAGATGTGTTTGTGTTGAAAAAAAGAAAGAATAAGAGAGACGTAAATTCAATTTATTATTCGTGGCTGTTGGTAAATAGTTTCCTTCAACCTGCAGGAGCATTCACATTTTCCACTTTCAAGCAAACCACTTCTTTTTACCAGATCATATTCAATTTTCAGATTTTCAGAGAAAATACCCGTATTCAGGTTTTCCTCAATCTGCTGCTGCGTCCACCATTTGGTTTGTTCAACAAAGGTAGGATTGAGTTGCATATCCATTTGCTGACAACTTACAAAGAGGATAGCATAATGATATTCGTTGGCAGTTTCCAGAATATAATTAGATAAAAACACGTATTTGAAGTTTTGTAGCGAATATCTTTCGAAAGCAGTTCTTTCAACACACTTTTCAATTGTTTCAGTCATTTTCACATGATTAGAAATAGAAGTATCCCAAAGTCCCGGAAAAATATGACTATTCGCAGTTCTTTTTTGTAATAATACTCTGCCTTTATCAATCAACATCACCCTTATGATTGGATGCATGTATTTGTTTTCGTCGTTCAGACTCGTCAAATGTTGTATACTCCCGATTATCTTCCCGTTTTTATTCACAATGGGCCACCATTCTTCTCCCAAAAGTTTAGTTCTGATAATCTGCACCCTGACAATTTCATACACTATCATAAAGATTATACCGCTTACATAAACATATCTGAGAAACTTTATATAAAGTAACACATTGGTCCTGATGGTTTTCTGAAGAATAAAATAAGCCGAAATATAAACTCCCAACAAAACAAAAAGCGCCCAGATTACTTTGTACATTTCATCTAAATTGTTGGACATAGGGACAAGCTTAGACAACATCCCCGAAATTTTCTTTTGAATCCATTTACGGAAAAAGATAAGAGCCGCAAGGAATGAAAAAGCAACCAGTTCGTAAACCAGTTGCTTAAATAAGCCGGGTACGGGAATGAAATACTCCACACTGGCTATAATACTTATAACCAGAAACATAAAAGTAAAAATCAGATGCCAGGTAAATATTTTATTATATACAAAATATACATACAATACTGAAATTAGTACCACCGGAAATGAAATTTTCCATGCTGTTGGAATTCCATACAATTCATCTAAAACCAGAAATAATAATAATGGCAATAAATGAAGTATCGGGTTAAAAAAAGATTCTTTTATCTGCTTTCTCAGCTTTTTCATAAACATTCAACTATATCATCGAAATACTAACAATATTAGACTGTTTATGTTTGCGAAATTTAAAAATTTGATGATAAAACCTTTAAAATGACATCATTCGGCTTACATATTTGCCTATAATATCAAATTCAATGTTGACAACTGTACCTGTTTTTATCTGATGAAAATTAGTATGTTCGTAAGTGTACGGGATAATTGCGACCTGAAAAGTGGTATCAGTTGGATTACAAACTGTCAGGCTGACTCCGTTAACCGTCACCGAGCCTTTATCCACAGTCATATAACCCCGTTTAGCCATTTCATTATCAAATTTGTATTCAAAAGTAAAATACCAGCTTCCGTCAGCTTCTTTCACTTCTGTACAGGTAGCAGTCTGGTCAACATGTCCCTGAACAATATGTCCATCCAAACGGCCATTCATCATCATACTGCGCTCCAGATTTACTTTTGATCCAACTTCAAGTAATCCGAGATTTGAACGTTGAAGTGTTTCGCTGATAGCTGTAACTGTATAGGTTTTATCTTTTTTTGAGACCACGGTGAGGCACACTCCGTTATGAGCCACGCTCTGGTCAATTTTGAGTTCGTCTGTAAAAGAACATTCCATAGTGATATGTAAATTTTCCTGTTCTTTTTTTAATGCTACAACTTCAGCAGCTTCTTCAATAATTCCTGAAAACATAATTTTTATATTCTGATTTTTAATTACAATAAATTTAAATACATCTTACGAACCATTTTGAATGTAAAATCAGGCTCTGGAAACATTTTTTACACCTTTTACCTGGCTGAGTTTCTTAATAATTCCATCCAGCTCGTTCGTATCATTCACCATAATGGTAAGATTTCCCTGAAATAATCCGGCATTTGAATCGATAGAAATTGATCGCAACGAAACATTTTTCTCTTTGGAAATCAGTGATGTCACGTTGGTTACAATGCCTATATCATCATGCCCCACGATTCTCAAAGTAATCGGGTACTGAGATCCTACCGATTTTCCCGACCAACGGGCTTTTACAATCCGATAGCCAAAGCGCGCAATCATTTGAGGAGCATTGGGACAATCGGTCCGGTGAATTTTAATACCGCCCGCTACTGCCACAAAACCAAAAACATCGTCGCCATAGATAGGATTACAACACTTAGCCAGTTTAAAATCAACATTTTTCAGATCCTGCCCGATAACCAATACATCCTCTTTTGTGGTAATACCGGCAAATTCAGGTTCTTTTGAAAAGGTTTCAGCTTTTCGTGTTTCAGTCTGTTCGGTTATGCTTGGCTTGTCAAGATCCAGATAAGAATCCCGCACAACAAGCATATCAAGATTTTCGTGAGCAATTTCCTGATAAAAATCGCTTACGGTTTTAAAGCCTTTTTTCTTTGCCAAACGGGAAATTTTCCCATCATCCAAATCAATTTTCCAGTTTTTGAAACGACGAACCAAAGTCTCACGACCAATTTCGGCATCTTTAAATTCAACTTCTTTGAGAGCCTGACGTATTTTGTTTTTAGCTTTGGAAGTCGTTACGATATTTAACCATGATGGATTCGGTTTTTGAGTTGGCGAAGTTAAAACTTCCACCTGATCACCGTTATTCAGGACGTACTTCAGCGTCATGTTTTTACCATTCACCTTCGCTCCCACACACTTGCAGCCAAGAGCCGAATGAATTGAGAAAGCAAAATCGAGCGCTGTAGAGCCTTTCGGTAATTTATGTAAATCGCCATTGGGAGTGAAAACAAATACTTCCTTATCGTACAGATTCAATTTGAATTCATCCATGAAGTCTACTGCATTCAACTCCGGATTTTCCAGAATTTCACGAATACTTTTCAGCCATTCATCCATTCCCGATTCACTTTTAATACCCTTGTATTTCCAGTGTGCAGCCAGACCTTTTTCAGCTACTTCGTCCATTCTCACTGTTCTTATTTGAACTTCCACCCACTTACCTTCCGGTCCGAGCACGGTTGTATGCAAGCTTTCATATCCGTTTGTTTTCGGTATCGAAAGCCAGTCGCGTAAACGTTTCGGATTGGGTTGATACATATCCGCAACGATAGAATAGGCCTGCCAGCAAACAGCTTTTTCCTTTTCCAGCGGAACATCAAAAATTATTCGAATGGCAAACAGATCATAAATATTTTCGAATTGAGTATTCTGTTTTTTTATTTTGGAATAAATGGAATGGATTGATTTTGTACGTCCTTTTATTTCAAATTTACACCCGATTTCGTTCAGTTTTTCTTTCAGTGGAGTTATAAAATCGTAGATGAACTGGTCGCGCGAACGTTTTGTTTCATTCAGTTTATGAGCGATTTCCCTGTATATTTCCCTGTTTGTAAATTTCAACGACAAATCTTCCAGCTCCGTTTTCACAGCATATAAACCCATACGATGCGCCAGTGGAGCATACAGGAAAGAAGCTTCTCTGGCAATATTCTGCCGGTTTTCTTCCGGATAACTTTCCAGAGTACGCATGATATGCAGATGCTCGGCTATGATAATTAAAATCACACGAACATCTTCTGCAAACGTCAAAAACAGTTTTCTGAAATTTTCAGTTTCCAGTGAAGCATTGCGCTGATACAATTCTGAAACCCGCAACATCCCGTTAATAATTGAACTTACCGGAGTGTAAAATTTCGATTCAATTTGATCAATTGTCAATTGTTTTTTTTCAACCAACTCATGAAACAGGACACTTAGAACCGCAGATTTACCCAATCCGATTTCATTCAGGACAATTTCCACAATTATAATTTTATCCTGAATTGATTTTCCCGGATCGGTTTTGTCAGATAAAAGAGTTAAGTAATTCTCTTTCAATAATTTTCTGATCTCATTCCTTTCGGATAAATTAAACAACCCAGGATGTTCTGTTAAAAATTTCCTGTAATGGGATTTCAGCGATATAGAGTTAGATGTTGACATGCAGACAAATTATTAAATTGTTGTACAATCCGACATTAATCGTACAACCTGACTCATCAGAAAGTTCATTTATAAATCAACTTTTAAATCTGAATTTATTGAATTGCAAAGATACGACACAAAATTCAAGAAGTTTTAAAATAGCGAATGAAAAAAGACAAAAAAAAGATTGAATCAATTAAATCAGAAAAAATTAATAAAAAACAGCTAAAAAAAAGGAACAGAAAGGCGGTGTATTGAATTTTCTTTTCTAAATTTGCAGACTGAAAAAACAGTAAATATAATTTTTACAAAAAGGGCAACAAGTACTTCAAATCAGCAAGTTTAATAAAAAACAATATTTCAGCATGAAAACAATCATCAAAATTTTGCTTTCGCTTTCAATCGTTTTACTAGTTTATCTTTGTATAATGAGTGTATTAACTCCTATTCGTTTCGATCAGGGCAAGGCTCTCAGAGAAAAAGCCGTTATCAGTCGTCTGATTGACATTCGAAAAGCAGAACTTGAATACAAAGACCAAAAAGGTGTGTTTACCGACAACTTCCAGACTCTTATTGACTTTTTGAAAACAGGAAAGAAAAAAGCTGTATTAAAAGAAGGCTCTTTGACAGACAAACAACTTGATTCAGGATTAACTGAAGCAGATGCTATTAAAATTGTTCGCTCCGGAAATGCAAAAGCTATTGCTGAAAATGGTCTTGAAAATTTCCGTCGTGATACTGCTTACGTAAATTTAATTCAAGCCATTTTCCCAGATCAATACACTGACAAGACTATTGACCAGATTGCAATTATTCCTTTTTCACAAAATGAAAAATTTGATTTAAAAGTGAATAATGAATACATGAACGGTACAGGAACACTGGTTCCATTATTTTCTGCTTCAGCACCTTACAAAAGTTATCTATTTGATTTAAATCATCAGGAAATGCTGAACATTATTGATACTCAGAATAAATTAAATAAATATCCAGGCTTAATGGTTGGATCGGTTGACGAACCAAACAACAACGCAGGAAACTGGGAATAATTGACGTAATACATCGTCTGATATACGGTTAACCGTAGCATAACTGCATTTTGAAATACTATGGAACCTACTTCTGACTTTACACACAGTAACCAATATAGTCTATCCATCCGATTCAGTTCGGATGGATTTTCTTTATATGTGTATGACATATCCAACAAACCGGTATCGCTAAAAAAAACTCCACTCTCCCTGTTTTCTGCACGCGAAGAAGAAATAATAAAACTATTATCGGAGCAGCCTGAAATCAATCTGAATTTCAAAAAAATAAGGGTAATTTTTGACACTGAAAAATACAGTGTTGTTCCAACTTCCATTTATGAAGAAAAAAATGCTTCGGATTTTTTATACATGGAACATACGGCTGACAATTCGGAAATCCTTCTTGCCAACGATATTCTCCCATGGGAATCAACCATAATATTCACAATTCCGATTAAGTTACGCAACGCAATCAAACACTTCTACCCCATTGTTGAAATTGAAAGTCATATGAGCTATTTTCTGACAGACATCGTCAGGCTGCAAAACGAAAACAGTATTCAGATATGGGTCAGAGCCAAACAAATGGACGTAGTAGTACTTACAAGTTGCAATATAAAATTGATCAACAGTTATTCCTACAACACCTCTGAAGATTTTACATATTACACGTTGAGCATTTTGGAACAGTTGGCACTTGACCCGCACAGCTGCAGGGTATTATTATTCAATTCGACTAAAAAGCCTGAACTTCAGAGAGATATTTTAAAATACGCCGATCATTGTGAAGCAATCAACTAAAACGAAACTTTAAATGAGAATTATCAGTGGAAAATACAAAGGCAGACGAATTTCAGCCCCATCAAACATTACTGCCAGACCAACAACTGATTTTGCCAAAGAAGGCCTCTTTAATCTGTTGAATAATAAAATAGACTTTGAAGGAATTGCAGTTTTGGATCTCTTTGCCGGAACGGGAAGTATCGGGATTGAATTTGTTTCGCGCGATTGCAAAAGTGTAATCAGCATAGAACAAAACGATCGCCATTGCGCATTTATCCGAAAAATTTGCAATGAACTGAAAATAGACAATCTGTCTTTAATGAAAATAGACGTTTTCAAATACCTCAATAGCTGCCATACGCAGTTTGACATGATTTTTGCCGACCCACCCTACGAACTGGACAGAATACGTGAAATTCCCGACTTAATTTTCTCAAACAAACTATTAACCTCCGATGGCCTTTTCGTTTTGGAACATTCGGCGAAACAAAATTTTGAGCAGCATCCAAACTTCACGGATCACAGACATTACGGAAATGTGAACTTTAGTTTTTTTGAAAACAAATAACAGGGAAAGTTCCGCTACATTTTCAGGCGGATATCATGTAATACCTACTCATCAAGGCCGATTCAGGCAATAAAATTTATAAAAAATCTCATCTGACATTAAACCTATACCCTTAATAGCAGTCTTAAATTACATTGTCTCTCTAATCTAATTTTATCATTAAAATTAACAATAAATTTGCTATTTCAAACATTTAAATGCAGGTATTGTTATTTTTAAATTAAACAGACAAAATCACCCGGTTATTTTTCCCCGATAATATGTTTATCATATATAAACAGCATTCATTTATGTAAAAAAATAATGTTGGTTTAATAAAAACAAACCTGAAATTATCGTTTAATAAAAATGATAATTCAGGTTTGATTAACTTAGCAGGGAACCAGACAAATCATAATATAAAAATAGTTATCAGTTATGCTGAATGTTGATTCATTAACGGGTATAACAATTCAACACAAAAACGCCAGACGACTTTAACAACAAACAATTCACTTATGAAAAAAAAGACAACTTTTTGGATTATTATCATCACAATACTTTTGATTATAATTTATCTTGTCAAAATCAGTATCAGCAAACCGGGTGAAAAAGCACGAAATAAATCCGGACAAAGTGCGCAAAGAAAAGTAGATGCATACATAGTAAAGCCTTCGCTTTTGATAGATGAAATTACTGTTACAGGATCGTTGCTCGCCAACGAAGAAGTAGACCTGAAAAATGAAGTTGCCGGAAGAATTGTAGCCATAAATCTTCCAGAAGGGAAGTTTGTAAAAAAAGGAACCTTACTGGTCAAACTCTTTGATGATGATTTACAGGCAAATTTGAAGAAATCCGAATCTCAGCTTGCCATTCAGAATCAGATTTTAAAAAGGCAATCCGAACTTTTAAAAGTAAACGGAATCAGTCAGAATGATTACGACCAAACCATATTGCAGGTAAATTCGATAAAAGCCGATATCGAAGTTGAAAAAACGCTGATACGAAAAACTCAGGTTCTTGCACCGTTTGATGGTATAATCGGATTAAGAAATGTGAGTGTTGGGGCAATAGTAACACCTTCCACTTTACTGGCAACTATCCGTACTGCGAATAGATTAAAACTGGACTTTTTTGTGCCCGAAAAGTACAGTTCACAAATAAAAAACGGAATGGATGTGAAATTTACGCTCTATAACACTGACACACAGTACGACGCGAAAGTATTTGCTACTGAAGAAAACATTGATAATACCACCAGAAACTTAAAAGTCAGAGCTTACGTCAGCAGTAATTCCGAAAAATTAATTCCCGGTGCATTTGCGAATGTTTCGTTGCGTTTAAGCGAAAACCATAACGCCTTAATGATTCCGACTCAGGCAATTATTCCTGAAGAAGCCGACAAAAGTATTATTGTAGCCAAAAACGGAAAAGCACATTTCATGAAAATCAAAACAGGCATCAGAAAAGTGTCCAAAATTGAAGTAACCGACGGGATTCAACAGGGAGACACGATTATTACGACAGGAATTCTGTTCCTGAATGAAGGATCCAAACTATCTTACTCATCTGTAACCGAATAACTATGACAATTTCCGATTTAGCTCTAAAAAGACCGGTTGGGTCAATTGTTGTAAGCCTGATAATTATCCTGTTGGGAGTTGTCGGTTATAATTTTCTCGGCGTAAGGTTATATCCGGCAATCGATCCACCCGTAATAACCGTACAAACATCATACACAGGCGCTAACTCCGAGATTATTGAATCACAAATTACCGAGCCACTCGAAAAAACCATAAACGGGATTGAAGGAGTAAAATCCATCACCTCACGTTCAGCAATTGGAACCAGTTCCATAACTGTGGAATTTAATCTGGGTGCTGACCTTGAAAAAGCAGCCAACGACGTGCGCGATAAAGTTTCGCAGGCAATGCGAAGTCTGCCTCAGGACATTGACTCGCAGCCTACAGTAACAAAAGCAGATGCCAACAGCGACCCGATAATAATGCTCACCGTTCAGAGCAGTAATATGAATGATCTGGAACTGAGTGATTATGCCGAGAATGTGTTGCAGGAAAAACTTCAGACTATACCGGGAATAAGTTCTATAAACATTTATGGACAACAAAAGCCGGCCATGCGCCTGTGGATTGACCCGAACAAACTGGCAGCCTATAACTTAACGGCCGCTGATGTAAATACCGCGCTGACACGTGAAAATGTAGAACTCCCCGGTGGAAAAATCCGTGGGAAAACCACAGAATTGATTATCAAAACTTATGGCAGACTGGAAACTGAAGATGATTTCAACAACTTGATTATCAAACAAACCAACAATCAGGTGGTACGTTTCAAAGACATTGGTGAAGCAAATTTAGGTCCGCAGAATGAAGAATCAGGAGCTACAATTAACGGTTCTACCGGAGTGGTACTGGCACTCATTCCACTTCCGGGAGCAAACGATATTCAGATAGCTGATGAATTTTACAAGCGGTTAGCCCAAATCAAACAAAATGTTCCTGCCGGAATGGAATTAAATATCGGAAGAGACAGATCCACTTTCGTTCGTCAGTCGGTGAGAGATGTTATAGAAACGCTAATCATTGCTATAAGTCTGGTGGTACTTATTATCTTCCTGTTTTTCAGAAACTGGATTATTGCTCTCCGTCCATTAATCGACATCCCTGTTTCATTAATCGGAACGCTGTTCATCATGTATGTATTCGGTTTTTCCATAAATGTGCTGACACTGTTGGGAATTGTACTTGCCACGGGATTAGTGGTAGATGATGGAATTGTTGTGACCGAGAATATCTTTAAAAGGATTGAACGTGGCATGAACAAATGGCAGGCAGCATTTGAAGGAACCCGTGAAATTTTCTTTGCAGTAATTTCCACTTCACTCACTCTGGCAATTGTATTTATTCCGGTAATTTTTCTGGAAGGATTTACCGGCCGCTTGTTTCGTGAATTCGGGATTGTTGTGGCAACAGCCGTATTGATTTCAGCATTTGTATCGCTTACGCTGACTCCGGTCTTGAATGTTCTTCTCGGCGGTTCCGCATCTCATCATTCCAAATTTTATGTGGCCAGTGAGCCATTTTTTGTCGGAATGGAAAAAGGCTACAAACGATTCCTGCTCTTTTTTATACAAAACAAAATAATCATAGTTTCGATACTGGCAGTGTGTGTGGTTTTGATAGTTGCCTTATCAAGAGTTTTAAAAACCGAATTAGCACCACTTGAAGATCACAGTTTTTTGAGAACTTCTGTCACTGCTCCGGAAGGAATGGAATATACAACCACCCAGCATATTTTGGATAAAATGGCTAAAATAAGCATGGATTCCGTACCCGAAGCAAGATACGTTTTGGCAAGATATGGAGGAGGCTCCAGTGCCAGTGTAAATTCAGGATTTATCATCACATTTTTAAAAGATCCAACGGAAAGAAAGGCAACTCAGCAACAGATTTATGACAGACTGACCAGAATTTACCGGACAGTACCTGATGCAAGGGTCATTGCCAGTCAGGAACCTACAATTACGACTTCCACTTCCAGAGGATTACCTGTACAATTCGTTTTACAGAATCTGGATTTCGAAAAGTTGAAAGAAGTGCTTCCAAAATTTATGGAAGAAGCTCAAAGCAGTCCGGTTTTCAGCAATGTGGACGTAGATTTAAAATTCAACAAACCGGAATTGAACGTGTATGTTGACAGACTAAAAGCCAATAGCCTTGGAGTAAACGAAAAAGACGTATCCAACACTCTTGATCTGGCCTATAGCGGAAGCCGTTACGGATATTTTCTGCGAAACAATAAGCAATATTATATCATCGGACAGGTAGCGCGTGAAAACAGAGATATACCGGCTGATATTTCATCGTTGTATGTAAGATCGGCAAACGGAGAAATGATTCAATTGGATAATCTTGTTGACGTAAAAGAAAACAGTAATCCGCCAACGTTATATCATTACAATCGGTATAAATCGGCAACTGTTTCGGCCAACCTCGCTGATGGAAAAACGCTTGGTGAAGGTATCGAAGAAATGCAGAAAATTGCAAAAAAACTACTCGACAGTTCCTATACAACAGCGCTTGCCGGCTCTTCCAGAGATTTTGCCGAGAGCAGTTCTAACATTTCATTTGCGCTTATACTGGCATTGATACTGATTTATTTAATTCTGGCGGCACAATTTGAAAGTTTTATTGATCCGCTTATAATTATGATTACAGTACCTCTGGCAATAGCCGGAGCTATGCTTTCGCTCTGGGTTTTTCATCAGACACTGAACATTTTCTCCGAAATAGGAATGATTTTATTGATTGGTATTGTCACCAAAAACGGAATTCTGATCGTTGAATTCGCTAATCAGAAAAGAAAGCTGGGAATGAACAAACGGTTGGCGGCATTCGAAGCTGCAGCCGCACGTTTCCGTCCGATCTTAATGACCTCACTTGCTACCATATTCGGAGCATTACCGATTGCACTGGCATTGGGAGCAGGAGCTCAGAGTAGAATCCCGCTGGGAATAGTTGTTGTGGGAGGATTGTTTTTTTCCCTGATTCTCACGCTGATAGTTATTCCGGTCATCTATATAGTTATAGCAGGTAAAATGAGAAAAGAACATTCGATTAATTAATCAGTATGAAAAAAATAATCACTATACTTTTTATAACAGCATTTTGTTCTGCCTTTGCTCAGGAACCACTGACACTTGACTCTGCCATTCAACTTGCTTTAAAAAATAATTACGACATATTGGTTTCGAAGAATGATGCCGATGTTGCAAAAGCAAATAACACTCCCGGAAATGCGGGAATGCTGCCAACATTTGATATCAGCGGTTCGGGAAGCTACGCTCTGAACAATGTAAATCAAAAATTATCCAGTGGTACTGAAAACAATTATCCCAACTTGTCGGCAACAGCATTAAGTGCCGGAGCCGAGCTGACATGGACTCTGTTTGACGGTGGAAAAATGTTTGTCACCAAAAGTAAACTGAATGAAATTCAGAAACTTGGAGAAATTCAATTTAAAGAGAAAGTACTTCAGACACAATACAATATTATTTCGTCATACTACAATATTGTACGACAAAAACAACAATTGAAATCCATCAATGAAATAATAAAATACAACCGCGAAAGAGTGAAAATTACCGAAACAGGTTTTAATTCCGGCTACTATTTGAAATCAGACCTGCTTCAGTCAAAAATTGATTTAAATGTTGCTTTAGAAAACGCAATAAATCAACAGTATGCGATTGATGTAACAAAAAAGAATCTGAACTATTTGTTAGGAAGGTCTCCCGATACCGATTTTGAAGTATCGGACACCATTCCTCTGAACTATACT
>MTLE01003312.1_pt1 | contig 27805 bp, 17 predicted proteins | sample 1982461 | NCBI WGS metagenome assembly MTLE01 (sample SAMN05712605, study PRJNA340218) | biofilm metagenome | isolation source: sample SPL anode biofilm adapted to -200 mV | place: USA | collected 2012-02-03
TGCCGAACCGGTCGTAAAGGTTCGTGCTGGTGAACCCGCGCGGATCGGTCGTGGTGGTTATTTGCCGGTAGGCGTTGTAGGTGTAATAGGTGGTATTGCCACCGGGATCGGTCTCCGAAAGCTTGTTGTTGCGGCCATCGTAAGTGTAACGGGTCACCTGGCCCACCGCGTTGGTCTTGGCGAGCGTGTTATCGTTTTCGTCGTAACCGTAAGTTGTCACCCCACCGAGCGCATCAATGGTGCAGATAATATTGCCGTTGCTGTCGTATTCGTGAATGGTCGAGTTGCCGAGGCGATCGGTAATGATTTCACGGTTTTCACCCAGCGCATGGGTGTAATAGTTGGTGTGGTTGAGGGCATCCACTTGGGCTATCAGGCGGCCACTATCATCAAAGAGATTGCGCACGGCTTGATTGCTCCGGGCATCCACAATGGTCTGCAAGTAATGGCGCGCGCCATAGCTGAACCGGTTCGTGGCGGCGGTGCGGTCAATAAAGGTCACCAGATCACCGGCGGTGTTGTATTGGTAAGTCAAAGCTTGGCCGGCGGGGTCGAGGATGCGCGAAATGCGACCCTCGTCATCGCGTTCAAACGTGATGCCTTTGCCATTGGAATGAAACACTCCGTTGGTCGTGATGGTGAGGGTATTGCCATTGAGGTCGGCCACCGATTGCGCTCCCAAGTGTTCGTCGATGATATAGGTTTCGCCATCGGCAGTGGTAAACCGGAACCGGGTCGGGTTGAAGATTTCAAAGGTCGCAAGATCTATGAGGTTGGCAGAACCAATGTAGCTATCAAGGCTCGCGGTGTTGTCCCCATCGACGGCCAATTCGCCCAACGTGCCGGGCATGTTCGTGAAGATCATCGCGACGGATTCAATCGGGATGCCGTATTGTTCCATCGGTTCCAGGGTGGACTGGAATTTGAACACTTGGTTATCCGGCATGGTGATGGTGACCACCCGTTGCTTGACGGAATCCAAGCTGTACCAACCTCCGCTTTGATAGGTGGCATCCCAGTTTTTACCCAGATTATAGCTCTTTTGCAGGCGAATGCAGTTCAAACTAAGCGTCCACCCGGGGCCGAAGTCGCCGGAGAGGCCGGCGGCGGCGGCGCGGCTGTCGTAGGTGCGCACGATCTGGATGGGCAGGCCGGCGACGGGGACGGCGAGGTCTTGGAACGAGACGGTGAACTGGCCGATCTTGAGGTTGCGCTCGACGACCAGCGTAGTGGTGCCGGTGGTGGTGGCACGGCCCGTGGCGTCCGTGGCCGTGAGGCGTAGTTCGTAAATGCCGTTGAGCAGCAGCGTGGGGTCGAAGACGGCTAAGGTGTTGCTCACGACGGATTCGGTGCCGGTGGCCAGGACGGTCCAATTATAGAGCGTGCCCGGGGTGGCCGTTTCGTCCGCGCCTTCGGCGGGTTTCAAGCGGTATTCGACCGTGTAAGCGGACAGGAGCGGGCTGCCGGCGGTGCCGATGATGGCCGTGGGGGCCGTGACCGAGGTGGCGTCCGCCGGGGAAAGGAGCTGGGCGACCGGGGCGTCGGGGGCGTCGTAGACGGTGATGGTGACGTCGGCGCTGTTGGTGTACTGGCCGTCGGTGGCGGTGAGGCGCAGGACGTATGTGGCGGGCAGCGTGGGCTTGGGTTCGGCGCCAGTCTGGAATACGACGCGGTAAACACCGTTCAAGGTGCTGAGGTGCGCGGTGGTGGGGCCGCTGACTTGGCTCCACCAACTTTCGAGGGTGCCGTTGGGGAGGCCGTCGTCCGTGGCCACGCCGTTCAACTCGGTGTAACCCTGATAACTGGCCACCATCGTGGAGGCGGCGTTGACCGCGGGCGGCTGATTCACACCTTCGCGCACGAGGACGGTGATTTCGCTAGTGGCGGCAAGCAGGGTGTCATCGCCCGTGAGGCGCAAAACGTAGGTGCCGGGCGCGCTGAATTGGGCCCAGGCCATCTGGCTGTGGGCGGACGGGAAGAAAGTGGCGGTGCCGGGGCCGCTGACTTGCGTCCACAGGGCGTTGACGGTGGCACCGAGCGGCAAGCCGTCGTCGAGCACGGTGCCGAGCAAGTAAGCGAAAGCCGGCCGGGTGATCTCTTGGTCCAGGCCCGCGAAAACGAAGGGCGGCTGGTTCGTGGGACTGTTCACGACCACGGTGAGCGTGTCGGCCGCGCTGCGCTGGCCGTCGGTGGCAGTAAGGGTCAAGACGTAGGAACCGGCGGTGTAGAACGTGGCGGTAGTGGTGGTTTGCGTGGCGTCACCAAAACGCACTTGGCCGGGACCGCTCTGGACGCTCCAGAGGGCGCTCAGGGTGCTGCCAGTGGGCAAGCCGTCGTCGGAAGTCGTGCCGAGCAAGTTTAACGCGCGACCGGTGGCGCCGGCGTTATCAGGACCGGCCTCGACGACGGGCGCCTGATTACCATGGAAAAGGTCGACGGTGGCCACGGTCACAAGACCGGTAGTGGTTAGCACGCCATCGCTGACGACGAGTTGCGCTTGGTAGGTGCCGCCCGCCGAGAAAGTGGCGTGCGCGGAGAAGATATTCGAGCCAGTGGTTAGCGGCGCAAAACTGCCCGTGCCGGGGCCGGAGAGCACGGACCACTGGGCTGTGAGCGAAGAGCCCGCCGGCAGGCCGTCATCAAGCACGAGGGCCGTGAGGTCAATGCCTCGGGCGCAATCGGCGGCGACGGGAGCGCGGAAAAGGATTTGCGGCGCTTGGTTGGTGGGGGCGGCGGAATCAACATAAACGAGCAGGCGGTCGGCGGATTTTTGGTACCAGTTGTAAAAATACCAATCGAGCTCGAATTGCAGCGTGTAGACACCCGGGGCGCTGAAGGTGGCGGTGGTAGCGAGGGAATAAGCGTCGGCAAACGTGACCGTGCCGGGACCGCTGACAGCGGTCCACATCACGCGCGTGGTGCCCGTGAGCGCGTTGGTGGCCACCGCGCCGCATAGTTGTACGGCGTTGGGCCGGGTAACATATTGATCGGGGCCGGCAATCACCGCGGCGGCAGTCGTATCAGGATTCACCACCGTGATGGTGATGTTGGCGCTGGCGGAACGCTGTGAGTCGGCGCCCGACAAGCGCAGCACATACGTGCCTGGTTCCGAGAAGGCGGCGGTGGTGTCGGCGGCCTGCGCCTGGCTGAAGCTCACCACGCCGGGGCCGCTCACTTGGGTCCAGGCGTAAGTAATCGTTCCCGAGAGCGGCTTGCCGTCGTCCTGCACCAGTCCGTGGAGCGTGGCCGGGTTGGTTACAGTGACGGGCGAGGTGTAATTCCATACATAGACTGCCGGAGAATTGTTTGCCGCCAGCACGGTGACAACAAGGTCATCAGCGGTGCTGAATTGGGAATCATTCGCCGTGAGCCGGAGCACATAAGTACCTTCTCTGCTAAAGGTGGCAGTGGCTTGGGCCTGGCAGGCATTATTGAAAGTCACCGTGCCGAGACCGTACTCCTGGGTCCACAAGCTGGGGACTTCCGCATCCTTGGGCATGCCATCATCAGTGACTTGGCCTGGAAGAGTAACGAGTTCGCCCGCATTAACCACCAGGCTTCCGCCCGCATCGACCGTGGGCGGGTTATTGGCGTGCAGTTCGATGGTCACGTCGTCATGGGCCTCAAGGTCGCCATCTGTAGCGGTCAGGCGCAAGACATAGTTTCCCGCCTGACTGAAACGCACACCGGTGCTGGCGACGGTGGCGTCTTTGAAAGTGACCTCTCCAGGGCCGCTGACTTTAGTCCATAGCAGGGACAATGTGGCGCCCGTGGGCAAGCCGTCATCGGAAACCGATCCCGCCACTTGAATGTAGGTCGCGGTGTCATCGAAATCGTACTCCGCAACCATTTCGGAGGGCTGGCCGCCGGCGTTATGGAAATTTCCGCCAAGATAGAGCGCGTGATCGTCAGCAGCCAGGGAGTACACATAACCATCCACGCCATTGGTCAAATAATGGCCGATGGGCGACCAAAACTGGCCGTTCCATTTGGCGATGTTCCGGTAGGGTAACCGGCCTAAACGATTGATCGTGGCGGTTACATAAACATCCCTTCCATGGCACAGCAGCGCATCTGGATCTTGAACGATCTGAGTGCCCGGTTCGGCTCCCTCCTGTAACCATTGCGCGCCATCCCAGCGGGCGAAAAAGCGCACAGGTTGGGAGCCTGACATGGTAAAATCACCCACTGCGTACAACGACCCATCATCGGCGACTGCAATGTCTTTCACCATGGAAGTCCATTCCGCAACGCGGCTGACGGATAACCCAGGGCCGAGGGGTTCCCAAGTTGAACCCGTCCAATGAACAATATTCGTTGCGATGCCCGTAGGAGTGGCCATCAGAAAATCGCCCGCTACGAACACATCGTTGGAATGTCCAAAAGCAATAGTTCGCACACTCCCGTAATAGCCAGAACGAATATCGCTAACACCGTTTTCACCTAACGTGCCCCAATTGGTTCCATCCCAGGTAGCCAGGTTGTAATACACGGGCAGACCGGGGTATGGATTGATCGTTGCATCGTTCGTCATCAGAACTGGTTGAAACGCAAACCAGCCGCCAAAACACACCATATTTGAAGAAGCCACCATGACTTGCGGAGTAACCCACGGCTGAACTTCCTTAAACTGCCAATTCCGCCAGGCGGTTCCATCCCAGCGAGCGGTAAAATCCATACCGCCATCTAGCGGCGGCATATCATCAAGAAACCCGCCGGAAACGAAAACTTGGTCACCCTGCACTGCAACGTTAGCTACGAGCGCCCACTCGGCAACATAAGCGACCTCTCCTAAAGCGGGATTGGCCTGATCGATCAGGTTGGTATCATAGAGCGCACGCCATTGTGTCCCATCCCAATGTCCCAGTCCATTGACCAGCAAGCCATTGGCATAGCGGTAGTGGCCCGCCAAATATAGTCCGTTTTCATTAGCGGCCATGCAGTGCCGAGTGGGAAAATTGATGGTGGAACCGTGGGCATATCCAGATATTCCGGGTTGCCCGATGGCATAATTCCAGTGCCCTTGAGAGGCGAGCCCTTTGCTGAGCGACACGGACGCATTCGTGGGACCATAACCATTGGCACCGAGCAATTCGGGATTGGGCACGTCGACGGATTGGTCGGCGCCCGCGTTAACCAGCGGCGGGTGGTTGTAAGGATAAACTTTAACCACCGTGGCGGCTTGCGATTCGAGTTGCGAATCATTAGCCACAAGGCGCAACTCGTAGGTGCCCACCGTATCGAAGCTGACTCGGGTTATGACATTGGAAGGCGATTCAAAAGTCGCTGTACCGGGGCCGCTGACTTGGCTCCAATGCACCGAGAGCGTGCCCGTGGAAGGCAAACCATCGTCTTCGACAGCGCCTCGAAGCACGACCGTGTTGGTAAGACCAGCCACCAGATTGGTTCCGGCGCTTACTACTGGCGCTTGATTCGTGCCTTCCACCTGGGAAACGATGGTCACCTGGGCCGAACCCGTCAGTTCAGAATCGCTGGCCGCAAGCCGCAACACATACGTGCCGGGCGTGCTAAAGGTGGCTGTGGTGTTGGTGAAACTAGAATTGGCAAACGTGGCGACGCCCGGGCCGCTCACTTGGCTCCAATAATTGCTAAGCACGCAACCTTCGGGGTTGCCATCATCGTACGCAATGCCGTCCAGTTGGACCGTATTCGGATAATACACCTTTTGCGCCACCCCGGCGAATACCCGCGGGGCCTTGTTGGCGGCCCGCACCGTGAGGGTGGTGTCGTCGTAATTGGTCGACACGGGATCAATGGCCGTCAATCGCACGACGTACACGCCCGGCTGGTTGCATGCCAACTCGGTTTGCGCGCCTTGATTCCCGCCTGCAAAGCTCACGCTGCCCGGACCGGATATCAAGCTCCAGGCCAAACTGAAAACCGTGTTAGTCGGCAAAGTGGTGTTCGTCACTGTGCCCACCAAATGAAAGGCTTGGCCCACCGAATTCGTTTGATCCAGGCCCGCATTCACTATCGTCGGTGCATAAACATAAACTTGAATGTCCTGGTGCGCTTGAGCAAACCCATCATCCGCCGCCAAGCGCAGGCCATAGATACCGGGGGCGCTGAATGATACCCCGGTGACGGCTGATGTTTCGGCTAGGAATTGCGCCGTGCCTGGGCCTTCGAGTTGCGACCAATTTACAGATAGAGGGCCGCCGGGCAGGCCATCATCGGTCACTTGGCCATTAAGCGTGACTTGTTGCGAGGGGGCAATCTGGTCTCCCCCAGCGTTAACCACCGGAGCAGCATCCATCACAATGCACACACTGCCCGTGCTAAATGCCAGTGAGTCGCTAACGTCGAGCCTCAGCCAATAAATCCCCGGCTCGCTGAAGTCGGCGGTCGTTTGCACTAAATTTGAATTCGCAAAAGCAACCGTGCCGGGACCGCTTGCCTGGCTCCAAATCGTGGTCAAAGGGATTCCCGCCGGCTCGCCGTCATCCGACACGCTGCCAGTCAATGTCACGGTTTGACCAAAGAGATTGGTTTGGCAAGGGCCCACACTCACCATGGGCGGCTGATTCGCCGGCAGCACAGTGACGGTGGTTTCCTGGAAGGAAGTGGCCAATGAATCACTCGCGGTTAAGCGCAACACGTATGTGCCCGCTTGACTGAAGGCTACGGTGGTATCAGCGTTAGTGGCACTGTTAAAAGCAGCCGTGCCCGGACCGCTAACTTGCGACCACCAGCTCGTCAAAGTGTTCCCCGCCGGCAAACCATCGTCTGAAACCGCACCTGCCAGCCAAGCCATCCCGGGCAAGCGAACGGTTTGATTGGTTCCCGCATTGACGATGGGAGCCTGATTCAAAGTGATCGTGAGATCTTGTTGGGTCGTGAACAGCCCGCTCATGGCCGTCAACCGCACTATGTAAACGCCCGCCGTGTTGAAGGTAGCTAGCGTGCTGGCACTGTTTGTGACGAGACTCCAGGAAACGGGCAATATGTTGGTGACAATGGGAGCAGAAAGTTGGATACCTCCGGGGCCGCTGACCACACTCCAACTGGTGATTTGCGTCAGATTCGAAACCGCCGCGCCATCATCGATCACCCGGGCACTGAGAGTCACCGCATTGCTCGGCCAATTGAACAGGTAACTATTGCTGGCCAACTGAATCACCGGAGCGTCGTCGACGGAGCCGATGTTGAGGTTAACGTCCACAGTGGCCGAATTGGTTTTTCCATCGCTAACCCGAAAAGCGAAAGTGTCCATCCCGAAATAATTCGTGTTGGGAATGTAAACCACGTTGGGAGCGCTACCGACAAGAACGCCATTAGTTGGATAACTCACCACTGCGTAACTAAGGTCGTCTTGATCGGCATCGGTGCCGCTGAGTGTAATAGCTAGAGAGGTGTCTTCCGTGGCGGAGAGGTTTTGCGCGGTGGCCACTGGGGCACGGTTAGGCTGGATTACGGTGACCGTGACGGTATCTGCGTTCGTCAAAACGCCATCGGTGGCCGTGAGTCGCAAAACATAAGTGCCCGCGTTGGTGAAAGTGGCCGTGGTATTAGTGACGCCAGCATTGGCAAAAGTCACATTCCCGGGCCCACTGGCCGCAGCCCAAGTGGTCGTCAGAGAACCATTCGGCAAACCGTCATCACCAGCCCACCCCGCGAGGCTAGCCGCATTGGGAAGATTGACCGAAAGATTGGCACCGGCTTCCACGTTGGGGGCTTGGTTAGTGGCCGGGCTGGTGTTGGCATAGCGAATGATGCCGCCCGAGTTTACGACCAAACGGCTGCAAGACACGCTGCCCGCCAGCAAGCATCCTGAATTGACCGTCACCGTGCCTACGGGCGCTTGCACACTGCCGTAAAGCGGACTCGTCGAGTTGAGCGTCAGACTGCCGTTAGCCACTTTGACCACCAGCCATTCAGGATGGCTCGCTACCCCGGAGATGGCGGCGTTAATCGTAAAGCTGTTGAGCACGGTAAACTCCACCGGCCCCACAATAGTAAGAGTCGAACTAGAGTTGAGCGTCAGGTTTTGAAAACCATAAACAGCTGGAGTGGTGGCGCCGGCTACGCCTAGGATGATTCCAGCTCCAGAATTAATCGTGAAATTGCCGTAGGAACCGGCAGGAATGGCGTAACTGCCGACGCTGGAATTAAGGGTGAGATTTTTTAAAGTGGCGGGGTCACCGAAGCTCTGGCCGGCGGAGTTGATCGTCACCGACCGCGTACCTGTGGGTGTGGGTGGCGCCGCCACTGTGGGCATAGTCCCGGCGTCAGTGCGTGTCACCACGCGGCCCACCGTAGAACCACTATTCAGGGTTATCGTGTAATTATTGGGACTGGCGCTGCCAGTGCCGGTCACGGTGCCTCCGTAATTGGGGGAACCATTAAGGACGAGGCGCGGCACGCCCGGCACATACCAATCGCCCTGCACATAGGAGCCGCTATTGAGCGTTCCTCCCTCACTCAAGAACTGCCAAATGCTGCCTTCCACCCGTCCATTGATAGTGGGGCCATGCTGCACCTGGACTGTCCAATTTGTAGGCACCGCCTGCGCGACCACCGCTAATCCCAATGCCATCACAGCCAGCGCCGCGCGTCGCAAAACACCCACCGCCTCTTTCGCAAAACAATAAGTAGCCATTTGATATTTGAAGCAAGACACACCAATTAAAAACGGTGCGGAGTATGATGCCTGACAACTTTATGTCAACTTGGTTATATAACTATTTTATAAATATTTTAACCCAGCTCAACCAATTGCAACCCAAGCACAATCGCATTATACACATTAATACACCTTATCGTTAGTTAATGAATATTTATAAACAAATTGAGCCCACCCAAAAAGCGCGGCCACCACCTCACCGAAACCTCGGTAAATATGGAGTTTTAATGCTCAGAAAGAATTTCCACTAAGTGCATGCACTTAAGGCTAAATCACAACCTAACACAATCCACCACTTAAATCTTAACCGCTTCAGCTATAACGGATAACTAACGTCCTTCAGGGTCTTCCCAAAATTGTGTTAACCCCTTGGGATACGTTGGCAATCCAACCTCTGCTCACATGTGAATCGCCCTAAAGCGCTCACCCGAAACGAGAGTTCTGAAGGGCAATGTTAGCCTTTGTTCATGATAAGGTGCGTCGCCATTTTCTCCAGAAAGCCACTGCCGCATGATCCATCTTTGAAACCTTGAAGCCCCCAGAATAATATTCAGCCAGGTGGAAAAACCTATTTTACCAGGCAGGGCTATGTTTTTCCAATAACCGCAGCAATCGAATGTATTGCCTGGTACTTTCGCCCTGCCACTGGGCTTCCTGGCTGTCAGATTGCGGGCAAAATCACCTGGCCTAGTAGTACGCAAACCAATAGCAGGCGGCATGCCAGCACCCGGCACCAGAAAGGCCATGAAATCAGGCAGGTGCTTTCACCCCTTGGCAATAGGCATGATGACAATGCAAGCGACGAAGGGTCTATTGCCCTCCAACTGTGCGAAGCACTGGAGTAGCGTGCAAACGGAAGACAGTTGGTTGCCGCGCGGGTTGTTGACGATCAATTCCAGCCGCCAGCCCAGAATAACCACGGCGGTGGGCCTTGGTGTCAGAAGTGCCAAAAGCCTCATCTGACACCGCCTGTAGCCAGGTGCCGTTGGGATATGGCAACCCAACTCTCGTTCGTTATGAGTTTATCTACCAGCCTAAGGACGGCGATGTAGGCTTTGCGGTATGGAAGCCGATTTTTAAGAAACCTCGGATGCGCCACAATTGACACTTCTAAACAAAGTTAGAAAAGGGCAGCAATGTTGCTACTGAAGGAGATATCTTTTTCAAGTCGTTGAAGCTGAAATTGGAGCGAGCGAAGGGATTCGAACCCTCGACAATCACCTTGGCAAGGTGACACTCTACCAGGCTGAGTTACGCTCGCGCCCCAAATGCGACGCTCAATCTAAGGATTACGCGGGGGATTGCAAGCGTCTTTTTCCACTTTTTTGCAGGTCAATTGCTTTGACTTCGCCGGGATTATTTTTTACCTCTGGATTAACCGTTCTCATTATTGTTATGGCCACTAAAACCACCGAGAAAAACGTCGAAAAAAACACGGATAAAGCGCCCGCCGCCGAAAAAGCGGCTGCCGTCACTGAAGCGCGCAACCCGGAGGAAGCGAAAATCCAGGCGGCCCGCCGCCGGGATTTGGATTCCGCCATTTCGACGATCACCAAGACGTTCGGCGAGGGCAGCATCATGCGTTTGGGTGACGCGCAGGCGCGGGTGAAGATTGATGTCATCCCCACAGGCGCGCTATCGGTAGACTTGGCCCTCGGCGTCGGAGGCTTGCCGCGCGGGCGCGTGATCGAGATCTTCGGGCCGGAATCTTCCGGCAAGACCACCCTGATGCTGCATGTCATCGCCAACGCGCAAAAGGCGGGTGGTTTGGCGGCGTTCATTGACGCGGAGCACGCGCTGGACCCCGGTTACGCCAAGAAACTCGGGGTGAATTTGGATGATTTGCTGGTTTCGCAGCCGGATAGCGGGGAAGAGGCGCTGACGATTTGCGAGACGCTGGTGCGCTCGAACGCGCTGGATGTGATCGTGATCGACTCGGTGGCGGCCTTGGTGCCCAAGTCCGAGTTGGAAGGCGAGATGGGCATGGCCACCATGGGTATGCAGGCGCGCTTGATGAGCCAGGCATTGCGCAAGCTGACGGCGATTTTGAACAAGGCCAAAACGACGTGCATCTTCACCAACCAATTGCGCGAGAAGGTGGGCGTGATGTTCGGCAACCCGGAAACCACCCCGGGCGGCAAGGCGCTGAAGTTTTACGCCAGCGTGCGCCTGGATATCCGGCGCAAGGATCACATCAAGGATTCGTCCGGCAGCGCGATCGGCAACAACGTCAAGGTCAAGATTGTCAAAAACAAGGTGGCGCCACCGTTTGCGGAAGCCGAATTCGAAATTTATTTCAACCAGGGCATTAATAAGGAAGGCAGCATCCTCGATGTGGGTGTTACCCATGGCGTGGTGGAAAAGAAAGGCGCCTGGTTGCAGTTTAACGGCGAATTGATCGGCCAAGGCAAAGACGCCGCCCGCCAAGCGTTGATCGAAAAACCGGAGTTGGCGAAGAAGATCGTGGACGCCATCATGGCCAAACGCGCCGCCATTGCTGGCCCGTCTAAGAACGAAGCGAAAAGCTGATGCCCGCCCCATCCAAACGCTCCCGCATTCGCCAAAATCCTGAATTATTGGCGGAGTTGACTGAGTTTTTGTCGATCAAGGGTGCGGATTTGGTCGGGGTGGCGGATTTAGCTTCAGTTCCAGCGGAAGCGCGCGAGGGTATGCCGCGCGCAGTATCTTTTGCGGTAGCGTTAAAACCGAAGGTTTTGGCGGGGATTACGGAGGGTCCCACCAAGGAATATCACGGCGAATATACCCGGGTAAATGAATTGCTGGGCCAGCTTAGCCAGCAAACCGCGGAGTGGTTGCAGGCGAAGGGTTTTAAGGCAATTCCCTCAGCCGCAACGGAAAAGGAGTTGAACAAAGCTACCTTAGCCACGGCCTTGCCGCACAAAACGGTGGCGTTGCTGGCGGGATTTGGCTGGATCGGCAAATCGGCGCTGTTGGTGACGCGGGAGTTTGGCTCGGGCGTTCGGCTTAACCGTGTGTTAACAGATGCGCCGTTGCCGGTGGCGCAGCCCGATATGCGTTCCCGCTGCGGGGATTGCCAGGCTTGCGTGCGAGCTTGTCCAGGCAACGCCCCTACTGGTTTAGGCTGGGAACCGGGCCGTCCTCGAGAGGCCTATTACGATGCCTTTCAATGCCGATTAACCGCCAACAAGTTGGCCAAGAAACGGACGGGTATCGACGCCACGTTTTGCGGCATTTGCATTGTGGCCTGTCCATGGACCAAGCAGTATTTGCGGCGGAATGGTTGCCGGGAAGCCTGATCTTCGACCGGCTCGACGGCCCCCGTCAAATGCCTTATCCAACTCGGCATGATTTGCCTAAGTGATTGATAAAAAGCCATAAACCATGCCAATTGCGGGAACATTACTCAACGTGGCAGCCATCGCCTTGGGGGCGCTGGTGGGGTTATCGACTCGCAAGGATTTAACCACCGAATGGCAGGGTAACATTCGCAAAATTCTCGGGGCGTTGCTGATTTGGTTAGGTTGGGTGATGATTTGGAAAGGGATCAATGGCTCCTTCCGCCAAGTCTGCCTGCAAATAGGGATTTTACTCCTCTCGCTGATTATTGGCCGGATCATTGGCCGGTTGCTCCATTTGCAGGCCGGGTTGAATCATTTAGGCCAGTATGCGCGGCGGCAATTGAGCCTGCCCCCGGAGCAAGCCCGCCAATTCGCCCCCGGTTTTCTGGCGTGCACCATTATTTATTGCGCCGCGCCATTGGCGGTGGTGGGAGGGCTTCAAGAGGGGTTAAACAGCGATCCTAAGCTGTTAATTATTAAAGCATTAATGGACGGACTAGCCATGGTGGCGTTTGCCCGTTTCTTTGGGCATATGGCGGTGTTTTCCGTGATTCCCTTATTAGTTTACCAAGGGGCTTTCGGCATAATTGGGCAAAATTTGGAACCTTTCTTGCACCAGCATAACCTAATCGATGCGGTCAGCACTGCCGCCGGTTACATCGTCATTTGCGTGTCGCTGGTAGTGCTGGAATTCAAGAAGATCAGCTTGTCCGATTATTTGCCCGCGCTCGGGGTAGCTCCCCTGGTAACCTGGTGGCTGAGGTAAGCGCCTATTTGGACAGGGCGATAATGTAGCGCTGCAGGCGAGCGGCTTCTTCGGGTTGCTCGGTATCCACGTAGATCTGGTGCAAATTGGCACACATGCGCAGGAGCATGCGGCGGGGACTGACCGGCGCCAAGTAGCCTTCCAAATACCCATGCCCGGATTGCAGCAAGTACTTGATACACTCCGACTTGTTCAACAACTTGCCACGGTTGAAGGCATCGATAAACGCCTCCCCCGTCGCGGTTTGATAGCGGCAAAGGAAATGTCCCGGCATGCCAATACCCACCACCGGAAGCGATAACCGCTTGGTTATAAGCAGGTAAAGCAAACAGAGGGAAATCGGATTCCCCGTTCGCCGGTCGATGACCCGGTTGAGGTAACTGTTATCGGGATCGTAGTAATGCGATTCGTTACCCGCGAAATGGAGTTCGTTGAATAAGTAATCCGTGACGGTCGCCAACGTGCGGTCAATGCCAGTTACCCCATCCAAACGCTCGCGTAATTCGGCGGCATATTGGTCCAGCAAAGCCATGTAAGCGGTGGTGTTGATGTCCGGATAGCGGGTTTGGGCCACAAACCAAGCCCCCGCTTCAATATCTAGATCCTCACCATGGCTAAGGCAGAAGGCTAGGAAGTGATCATCCACACTTTGCCGGGCGAGATGCTGGATGATTTCGTTGGCGCGGCGGCGCAATACGGGATCGATGTGGCAGGCGTAGGGTTTGAGCCAAGCAGCCACGTCAGGACCGTAGCTCAGCAAAGTTTCGCGAATCGTGCGATAGACGCCAGGATCTTCATCCGCGAGGAGGCTGATCAAAGCGGAGCGTTGCGACTCGGAGAGCCGGGTTTTTGCGTCCTTTATGACAACCAGTCCCATCGGTTTCAACTTACCATAATAAAGCGCAAAACCAGCGGAATTTCCAGCAAATTTCGGAATTAGTTAGCCCGGCTTATCAGCCGCAACTCGATTCTATTCCAAAGTGAACCACTGGGTTTCCACCCGGCGATTGAGTTCGTTATCGGTGCCCGCCGGCTCTTCCCAGCCACGCCCCACCGTTTCGATGCGCGCGCCCTCGATTTTATAACGCTCGATCATAAGGCGTTTAATCTCGCCCGCGCGGTTTTTGCTTAGCTCCACCGCTTTCAAAGCCATTTGGCGCACGAAAGATTCGCCGCCTTTCTTCCGAAAATCTTCCACCATGCCGTTGTCTACGTGGCCGCGCAGCAAAATGGTCGACCCCGGGCTGACTTGGAGCAATTGCTTGATGGCCTCCAGGTTTTTCTGATTGTCCTTTTGGTCCAGCCTCAAGGCGTAAGAATTGGGGTCAAAAAAGAACCGTATGTCCTTGCTCAACAAAGGATCTTCCGGCGTGCCGCCGCCCCCCAAGCGGATCGGGACAATCGCCATTTTCTGGTCTTTATAAGCCCCGCTGTCGGTTAAGGCCTTCAGATGCTTCAACTCCAAAAAGCGGTCGCCGTCGACAGGATCCTTAATCAAGCTATTGCCATAAGAGATAACGGACGATTGATAGATGCCCCCATAACTGCCGGCGGAATCGATCGAACCGGAAAAGAACGCCTGGTTTTCGGGCAAATTGGATAGGTGAACTTTAGCCAATTCGGCTTTGGCCTTGGCGGATGACCACTTGAAAGCCTTGGCAACGGTGTCGAGGCAGGAGGCCTGGTCATCGCGCACTTGGCGGTTGCCTTCGAGCAGGCCATCCACCAAACCGGCGATCATTTCCGGGTGCTGTTGGGCAAAGCCTTTATTGACCACCAAAATATCCGCGACAATCAACAGGTTCACACTAGTTGCCAGCACCGCCGCCTTGCCGTTGCTTTGTTGCGCCACCTCGGTGGTTTTTGGCGCCCAGGTAACACAGCCCGCTAATAAATTGCCACCTTCGGTTACGTCTTTGAGGAACAAATCACCCGCCGCAAACGCGTCTTTGCAGTAAATGAGGTTCAGCTTATCGGCGCTAGGCGTGTCGTTAAGTCCGGAGAGCATGTTAATTTCCAAACCCGCTTCCTGGGCGAGATAACGAATGAAAAAGTCCGCCTCGGTAAATTGCGACGTGGCCAGCACCCGGCCTTTGAGGTTGTTGATGCGCTTGATTTCCTTGCGTACCACCACGCCATCCGCGCCACGGGAAAAACCGATTTGCGCGGGCACTACCACTTGAAATTGGCGGCCGTATAAAGGCAGCACGTCGACGGTCGTAGCTGATGCCGCAATTTTGCCCGTATTAAGCGCCGGCCAACTCTCCTCTTCGCTTAAGGTGATTTTGACTTTGAAACCGTGTTTTTTGAAAAAGACGGAATTGGTATTCGGCTCCAAGCCTCCATTGGCGACAATCAGTCCAGCGTAACCCGCGTATTCGCTCAACTCGAGCAAGATCGTGTTGTCTTTGGGTTGAAACGCGGTGGCTTGGGGGAGCTTGGGCACTTCGGTTTCAGTATCGACCACCAAGGCGGAAGCGGCGGCCAAGGCTTTTTCTCCCGCGGGCTGGGCCGCCGGCTTGGCGGGAGTGGCCACACTTTGCCCTGGGTTGCCATTCGCGGGCTGCGTGGCCACCACGGGGGGCGGAAGCAGCTGTTTTGGCGCCAGCTTATTCCACCATTTCCAAGTGCCAAACCCCGCGATGCCTAAAATGAGCAGGGTTAACACAAATTTGCCGCGTGCAGTCATGGAATTGTCCTTTGTTTGCTATGGAAAAAATCAGATTAATACGCTGAGTCTGGAATTGCCGCCAGACTCACCCCAGGGCGTGTGATGCGATCACCCCCCCCAGAAAACGGTATCTCTCCCGCGAAACGGGCCGCTTATTTTTCCGGAATGCGCTGTTTTTGTTCCGGCGCGGGAACCGCAGGGGTAGCCGGAGCGGCTTCGCTCTGCACCATGCCCATTTTCTTTTTATATTCCTGAAAGAGCATGCTGCCGCGCGCCTTGCGCATATCCTGCTGGCGCTGGATATTCGACCCCATTTCCCTGGCTAAATCGAGCGTGGCGCGCATTTGCCCCTCGCCAGAAGCGGCCGATTGCCGCAGTTGCTGCATCGATTGGCTCATCTCGCCGCCCATCATGCCTTGCAGTTCGGTAATCGAACCCTTCATCAAGGTGGCCAGGTTCTCCAGAGAATGCCCCACCGCAACGCGCACTTTGACCTGTTCGAAATCGCGCTGGAATTTTTGGATTTCCCGCAGGCTCTGGGCGATGATTTGCGTGTTTTGTTGGTAAAGTTCTTCGAGGGCGCTGAGCTGCGATTTGTTATCGTTCAACTCCTGCTCCATGTCCGCCAATTGCTCGGCGTAATGGGCGCCGTTAGCTTCGTCGTTGGCCGCAATGGCGGCCTGAATCATCCCCTGCAATTCATCGCGTTGATGCGTTTGCCGGCGGACTTGGTCCTTCAACATGGCGATCTGCCCGGCCAGCTGGCCGTTCGCGTAATGGGCTTTATCGGCCTTTTCCTTGGAGTCACGAATGCCGCGCTCCACCACCGCTTGGTTGATGGCATCGGTTTCCGTGGCTTTTTCCGCGGCCAAGCCCATCCAGATAAACACACGTTTGATCGCTCTAAAGAGTCCCATAATATTGAGTGGTCAGGTTTTTAGCCGGCCGCTGGATTGCTCCCCCCAGCGGTGCGCGCCGTAATTTGTTAATGCCCCGCCTGTCTGGTTCGTTTCGCTATCCCTGCATTAAACCAAGAAAGCGCCAGCCTGTCAAACCAACGCCATCCCCAGCGGAGATTGGCTGGCAAGAATATGCCCGCCGAGCCCGGGCACCGCATTTATAATTAGCCCGGCTGATTATAACCACCCAATTACCCCCTCCCCCACAAAGCGAGGTTCGATTTGAACAAACTGCGGGTTGACGCCGCCCCCGGGCACAGCGATTAATGGGGGGTGAAGGCATGGAACCGCGTTTGGAAATATTAATGGGCGACATTACTCGCCAGGCCGTGGACGCCATTGTCAACGCCGCCAACACCTCATTGCTCGGTGGCGGGGGCGTGGATGGCGCCATTCACCGGGCCGCCGGGCCGGAGTTATTGGCCGAATGCCGGACTTTAGGCGGATGCCCCACAGGTGAAGCCAAAATAACTCGCGGATATAGCCTGCCCGCGCGCTGGGTCATCCATACCGTCGGCCCCGTCTGGCAAGGCGGCCAAAATCGCGAAGATGAGTTGTTAGCCAACTGTTATCGCTCGGTGTTTGCTCTCGCTAAAAAGCACACGATTAAAACGCTCGCATTCCCCGCCATCAGCACCGGGGTTTATTCCTTCCCACTGGAACGCGCCACCCGCATTGCCTTGGCGGAAACGCGGGCTGCGCTGGCTGCTTCACCGGAATTGGCCAAAGTCTGCATGGTCTGTTTCGATAATCCAACTTTCCAAACTTACCAGCGATTAGCCTCTGAGAAGGCCAAACCGTGATTACCCATGCTTTAATCTGCCGCTGTGTGCGGGCGCACGTGGTGCCGGCGGAGGCCATCCCCGCCGCCCAAGCCGAATTGGAGAAAGCCGGCGTTACTTGCCGAGTGGTCGACGATTTGTGCGAATTAGCGGCCCACAAAGACCCCGCTCTTAAATCCTTTGCGCAACAGGATGGCGGCCTGGTCTTGGCTTGCCAGCCGCGCGCTATTCGCTGGTTAATGTCCGCCGCGGGAGCCCCGGTTGATGCAGCCCGCACCGAACTGCGCCACTTGCAGAGCGCTGATGCCGCGCAGTGCCTGCACGGATTGACTCTAAGTTCCAACACCGCAGGCATCGATCCAGCAGCCAGCAGCCCATTATCAACCTCACCGCCTGAAACCCATTCCCCACCCAGCGAAATTTCTACCCCCTCCGCTTGGCACGCTTGGTATCCAGTGATCGATTTCGACCGTTGCACCCACTGCCTCCAGTGCTTGAGCTTCTGTTTGTTTGGCGTGTTCGGGCTTTCCGCGGAAAAACGGTTGCGAGTGGAAAATCCGGAAGGCTGCAAACCCAATTGCCCAGCCTGTGCCCGCGTTTGTCCGGAGGCCGCCATCGTGTTCCCCAAATGCGCCGTGGCCGCCATGAACGGCAGCGATATGACGGAAGCCAGCGGCAACTCCGGGCCCGCGAAAGTAAATATTTCCGCGCTGCTGGGCGGCAATCTTTACGAGCGACTCCAAGAGCGCAATCGCCAATGCCAGGCCCGTTTTTCCAAAGATCGCGATCCCCAGATTGCCCTGGCGGAGCGCCGCCAATATTTGGCGGAACTCGCCCGCGACATTCCGCCCGAAGTGCTCAACGCCCTCCCTTCGATGGATGAAATGCGCCAGCGCGCGGCGGCGGCTCAGGCTCGCGCCAGCCAAGCTTTGAACGACCGCAAGCCCGATTAACCTACATGGCCCAAGCCCTCCAACCCGCCGTTGTCCTGGTCGCTGACCGCACGTTAAGTGGCGATTACCAGGTATTGTTCGAAGGCATTTTTGCCACCATGCAGATGACCAAAGTGCCCGAATTCGCCATGCGCGGGCTGGTCTCGCCACCAGTATCCACGGATGCCCAAGGCCGGGCGCGCGTCGTCCCGCTGGGGCTGCGGCGCATCGAGTCGGTTCTATTAGCGCGCGCCGGGCTGGGTCCGAATGACGTCGTTTGCGCCACGCCGGAATCGTTGCCCCGGCTGGTAGGCCCGTGGACTAAAGTGGTCGCAGTCAGTTCCAGCGACCCTCTGGGCCGCGGCATGAGCAACACCACCACGGCGCAATTCTGGAAAGGCCAGTTGTACACCCGGTTTTGGATGGACCGGATGATGGCCTGGCTCCAAGCGGAGCGGCAAAAACATGGCTTTAAAATCATCGGGGGCGGAGCCGGGGCCTGGCAATGGCTGCACTGGCCCGAGGAAGCCCGCCGCCAGGGCATTGATGTGGTATTCGACGGTTACGGCGACGCTCAAATGCCGGGAGTCGTTGGCGATTTGCTAGCGAAGCGCGCGGTGGCTCCGGTAGTCACCGAAAAATTTACCGCCGGGGAAGCCATCTTGCCCCTGCGCCACCCTTCCCTGCTCGGCGTGCTGGAAATCTCGCGCGGTTGCGGCAAAGGCTGTGAGTTTTGCACGATGGCCGCCAAGAAAATGTTCCACCTGCCGGAAGAAACCATTCTCGAAGATTTGCGGGTCAATGCCGAGGCGGGATTGACCTCGGTAGTCAGTGGCAGCGAGGACTTTTTCCGGTACGGAGCCGAAGGGTTCAATGTCAATTACGACCGCCTCTGCGGCTTGCTAGAGCGCATGCGCCGCCAAACCGGGCTGCGGTTCATGCAAATGGATCATGCGAACATTTCGTCCGTGCTCCAGTTGTCGGTAGCTCAACTTAAAGAAATCCGCCGCTTGCTCACTTGGGGGCAACCCGCCGAGTATTTATGGGTCAACTTGGGCGTAGAAAGCGCCAATGGCTGGCTCGTGCATGCCAACGGCAAAGGCAAAATCGCGCCGTTCGATCCGGGCAATTGGGAGGAAATGGTCCATGAATCGGTGGACCGCCTGCAACAGGCCGGTTTTTTCCCGGTGCTCAGTTTGATTCTCGGGTTGCCCGGGGAAACACCGGACGATGTCGCGCGCTCTTTGCGTTTGGTACAGCAGGTATCCAAGAAACGGGCCGTCGTTTTCCCCGTGTTCCACGAACCCGTCCGGTTTGCGGACGAACGTTACGGCGAATCGTTCCGCAAAGAGGCCATGCGGCTAGACCACCTCGAACTGTACACCACTTGTTACGAGATCAATTTTCGCTGGGTGCCTCGTTTGTACGCAGACAACCAAAAAGCCGGCGGGGTGCCGTGGTGGAAGCGGTCATTGGTCCAAGCCCTCGGAAAACTCGAGGTAAGGGATTGGCGGAATAACTTTCGGCGGGTACGCCAGGAAATCCTGCGCCGGAACGCGGCGGCGGCTTGAGGACGCGTTTTTTTGGCGTGCTTTGCAAGTTTTGCCTTATTTTTTGGCCTGTTTCTTGCTAATATCTGCGGTTACCCTTACAATGTTTCGGTCTGGAATAAGGATGATTAGCCGAAGCAACAACCAGAACGGGATTGCTCATTGAAGTTTAAACGATTGCTTTTAATCTGATTACCGATGTCACCCGGAGCCAGCCCATTGCCCACGGCCACGCGCGCCAGTCAAAGGCCGCCCGCCCCAACGATTCCGCAGACCAAAGCGGATCGCGACCGGCTATTGCTCCTGGCCCGCCAACTCGTGGCCCGCGAACGGTTAGTGCCTCCCCTGCCTTTGGGTGAACTGCAAGTTCACGCGGAACGCTTGGTGGCCCAAGCCGGATTGGATTTCATTCATCTGCCTTACGCCACCGTCATCATCAACAATGAGGTATGGCGGGAGGCCGTGGCGGCGATTCCTTATAACAAGCGTTTACTGCTGCTGCCCAAGTGCCTGCGTTCCGCCGGACAATGCACGGCCTCGTTCGATGAGTTTGGGCTCATTTGCCAGCGCTGCGGCCTCTGTTCCATTAACGATCTGCAAACCGAAGCCGAACGCCTCGGTTACACGGTGCTGGTGGCCGAAGGGTCCGCCTTAGTGATGTCCCTTATCCAAACTGGCCACATCGAAGCAATTATTGGCGTGAGTTGTTCCTCCGTGTTGGAAAAAGCGTTCCCGCATATGGAATCGGCCGCTATTCCAGGCATTGCCATTCCGTTGCACCAAGACGATTGCCATGACACATCCGTGGACAACGATTGGGTGCTGGACGCCATTCACCTGACCTGCGACGACCGCACGCGCCGGCTCGATTTATCCGGCCTGCGCCAGGAAGTCGAAACCTGGTTCACGCGTGAATCCCTAGACCGCATCATGGGTCCCGCCGAGGGCGAGACTGAGCAGATCGGCCGCGAGTGGCTGGCCCGCGCCGGCAAGCGCTGGCGTCCATTCCTGGCAGTGGCGATTTACCAAGCCATGCGCTCCGATCCGGGCGCTCCGTTGCCGGAGGATTTAAAGAAAATCGCGGTCTCGGTGGAGTGCTTCCACAAAGCCTCGTTGATTCACGACGATATCGAGGACGACGATGACTTGCGCTACGGCGAAAAGACCCTGCACACGGAACACGGCCTGCCTTTCGCCTTAAACGTGGGCGATCTTTTGATTGGCGAAGGTTACCGGTTAATCGCGGAATGCGCGGCCAGTGCCGAACAAAAAGCCCAAATGCTACGAGCGGCGGCCGCGGGCCAGCGCAAACTGTGCTTAGGCCAAGGGGCCGAACTGGGCTGGATGCGCGCCCCCCGGGCGTTGTCCGTCAACGAAGTCATCGAGATTTTTCGGCACAAAACCGCGCCGGCCTTTGAGGTCTCGCTGCGCCTGGGCGCGATATATGCGGGGGGGCATGACGCCGTCTCCACCGTATTGGGCCAGTACAGCGAGGCCATGGGGATTGCTTACCAAATCCGCGACGATCTCGAGGATTTCGGCAATGGCGGGGATTCGAGTGACTTGCAGGCTCGCCGCCCCAACCTCCTGTTAGCCATGGCCAGCGAACGCGCCCCGGCGGATAAAAAAGATACACTGGCGGCCTTGTGGCAAAAACCCGTGCCCCCAAACGCGCTAACCGATCTCGCGAGTCTTTACCGGGATCTTGCCATCGAACCCGCCGCCGCCACCTTGATGGAACGTTATCGCAATGAAGCGGTCGAATCCCTCCGCCCCCTGAGCCAGGCTAGCGTCAAAGGGCTGCTCCGGCGGGTGATTGGCAAAATTTTCAATCCCACCGAACTCTTCGGTTGGTGCGGCGAACCGAGCTGGCACAAAAGTTCCCCACCGCAATAAAACTCGATCACTGGGGCAACTGGCGGATGCGAGATTCCAATATCACCCACGCCATCGCTTCTTGAAACGGCTCCACCCAGGCGAGGTCCGCCACGGGAAACTTCACCCAACCCGGTAATTGCACGGAAGCCAGCCAAGGCAACTGCTCCAGCGGTTTCGCGCGGCCTTTGGGAGTAACCCCGAAGCCAGGGGCATCCCCGACCAGGGTCGCGACGCTTTTCAAACTGTTCCACACCACCGGCACGCCTATCGGCAGCCAGGCTAGACCGCTGGTGGTCAAACCATCGCGCCCCTGCTGCAACGTAAACACCGCCCCGCCGTCGAGCTGGTTTACCCGCACAATGAACCCTTGGCGCGGCGGGGGCAATTGCCCGCCAAAATGCGCCAGCTTGCGCAGCGGGTTGAGGGTTTTGCCCTCAAACGCCTCTCGCAACGTTTCCCGCGTGGTCTTTGAGCTGAATGAGTAATGCAGCACCCAGCCTATTGATCGTTAATTTCCCGTTGCGCGCAACCTCCAAAATACAGGCAAAGATGAGGCCAACAGGCCAGGCATCGTGCTGCTATACCTTTTCACTACTTCCTGTACCTGAAGCTTGCAGGTTATCCTTATATAATCCATCTTAACCGAAATCAACACGCACGAACCAAGGGCCTGGCATTAATTAATCGATGGAGAACATTGGTTTTATCAATTTCCTCAAAACAGCCAGCCGCCGTAAAGTGATTCGGCATGGAAGACGTCCCAACTGGGCATCATGGCAACGGTGGAGAGTGGGTTTAGATTAAAGGCTGGAATATGCAATTAGTCGTCATAATCGTATTGGCACTGATCGTCCTGGTGATCGTTTTGCCGGTGGTCGCTTACATCTTTGCGACCAAAGCACGCCAAAAGGGTGAAGCTCTCGAAAACGAAGTGATACAATTGCGGCGGCGGCTCGATCAATTGGAAAGCGAATGGCTCCAAGGTAATGTCCATCAGCGGACGAAGTCCGTGCCAGCCACCCAGGTCCCGCAACCGGTCCAAACTCCGTCGACTACCACTATCGAGAGCCTGCTTACCCGTCAAACGAAGGTAACTGCCCCCAGCCTGCCGCCTGTCCTGCCCCCGATCGCGCCGCAACCCCTCGTCCCCGAACCTGCCTTGGCGGCTGCACCCCCGGTTATCGCCCCTCCTCCAATTCATTCCGAGCCAGTAATAACACCACCGCCACAAATACCCGTGCCAGAAGCCCAGCCCCCGCGCTTGCCAGCCATGACGCCGCCCCCTGTCCCGGCCGCCCCGTTCGATTGGGAACGGTTCTTGGGCGTCAAAATGTTCGCGTGGGTGGGTGGTTTGGCGTTTTTCCTAGGCGTGGGGTTTGCGCTAAAATACTCGTTCGATCACGGCCTGATCAGCCCGTTAATGCGCGTAATCATGGGCGCCATTCTCGGCCTTGGCCTGCTCGTGGGCGGCATGCGCTTGGAGCGGCCGAAATATGCCGTTACCGTGCAAGCTTTATGTGCCACGGGTGTGCTCGTGCTGTACGCGGATATTTTCGCCGCCAACTCGTTTTATCATTTGCTGCCGATGGGGGCCGCGTTCGGTCTCATGTCCCTGGTAACCGTGGCGGCCTTCGTCCTGGCGGTGCACTTGGAAGCGCAGGCCGTGGCGGTGCTAGGTTTGGTGGGCGGTTTTTTGACTCCACCGCTGCTTTCTACCGGGCAAGATAATCCGCTAGGACTATTCGGTTACATCGCTTTGCTAGACGCCGGACTGGCGGCCATCACAGCGCGCAAACGCTGGAACTATTTGCTAGCCCTCGGAGCCGCCGGGACATTCATCATGCAATGGGGCTGGGTGGGCCGGTTTTTTGAGGCGGATAAAACTTACACTGCTCTGGCAATTTTCTTAGGATTTGCCTGGTTCTTCACCGCCGCCGGGGCTTGGATTTCCCGCTCCGCCAACTCCTGCAAATGGATTTGGTCTGCCACCCTTGCCTTGCCCGCCTCGGCCTTTGCCTTCGCCTTTAACTTGCTGCATGCGCGACCTTGGGGATTGGGAGAGCGTCCCGGCCTGTTATTCGGATTCGCGTTTTTGATCGACGCGGGATTGCTCGCTTTAGTTTGGAAAAACCCGGAATTACGCGCCGTTCAGGTTGCGGCGGGAAGCGCAATCTTCGGGTTGGCTACGCTTTGGACTTCGCAATATTTAAACCAAGAGTTGCTCTGGTGGGCGCTCGGAATTTACTTCGCATTTGGAGTCGTTCATACGGTTTATCCGTTGCTGTGGGACCGCCGTAATCCGGGAACAACAACGGGACGCTGGTCTGAGGTCTTTTCCCTAATGACCATGGGCTTACTACTAATACCGCTTTTTCGACTAGCAGATGTCCCCCTATCGATATGGCCCGCGTTTTTAGCAGCTAACCTGTTGGCCATGGCGATCGCCTATTTCACCCTTTCGCTGGTGGGCGTCATGTTCGCGATGATCATGACCATGTTCGGCTTTGGCCTGTGGTTTTTTAAAATGCCCATGGTGGAAGCGGCCAATAATTCCTGGCTGGGAATGATCGCTGGCTTTGCTGTCTTCTTATTTGCCGCCAGCCTGTATTTAGGCAAAAAACTCGCGTCTCAAGCCGAGGGCAATTCCCAACCCAATTCTTGGATTGACCAGCAGGCTGGCATGGACAAACAACTTCCGACATTGTCCGCGGCGATGCCCTTTGTCTTGTTGGCCATGGCCGCTATCCAACTGAATTTCGATAACCTCTCCCCGTTGTTTGGAGTTGCAGCCCTTTTGCTCGGCTTATTGCTGGGACTGGCCTATTACGGCGGTTCGCAAGGGTTGGTCCTTTTGGCCTTAGGCGGCGTTTGTCTGGTGGAATTCGCCACCCATGCCAAATACATTGATCCGGCCAGCGCGGCCTTGCGCCTCAGCTGGCACGGAGGTTTTTGGGCCGTGTTTTGGGCCGCGCCCTTCGCCTTCATGCGGCGGCAACCGGCCAGCAACCCGGCCTTCGTGGCGTCGGCCCTGGCGGGCCCCATTCATTTGCTCCTGGTTTGGCATGTCGTTGAAATCGGCTTCCCTGGTTTCCGCCTCAGTTTACTGCCACTCATCTTTGCCGCACCCTATTTGATTAGCACCGCCCTATTGTGGCGCACCGAGGATAAACCGGAACGCCTCACCCGGCTGGCCTGGCAAGCGGGCATGGCGCTCTTTTTCATTACCCTATTCGTGCCCGTCGAATACAAACGGCAATGGCTCACCATCGGCTGGGCGCTGGAAGGGGTGGCCTTGCTCTGGTTATTCCACCATGTCCCGCATCGGGGACTCACTTGGGTGGGCATCGGTTTGCTAACGGTTTCATTTGCGCGCCTCGCGCTCAATTTCGAAATTTTGCGGTATTATCCCCGCGAAGGCACCGCCCCGTGGAATTGGTTCCTCTACGCTTACGGCATCGTGATCGCCTGCTTATTTCTGGGCGCTTACTTGCTAGCCCCGCCGAGAAATCGTGTAGGCGAGGTTAACGTTCCGCCGTGGTTGCGCGCTATGGGCACATTGCTGGCCTTCTGGCTCCTCAACATCGAAATCGCCAGCCATTACAGCACGGGCCAGTATATCACTTTTAACTTCTCCGGCAGCTTTGAACGGGACATGGCGTATTCCCTGGCTTGGGCGCTGTTTGCTTTCGTCCTGCTGGTCATAGGGATTCGCGGCCAGACCGCCGCCGCCCGTTACGCGGGCCTGGCATTGCTATCCGTCACGTTGCTCAAATTGTTCTTCCACGACTTGTGGAGCTTGGGGGGCTTGTACCGGATCGGCTCGCTCATTGGCCTGGCGGTGGTATCCATTCCCGTCTCGTACCTGTATCAGCGATTCATGTCCTCAACCACGCCCCCAAGCGCACCGCCCCAACCATAGCCCTCGCCACGCATTTGCGTTTTAGCGCCACCTGGCATAAGGTTCCGTAATATATTTTATGAATATATTTACAGACCCAAGTGGCACGATTAAGGGAGGCACGCCCGCATGAAACGCGGGCTCAAATGGCTGGCGCTAGCTCTCGTCTTGGTGGCATTGGCGGTTTGGGCCGCACAAGGCGCCAATCGAGGCTGGACTAAAACCAGCGTCCCCATCAAGGCCACCGACGAGGTCACCGGCATCGAATCCGTCACTTACCAGCAAAAGTTTGTGCCCGGACTCGATTTTTTGGGAGCCGCGCTGGCCTTGGCGGGCCTGTTAACCGGCGTGTCACTGTTCCTTCCCGCGAAAACCAAGAATTAACGATTCTTACCACATGAAACTAAACAAATTCGCAGCACTCAGCTTATTAATCGGGGCCAGCACCTTAACCAGCATGGCCGCTCCCTTGGAGTTCGATTTTAAGGATCCCAAAGGCGTCAACAACGCGGTATTCAAACTCGACGCGCCGCTGGAAGCCATCAACGGCAGTGCCGGAGGTATTTCAGGCACCATTAAATTTGATCCCGAACACCCAGGGGCCACTCAGGGTAAAATCGTGATCGCTTCCGATTCGTTGCATGTGCCCAATCCGATGATGAAGGAACATATGCACGGGCCCATGTGGCTGGATGTCGCCAAATTCAAGGAGATCACTTTCGAGAGCAAATCGTTGAAAAACATCCAAACCAGTGGCACCACCACAACCGCGGATGTCACCGGCACTTTAACGATCAAAGGCGTGGCCAAGGAAACCACAGTGCCGGTGAAGTTCACCTATTTGCCCGGCAAACTGGCCCAGCGCGTGCCCAACGCCAAAGGGGATTTGCTGGTCGTGCGCGCTAATTTCCAGATCAAGCGCACCGATTACGACATCAACCCCAAAGCCCCCGAGGATAAAGTGGCGGACACCATTGAACTAGTGCTCAGCATCGCTGGCGCCGCCCCACAGTAACCTTTCTTAGCGGTAGATAAAAAACCGGAGCGCCGCTCACCCGCAGCGCTCCGGTTGCTTTTTAAACCCCTATCAGTCTGCCAAACCCAGATCATACTCACACCGTGGCAGAGCACTTCGGCTTCTTAGCGCGTTTTTATTGGACCCCTCGGCAAGGTTAGGCTAGAAAACTGGCGTGAACCCCTATTGCCGACGCCAATTTTTGAAAACCCTGGCCGCGGGTTTGGGCACTTCCCCCCTCTTGCCTTCCGCCACCCTGGCCGCAGTCTCCTGGCAGTTTTTCACACCCGAGGAGGCGGAACTGGCCGACGCCATTTGCGAGCAGATCGTGCCGGGTGACGATGAACCCGGCGCACACGATACTCTGGTGGTCCGCTTCTTAGACCGCCAGCTGGCTGGCTTCTATCGCCGCCATCAGGAAACTTACCGCAAAGGCTTGGCCGGGGTGGAGGAGGCTAGCCAGACGATGTTCAAACTGCGGTTTCGCGATATTACTTGGGATCAACAAACCGAAGTGCTGCGCGCGCTGGAAAGCGGCAAGGCGCCGGGCGAAACTTGGAAAACACAGTCGTCAGGCGCGTTTTTCCGTTTGATTCGCGATCACACCTTGCAAGGCTTCTACGGTAGTCCGCGCCACGGCGGCAACCGCAACTACGCCAGCTACAAAATGCTGGGCTTGGATTACCCGCAAATCATCGGCCAGAACCGCTACCGCCCATTGCGTTAACCTCACCCCTGTAATCATTATGTCTCTAAAACCAGTCAATGTGGTGATTGTCGGGGCCGGCGCCGGAGGCGGTGTGGCCGCCAAGGAATTGAGTGAGGCGGGTCTCACCGTTGTTTTGCTCGAGCGTGGTCCCTGGCCCAGTTTCGAAAAGCACGACCACGATGAGCTGATCAGCCAGCGCGTCACCGTGCTGGGCAACGCCTTTGGTCCCGATGACGAGCGATACCGGCGGGTGGTATCGGTGGGCAAGGACGCCTGGTGGACGGTGCGGCCCAGCGAAGGTGCCTACAACAATAACGCCGCTTGCGTGGGCTCGGGCACGGTGAGTTACGGAGCCATGGCTTGGCGGTTCATGGAACAGGATTTCAAGCTGCGTTCCACCTATCGCTCGGTGGAAGGCTCCACGCTGGATGATTGGCCGCTGACGTATCAGGACTTGGAGCCGTGCTACGAGAAAGCGGAATGGGAGATCGGCGTGGCCGGCCAGCATGACGCCAACCCCTTCGCCGCCCCGCGCCGCAAGCCTTACCCCATGCCCCCGTTCCCGCAAAACCGGGAAGGCCAGGCGCTGGAAAAGGCCGCCAAGGCGTTGAATTGGCATCCGTTCCCCATCCCCATGCTGCGCAACTCCGTGCCCTACGGCGGGCGGCCCGCGTGCATCCA
>MTLE01000671.1_pt1 | contig 27801 bp, 20 predicted proteins | sample 1982461 | NCBI WGS metagenome assembly MTLE01 (sample SAMN05712605, study PRJNA340218) | biofilm metagenome | isolation source: sample SPL anode biofilm adapted to -200 mV | place: USA | collected 2012-02-03
GCCTGAGAAGTAATAACCCTGTATTATGGATATTATCATTGTCCAAACCTCCACACCATGCACAACTTTTTTTCATATTTACATTGTTTAATTGGTTTCGGGTTTAAAACAATGCAAAATAACTCTTTGTTCAACAGTAAGTTACAGCGACTCAATATTTAGTCCTTATCCGGACGGATTATTCAAGAAAACCTCCTGTTACAAAGTATTTTTTAAAGAGATTATTTTTTTCAGGCTCATTTTCAAAAATTCCGAACACCGAAGAGCCGGAACCAGACATTGAAGCATAGACTGCTCCCATTTCATATAAGTCCCTTTTAATTTTTTCTATCTCCGGATATTTTGAAAATACAGATTTTTCAAAATCGTTTTTTATCGAATCTTTCCATTCAGTTATTGGTTTTTTAATAAGCTCAATAAGAGAAACTTCCGGTTTTTCAGGCTGAACAAGAGAATATGCTTCGGGAGTGGAAACATGTATATCGGGCTTTATCAGCAATAAAAAATAATTTTTCAGTGATAACTTAACCGGCGAAAAAACATTCCCAATCCCGGTTGCAAACACTGCTTTATTCTTTATGAACACCGGACAATCAGCTCCAAGTTTAGCCGCTAATTTTTCAAGTTTACCGGGAGTTATTTTTAATTCGAATAATTCATTCAACGCTTTCAGCATAAATGCCGCATCAGCCGATCCACCTCCCAGCCCTGCTCCAAACGGAATTTGCTTTATCAGCGAAATGTCGATTGGAGGAAACTGATACTGCGAACGCAATAATCTGTACGCTTTTACAATCAGATTATTTTCAGGATCGCCATCAAGCAAAATTCCGGAAGACGAAAAACTGTAATCAGAGCACGTATCGGATGGTTCAATTTCCAACACATCGCTCAATCCTATCGGATAAAAAACCGTTTCTATATTGTGGTAACCATCAGGTCTTTTTTCTATCACATTGAGACCCAGGTTTATTTTGGCATTAGGAAATACAATCATTTCTTTTTACAAAAATTAATATGTGTAAATTTTAAATTATGTTCCAAAGATACTCAATAATTTAAACTCTGTAAAACATTTAAAACAATAGCTTCAATCAGCAGTAATCAAAGTTATCAACAATTTGTTGAAACATTTTACATGGAACATTGGAATTTGTTTTGTACTTTTGAAACTCCCAAATTTGTAAAAAATAAACTGAAATATCACTTCCTCAAATGGCTGAAAAACGCAATTATACAAAAAAAAACAGCACCCCTGTGCCAATTCAGGCAAACGAATATGGTAAACTTCCACCACAGGCTCCCGAACTTGAAGAAGCAGTACTCGGCGCTATCATGATTGAAAAGGATGCCTATTCTTTAATCTCTGAAATTCTGAAACCGGAATGTTTTTATAAAATTGCGCATCAAAAAATTTTCGAAGCCATTATGACTCTTGCTATGCATCAGGAGCCTGTTGATATGCACACTGTTACCGAACAACTGAGAAAAACAGGAACTATCGACGATGTAGGCGGGGCATATTATATTACATTACTGACGGCTAAAGTTTCATCGGCGGCACACCTTGAATATCACGCGCGAATTATTGTTCAGAAATTTCTGGCGCGTGAACTGATTCGCGTTTCCACCGAAATACAAACCAAAGCCTTTGACGACAAGTCGGATGTGGACGACTTAATGCAGGAAGCTGAAGGAATGCTTTTCGAAGTTTCGCAACGAAACCTGAAAAAAGACGTTACCCAGATTAGCCCGGTAATTGATGAAGCCATTCATCGCATGCAACTTGCTGCTACAAAACAAGGTGCAAGTGGTGTTCCTACCGGTTTTCATTCGCTGGATAAAATTACTTCGGGCTGGCAAAAATCCGATTTAATTATTATTGCAGCGCGTCCGGCAATGGGAAAAACGGCCTTTGTTCTTTCGATGGCAAAAAATATGGGTGTAAACTACAATTCGCCGGTTGCCATATTTTCGTTGGAAATGTCAAACGTACAGTTGGTTAATCGTCTGATAATGAACGTATGCGAACTGGAAGGTGAGAAAATTAAAAACGGACAACTCAGCAAGGCGGAATGGGAAAAATTTGATAAAGATATTGTTGAACTGATTGATGCTCCGATTTATATCGATGATACGCCCAGTTTATCCATTTTTGAACTCCGGAGTAAAGCCCGCAGGTTGGTAAAAGAGCATAAAGTTCAATGTCTGATTATTGACTATTTACAGTTGATGAATGCAAGCGGCATGAGCTTCGGGAGCCGTGAGCAGGAAGTAAGTATCATTTCGCGCTCGTTAAAAGGGCTTGCAAAAGAGCTTGACATTCCGATTATCGCACTTTCGCAGTTGAACCGTGGTGTCGAAGGTCGTTCAGGACTCGAAGGAAAACGTCCTCAACTGTCCGATTTACGTGAATCCGGTGCTATTGAACAGGATGCTGATATGGTATGCTTTATTCACCGCCCCGAATACTATCATCTTACAGAAGATGCACAGGGAAATTCACTGCTCGGAATTGCCGAAATTATAGTTGCAAAACACCGTAATGGAGCCACAGGTGATGTGCAATTAAAATTCAAGGGTGTGTATGCCAAATTTATGAACAAGGATGATGCCGACAAAGACGATAATCCATTCAATGAAGGTTTTCAGGTGATTTCGTCCAAAATGAATGATGCCAGCGCTCCCTCTTCCAACTTTTATGGAGACGGAGCAATTATGACTCCTTCCAATCCGTTTCCGGGGAATGGGAAAAACGATGAAGTTCCTTTTTAATCAGAGTAAATCGCTAAAATAACAGAGGATGGTTCATTTAATGAGCCATCCTCTGTTATTTTTTATATACTTTAGTGCGTGTAATTTTCAAACTGTTTGGGATCATGTTTATAGCGGAAGAACAAAGCGAACAAAACTGACACGACAAGTGCGTATGCCGCAAACACAAACCAGATATTAAGCCACTGTGGATTTTCAAAACTGCCGATATTCCACAATCGGATTCCGTTAGGTTCAAACCAGTTTTTAATTACAAGTCCGGCCACAATATTGCCCATCACGGCGCCAATTCCATTCGTCATTAGCATAAAAACACCCTGAGCCGACGACTGAATTTCCGAATCGGTATTTTGTTCTACATACAGAGCTCCCGAGATATTGAAAAAATCGAATGCCATTCCATAAACGATACACGAAACAACCACCAATCCAAGTCCTAGAACCGAGTTTTGACTTAAGCCAAACAAACCGAATCTCAAAACCCAGGCAACCATACTGATAAGCATTACCTTTTTAATTCCGAATTTGCGCATAAAGAACGGAATCGCCAAAATAAACAGTGTTTCGGAAATTTGAGAAATAGAAAGTATTATCGTGGAAAAATTAAATACGATTGTTCCTTCCGGGAATACATTGGTGTCCTGCAAAAAAGCATCTCCATAAGCATTTGTAAGCTGCAGTGCTCCACCAAGCAACATGCTGAAAACAAAGAAAATTGCCATTTTCTTTTGTTTGAACAACACGAAAGCCTGTAGCCCGAGTTTTTCCACAAGTGTTTTAGTTCTGTCCGTTTTAACTATTTCTTTCTTTATCGCCGGCAACATTGCAAACGAGAATGCCGATAACACGAAAGCAAAGATACCGGAAATTATAAACGAAACCTTTATACTCTGACCCATTCCCCAGCTTTTAGTGAAAAAATTGGTGATCCACATGGCTACAATAAAACCAACTGTACCCCAAACACGTATTGGTGGAAAATACTTAACCGGATCTTTTCCTTCCTGTTTCAGAAGGCTGAAACCGATAGAATTATTAATTCCGATAGTAGGCATATAAAAACTCATGGCAATCAATAAAATCCAGAAAAATGCCATTGGAGCATCAATTAAAGGCAGGAAACACATTGTTATACCAAACATCAAATGCAAGAGGGCGTACACGTAATTGGCTTTCCATTTGTCAGCAAGAATTCCAAACAAAGTGGGCATAATCAGCGATGCAAAACCCATTGTCGAAAAAACAAGTCCAAACTCAGCTCCGTCCCAGCTTTTTTCTTTAAAACCATATGATGCAAGTGTCATCATCCACGAACCCCAAACAAAAAATTGCAGGAAATTCATTATAATCAGGCGAAATTTTAAGCCCATAAAATTAGATTTAATAATAACTATCTTATATTTTTTATCTTAGAAATAAACAATATAAATTATAAAACATTGATTTTTAGTATTTTATTTCACAAGGAGGTAATATCAGGACACAATTATTTTTTTTTGCGTTTTATTGCATCTCTTATATTCACGGCAAGTTCATATTTTTCTTCGGCTACAGCCATTTCGAGCATATCATTTAGTTCATCGAGCGACAAAGCTTCAAGATCCTCCACAGTAAGTTCGGCCGGTTCGGGATTCGAAGCCGGTGCTTTGTCCGACGGATCTTTCTCAACAACCGTTCCCACGATGTCCAGAATCTCCGATTTAATATATATGGGACAATCGGACCGGACGGCCAGCGCTACCGCATCCGAAGTTCTTGCATCCACAATCAATATATTTTCATCTTTTAAAATATGCAGCTCTGAAAAAAACACATCATTTACCATATCATAAATAAGCACCTTTACCAACTCAGCATCAAACAGTTGCAACAAGCTCTTAATCAGGTCATGGGTTAAAGGTCTGGGTGATTTTTTATTATTAATTTTCAGCGCAATTGATTGAGCTTCCGGTTCGCCAATCATAACAGAGAATCTGCGATTGCCAAATTCCTCACTCATTACAAGCCCGTAAGTACCAACCACTGTCTGATTATAAACTAATCCGGTTATCGTTATTTTTACTTCTGAATCCATTTCAAAATTCGTATAAATATTTGTTTAGTTATTCAATATTTCCTGTTTTTCTATATTTATTCAGGCTTTTTTTAAAGTCAACAAATATACTTATAATTTTAAAAGTAAAAATCATATTTTAAGAAAACTTGAGAATTTATTAATAAAACCTTTTAAATAATTACTGAAAAATTGAATTTCTCAATCCGCTGTAAAAATTTATTGTATAATTAAACAACTGAGTATAAATAATTGAAAAATGTTCCACATTTTTTAATTCAATTTGTTTATAAGCAATTTATTAAGATTCTATTGATTTGAAATAATACTGATTCAACTTTCATTGTTGGCGTTTTCAATTAACAGTTTAAAAAACAATGATTTCAGTCAATAAAGGAATAAAAACATCATGCAAAAAACAAAAAATATATGTACTTTTGTCGGCCCAAATAAAAAAAATGAAATTTAAACCCAAAAATATCATCCGCAGATCCTGGGGATTATTTATGAATTCCGGTCCTACGTGGGACAAAATAGCTCTGGAAAGAATAAGTGAACCCGAATTAAGAAAATATTTCGTATTTCCCTGGATTGTTATTTGTTTTATAATAGTTTTAATTTTCGACAGCATTTACAATCCTGCAAAGGGTCTTGAAAAAGGTCTATTGGATTCAATCATAACAGCTGTTTCATTTTTAGGAGGATATTTTCTTTCTAATAAGATATGTTTTTGGTATCTTAGCAGACTTCATAAAGAAAATCTGAATCTGATTTCAAGCGAAAAAATTGTAAGTTATTCGTTCACAATCATTTTTGTTTTAAAAATTATAACTACTATTTTTCCGGGATTACTTTTTCTTCAGATTTTAAGTGTTTATGTGGCATTTATGGTTTGGGAAGGCTGCAGATCGGTTCTGAAACTAAACGAAGATGAGAGAGGAAATATTGTACTTGTATTTACACTTACAATAATACTTATTCCGTTAATTATCAGCAGACTGATATTTTTCATGGTGCCAAATAGTTGATTAATATTTGAAAATACGCGAAACAGCAATGTTTAAAAAATCCACCGTTTTAATAAGAAATAAAAGAGCAGGATTCGACTACGAGATTCTGGAACGATATACTGCAGGCATTCAGCTTTACGGCACTGAAATTAAATCAATACGTGACAATAAGGCCGGTTTGAGCGACACATACTGCACATTCATAAACGGAGAATTATGGGTGAAAAATATGCATATTGCCACTTATTTTTTCGGGACGTACAATAACCACGATGTGAAACGTGACAGAAAATTGCTGTTAACAAAACGGGAACTTACCAAACTTACCCGTGGAACCAAAGAAACCGGCAACACGATAGTCCCTACAAAACTTTTCATCAACGACAAAGGATTGGCAAAACTGGAAATTGGACTGGCCAGAGGGAAAAAGACATATGATAAACGTCAGAGTCTGAAAGAAAAAGAGGATAAAAGAAGTATTGACAGAGCCATGAAACAATAAAAAAAAGAACTGATTTTTCAGTTCTTTTTTTTGTGTTTTTTCGTGTCCTGTTTACCGGTTTGTTTGGTATACAAAAAACGTTTTATTTTCTGCGAAGCTGTTTTCTCAAAGGGTTCAGTCATAATGTCCACACGCTTAATCTGCGAAACCCTGTTTAATTTATCATTTACTTCTTTGGCAATGTTATGCGACCAGACCTGATATTTCTCGTCAAGCTCATGCATTACTTTTCTTCCCTTTTCTTTTTTATCCTCAATTATCGTTTTTAAATGTTCGATATTCTTTTCGAGTTCATCCAAATCAAGCAAGACTTTTGCAACTAAAAATCCATCTTCCTCTATAACAAGCGATTCGGACACAAACCGATGATTATTAATGATGGTTTCAATATCTTCAGGATAAATATTTTCACCACTGGCTCCGATAATCGTGTTTTTCATTCTGCCTTTGATAAACAATCTTCTCTTAGAATCGAACCTGCCATAATCACCTGTGTGAAACCAACCGTCGGTTAGCACATCTTCCGTTGCTTCCGGATTTTTATAATAACCTTTCATCACATTAGGCCCTTTTGCCCATATCTCTCCCACTCCTTTTTTATCGGGTTCATTAATTTTCAGTTCCACGCCCTGTACTGCAAATCCGGTTGAATGTATTTTTGTATTATTCACACCGGCTCCCGCGAGTAGCGGAGCCGTTTCGGTTAATCCGTAGCCTATTGCATACGGAAAACGTGCTTCCTTCAAAAACCTTTCAACCCTCGAATCAAGTTTTGCACCACCAATGCCAAAAAATGCCAGTCGCCCTCCGAATGTTTGTTTTAGTTTTTTTCCGGCAATACGGTGTATTAATATCCGGAAAAATGTATTTTTATAAATCATTCGTTTGAACCTGTCAGACGAAAATTTACTCTGTATCTGAGATTTATACAATTTTTCCATTATCAACGGAACGGACAGCATCAGGGTTGGCTTAATCTTAGCCAGAGCCGGAAGCATTGCTGCCGCAGTAGGCGGTTTTTCCATATAAAAAATGGAAGCGCCGTACATAATCGGATAAAGCATTCCTATCGTGTTTTCATAAGTATGCGATAATGGCAAAATAGATAAAAACACGTCGGAGCTAGATATTTGATGAAATGTATACGATTGCATGGCATTGAATGTCAAGCTCTTATGGGATAACACCACACCTTTTGATCGTCCTGTAGTTCCTGAAGTATAAATTATCGCAGCTGTATCATCTTCTGTTACATCTACATTCGGTACTTTTATGGTTGTATCTACCTCAATTTCAGATTTATATATTTTCAGATCATCAAGTTGTATAATGGTTTGAAGGGCAGGCAAATCCAGATTTTCAATTCTTGACATAAGCCTGTCACTAACATATAAAACTTTCGATTCTGAATGAACCAATACATTTTCAATTTCATCTTTTGTAAAATCGGGCAAAATCGGGACAACAACTAATCCATGAGCAACAACTGAAAAATAAGCTATTACCCAGTTAGGCATATTATGACTCAGAATGGCGACTTTATCCCCTTTTTTCACCCCAAGAGAAAACAAAAGTGCGGATAATTCCTCAATTCGTTGTCCCATTTCACCATAAGTAATTGGTTCTCCCTTAACAAATGATATGGAAGGCAAATCAGAATAATTAGCAAGTGTATTGTTTATCAGTGACTGAAGAGTAAGCGGCTTTAGTTCAATTTTTCTGGTCATAAAGTTTATATTGCTGCGAAAAATTTGTACAACGATAATTCATGTAAAGATATGAATATATTATCCATTCATTCTATCATCTGAACATATTATAGGTTAAAGAATAAATCAATTATAATTATTTATAAATCAAAAAAATACAAGGTCTTTTGTTCAGATCAGGAAGTTGCGTTTTCCACTCTTTCACCGTTTTTGTTTTAATAAATTCTGTTTCGAGTGTAATATCGGCAGCAATACAAAGGCGGGTTGACGGCTGGCAGGTTTGTAAAATATCTTCCAGCATCTTCATATTACGATAAGGAGTTTCAATAAAAATCTGTGATTGATTTTCCGAATAGACTCTTGATTCTAATTTCCTCAGCATTTTGGCCCTTTCAGCCGGCTGTATAGGCAAATATCCCACAAATGCGAAACTCTGTCCGTTAAATCCGGATGCCATAAGCGACAACAAAATTGAAGATGGCCCAACCAATGGAACCACTCTGAAGTTTTTCTGTTGCGCAATAGCTACTACATCTGCTCCGGGATCGGCAATGGCCGGACAACCTGCTTCCGAAATTATACCCATATCATTGCCTTCGAGCATGGGATTTATAAACCGGCTTATTTCTTCGGGAGATGTATGCTGATTGAGAATAAAAAAGGTAAGACTGTCAATATCAATTGCCTGATTCACCTTTTTCAGAAATCGTCGGGCTGTTCGTACATCCTCAACAATATAATATCGTAATTCATTGATTACATTACTATTAAATGCCGGCAAAATTCTATCAAATGAACTTTCGCCAAGAGATGTAGGAATTAAATACAATATTGCCATAACAGTAGATTTTAAAATTATGCCTGATCTTCACCTTTTATGGATTCCAGTTCATCATTCAAAATTTCCCACTCATACATCCTTTGTTCCAGTTCTCTTTGTTTTTTCTGGTACAACAGGATAAATTCAGCATCAGACGCCTTTTCAGGAAGTTCAAGCAGTTTATTCATATCAGCCAGCTCTGTTTCAATTTTCTCAACCACCTGTTCAATTTCTTCAACTGCTTTCTCGGCTTTTCTTATTTTCCTGTTTAATTCCTTACGGGCCTCATAATTCATCTTATTCTCGGAAACAGTCTTTTCTTTGGTTTCAGCAGCTGCTTTTAACGAATTTGAAACTTCCAGATCCCGGAGTGTATCCATTTTCTTATATTGCAGAAATTCGTAAATTCCACCCAAATGCTCCCTGACTTTTTTATTGCCGAATTCGTAAACTTTGGTCACAAGTCCGTCCAAAAATTCACGATCGTGAGAAACCACGATTACAGTTCCATCAAATGCTTTGATAGCTTCTTTCAAAACATCTTTCGAACGCATGTCCAGATGATTGGTCGGCTCATCAAGAATCAGCAGATTAACCGGCTCCAAAAGCAGGCGAATCATTGCCAGTCTGCTTCTTTCACCTCCTGACAGAACTTTCACTTTCTTGTCTGAGGCTTCACCACCGAACATAAATGCTCCCAGAATATCACGAATCTTTGTACGTATATCACCAACTGCCACATAATCAATAGTTTCAAATACAGTCCGGTTTTCGTCAAGTAAAGAAGCCTGATTTTGTGCAAAATAGCCAATTTTTACATTATGTCCCAATTTCATCATTCCCGAATATTCTATTTCGTTCATGATGCATTTTACCAGCGTACTCTTCCCCTCCCCGTTTTTACCGACAAATGCTACTTTTTCTCCACGGTTAATAATCATCCCTATGTTATCAAGAATCAGATGATCGCCATAAGCCTTTGACAAATGTTCCATTTCTACAGGAATGCTACCCGACCTTGGGGCAGGAGGAAATTTCAGGTTTAACCGGGAATTATCTTCCATATCAACTTCAAGCCGTTCCAGTTTTTCCAACTGTTTTATACGTGATTGCACCTGTATGGCTTTGGTTGCCTGATAACGGTATTTAGCAATAAACTCCTCGGTTTCAGCAATCATCTTTTGCTGATTTTCATACGCCCTGACCTGCTGATCGTGACGTTCGACACGTAATTGTACGTATTTTGAATAATTTACATTGTAGTCATAAATCTTACCCAGCGATATTTCAATGGTTCTGTTGGTTACAGCATCGATAAATGCCCGGTCGTGTGACACAAGTACAATGGCACTACCTGAGGTAATCAGAAAATTTTCAAGCCATTGTATTGATTCTATATCCAAATGATTCGTCGGCTCATCAAGCAATAAGACATCAGGGCGTTGTAAAAGTATTTTGGCAAGTTCGATACGCATGCGCCATCCACCACTGAATTCCGAACACTGGCGGTCAAGATCCGAACGAAGAAAACCCAGTCCTGAAAGCGTTTTTTCTATTTCACCATAGAAATTACCATTTCCTATTATTTGCAAATGTTCATTCGAATGGGTGATTCTTTCAATCAGTTCGTGGTATTCAGCACTTTCGTAATCGGTTCTTTCGGCAAGCTCCACATTCATTTCTTCAATATGAGCCTGTAAATCAGTAATATGTTCAAATGCTTTTTCAGCTTCCTGAAGAACGGTTGTTCCTTCATTATGAATCATATGCTGAGGCAGGTAGCCTATTGTCAAATCTTTAGGAATGGTTATTCTACCTCTGGTGGGCATCTGTTTTCCGGAGAAAATTCGTAAAAGTGTGGTTTTTCCAGCCCCGTTCTTACCTACCAAAGCAATTTTGTCTTTTGGATTTACCAAAAAACTTATTTCATCAAATAGCGGAGCTCCACCAAATTCTACCGTAAGTTGTTCTACAGAAATCATATCAGAAGAGAGAAATTTTCTAAAATTCAAAAAAATTATTCGTTGATTACTCCTCTTTTCTTATCGACTCTGCGCCATAAAAAGTAAGTAAGTCCTGAAGCTATTAAAAACGCGATAAGTACCAACAGACTTATAGACCAGTTTCTCCCGATAAGTCCCAAAAAAGTGAATAAGACAGTTACCAGCATAAGTATTGTTGTAACCTGCAGATGTTTTAATCCTGTCTTCAACAGCAAATGATGAATGTGATTTTTATCCGGTTGGAATGGAGATATCTTCTTTTTCATTCTGGTCAACATTACCCTCAACGTGTCGTAAAGCGGAACTGAAAGAACACATATTGCTACTGCAGGCGCTGCCGACATATTAAACACTTCCGACACTTTATGATATGCATTCATTTCGCTGAATTCAAAAACATACAGTGTAATCATATAGCCCAAAAGTAATGCTCCGGAATCGCCCATAAATATCTTGCTTTTCTCTCCAAACACATTGTACAGAAAAAATACAAACAATGAACCAACCATTGCAAATGCAGAAATTGCCAGATTAATATTCCCTGTCAGATTAAAATAAACGGCAAAAAACAAACTATATAATATACCTAAACCCGATGCAAGCCCATCTACACCATCAATCAGATTCAACGCATTAATCACAACTATAAAAACAAAAAACGATATAAAATAACTCCATCCCAACGACAATTCGTATATTCCCAGAAATCCGTGTAAATGGCTAATACGTACATCGGAAAGGACAATTAAAAAGAAAGCGGATGCCAACTCCCCGAATAATTTCCAGTATGCTTTAATGTCAATCAAATCGTCAACAAAACCGACAATTAAAATAATAAAAACACCTATGATTGAATACTGAAGTTCACTAACAATAGAGAATGTCAGAATGAAAACGGTGAGCAAAAATGAAATAAAAATATTAATTCCTCCGATATTGGGGATAACGCCCTCGTGTGAAGTACGTTTGTTTGGTTTTACAACAAAGTCTCTGCTTTTAGCAATTTTAATCACCAATGGCATAAAACAAAGTCCAATCAAGAAAGAAATTAAAATTGAAAAATATGGGAATTTGTGTATAAAATTATCGATATAAGACATTGAGAATTAATGGTTTTTATTTAAACATCCAACCGTTCGTACTGCGAATTCTTACTTAAAAATTCGGGAACAATTTTTTTCATTAGAGACACTGTCAGGAAATTTTTACATTTTGAACTATAATGAATCAATTCATCTATCTGAACTGAAATCGAATCGTAATCATATTCCTGCACAGTTGCGATCATAATCTTAGGATTGTGAGTTGGCAATGTTTTTTCTTTCTGATTCAGCAGTTCTTCATATAATTTTTCACCGGGCCTTAATCCTGTGTATTCTATTTTTATATCCACTTCTGGAACATATCCTGCCAGTCGTATCATTTTTCGCGCCAGATTAACTATTTTCACGGGACTTCCCATATCGAATATAAATATCTCACCGCCATCGCCCATAGAACCGGCTTCGAGAACCAACATACAGGCTTCGGGTATAGTCATGAAATAGCGGATTATATCAGGGTGTGTTACAGTAACAGGTCCTCCTTTTTCGATCTGATTCTTGAAATGAGGTATTACCGAACCATTTGATCCCAACACGTTTCCAAAACGGGTTGTAATAAATTTAGTCGTATTATTACCATTGGTATGGAGCTTTTTATACAATGACTGAACATATATTTCAGCAATTCTCTTTGAAGCTCCCATTACGTTTGTCGGATTTACGGCTTTATCTGTCGATACCATCACAAATCGCTGAACTTTATATTTCACGGCAAGATCAGCCATTATTTTGGTTCCCATAACATTAACCATAATGCTCTCCACCGGATTATCCTCCATCATGGGAACATGCTTATATGCTGCTGCATGATAAATAAAATCCGGCCTGAACATTTCAACCAGATATTCCATCCTTTCCTTATTTCTTACATCACCCAGAAAAATACTAAAATTTTGATTCGGATATAATTCTTCCAGTTCAAGCTTTAAACTATGCATTGGCGATTCAGCCTGATCGAGCAAAATGACCAGATTTGGTTCATACGCTACAACCTGTCTTACAATTTCACTTCCAATGGAACCGGCTGCACCGGTAATTAAAATAACCTTTGATTTCAGTTGCTGAACGATATTTTCACAGGAAATATCAATTTTTGGTCTTTCCAGTAAATCCTCAATCTGGATGGATTTTATTTGTTTTATGGATGGCATATCATTTTTCCATATACTCATTGGAGGTGAAGTAAGAATGGAAAAATTATTATTAAGAAAAATATCAAGGTCAGTATTTGGATTAATTTCCTTCAGCTTGTTGGGTGAAACGATTATTGCTCTAGCTTTCTTGGCAATGTTTTTATTAATAGACTTATCATCCAAAAAATAAACTTTTACCCCCATTATCATTCTTTCCGAAGCATTTTTATCATTATCAATAAAACCAACTAGTTTATATTTATTATCCTGAGTCGAACGAATCATTTTTGCAATTCCGATAGCTGCAGATTTTGTCCCGAAAATCATCACCGGAATAACCTGACCTGAATTTTCGGTAAAATAATCATAAATCGATTTCACCCCAAGCCTCAAAAAGAACAGTAAGAAAAAAGATAAAACAGCATAAAAATATAAAGTAGAAAAATAGTAAAGATATTTTCCTGTTGTCTGAAATACGAGTAAATTTAAAATCAGTAGTATAGCCACATTGATAAATACAGCTAAGAGCAACTTTGTAGCATCGACATAACCCGAATATCTCAGAACTCCGGAGTAAGTATGAAACAGCCAGAATAACACCAATTGAACTGATACAAGTAATACAACCCTATTGATAAAGGAAAGTAACTTCTCAACATGAATGTTACTGTATAACTTTGATGAAATATAAAATGCAATATAATATGAGAAGATACACAATGCAATGTCAACAAGTAATACCACCCATCTTGGTATATACTTCATGTTGGATAAATGCGAGAATATGTCGGAATTTCGTAAAAAAGTAGACTCTAATTTCATATGAAATTTAAATTTCGTTTAGATTAAATATTAACTCAACAACAACCTCCAAATTTAATCTTCAATTTTAATTTGATCTTAATCGAACTTATGAGCAAATTGACTGCAAAGATAAGTTTAAAAAGTGAAAGAAGATAGTTTTTGAGTTAATAATAGTTACAAAAACATTTGCAAAATGTTACAAACCCCGTTTTTTATAACATTTAAATCTGTCAATTATAAAAGAAAAAGTGATTGTGAATTGAGAATATATTCCATATCTTTGCAAGCTCAATATTAAACAAATTTATTATGTCAATACATAGTGAAGACTCAAGAAGAGTTACTACCCACCGTTTGCTTGAAATGAAACAACGCGGTGAAAAAATAAGTATGTTAACCGCATATGATTATACAATGGGAACTATTGTGGATCAGGCAGGTGTAGATATTATACTCGTTGGCGATTCTGCTTCTAATGTAATGTGTGGAAATGTAACCACATTGCCAATCACGCTGGATCAAATGATTTTTATGGCCAAATCAGTTGTACGTGGCGTAAAGCGTGCTTTGGTGGTTGTAGATATGCCATTTGGTTCATATCAGGGAAATTCAAGAGAAGCTCTTGCATCTGCCATTCGTATTATGAAAGAAACTCATAGTGACTGTTTGAAAGTAGAAGGTGGCGAAGAAATTCTGGAATCTGTAAAACGTATTCTCAGCGCAGGTATTCCGGTAATGGGACATTTAGGCCTGATGCCTCAGTCAATAAACAAATATGGTTCGTACGCCGTGAGAGCAAAAGAAGGTGACGAAGCCGAAAAATTAATCAGAGATGCTCGCCTGTTGGAAGAAGCCGGTTGTTTCGCTATTGTACTTGAAAAAATTCCTGCAAAATTAGCCGAGAGGGTCGCTTCAGAACTTACAATTCCGGTTATCGGAATTGGTGCCGGAGGTTATGTGGATGGACAGGTGTTGGTACTGCATGATATGATCGGACTAACTCAGGACTTTTCACCAAGGTTTCTACGCAGGTACGCTAACCTGCAGGGAATAATGCACGAGGCCATCGAACATTATGTTGTAGATGTGAAATCCGGAGATTTTCCCAGCGAAAGAGAACAATATTAATCAGAACATATTCAATAAAAAAATCCTGTTTGAAGTGCTTTCAAACAGGATTTTCAAAATCTGCCAGTCAATAGTCAATTTACTCTCCAGACATAAAACTCACCATTGGTAATACTTATACTTGAATCATCAGAAGAACTGAGTGTTCCACTAAATGTCCCCTTAACTGCCGTAGCAGTTATCTGACTTATTACAACTTTGATATCGGAGTTTGAAGTCATTTGTGAGTAAACCTTTCCATTGCTATCCATATAAACAATTAATGCCCCGATAAAAGCGCTGTTATCCTCTGTATAGCCTGTAAAAGTTCCGGGAGCAATTGCCTTATTATCATATACTGTAAGACTGATGTTACTGCCGGAATTATAACCCGTAAATGTGGCTGTATACTGTGACCCTGAATTTGCGAAAGCAGCAACAACTGTACTCTGACCGGTAAATTCAATAGCTGTGCCATCTGCCTTAAACTTCATTACATACCCCGATGGAGAATTTTGAGTACTGCAGGAAACTGTTATAAATAAGATAATTACAGTTCCGAGTAGATAATTAGCTGTTCTTTTTATTCTGTCAATATGTTTCATAAATCTGATTTTTAAATTGCACAAAAATTATAAAAATCCATTTTGAAGATTTTTGATTAGAACAACATAAAATTAATTTTGTTGAAAAACGTTTTTTTCAAATCCTTTGAAACTCTCTCCAACAGGTATTCTTCACCCTACCATTTGATATTTTTATTGATAAAATCGGTTAACACATCGGCCATAGCTTTCTGTTCCGACACATTCGGATGACCACCTGTGTTTTTAAATTTAAAGAAGCAGGTGTAAACCTTCGGATCATTTAGTTGTTTTGTGGCTTCCAGAATGTAGCCCGGCCACTCAGAACCACTTTGGGTTGCATCCATATTTCCAAGGGCACAAATGATAGAAGCATACGGATATTTATCACGAATACTTTTCACAAAGTTCTCATAAGCTGTAATAATAAATTCCGGATTGGGTTCTTTAGTTCCAAATCTGTGTATAAATTCAGGATAATCATGCCTCTTAACGATCCATGAGTCGTTTTGAAACAAATTGATCACCACCACATCCGGCGTATACAACGAAAAATCCCATTTTGAAGCAGGATCAGTGGCATCTGTTCTGTCGTACATTTCCGGCATAATAAGTGGAAACCAACTGACAACGATTCCTATTCCACTTTTGGAAATACACTGATACTGAGCATTAAAATTTCTCGAAGTAATAGCTGCATACGACAGATAATTATTTTCACAATAACCATTTCCGGAATCTTTTCCACTGGTATCTTCCACAGCATAACCACAGGTTATTGAATTACCGTAAAATTCAATTTTACGTTTCTTTGGAGCTTTCGGAGGTAGTATTTTGCAATCTCCGGATGTTTCAAAACCATAAAACAATGTTTTTCCCTTGTCCCATTCCGTTCGTTTAAAAAGCTGAACTGTATGAATGCTGTCAGACAAACCGGAAGCAAGTAAATAAATGTGTTTTAACGTGTCCGTATGTATCTTCAATACCACTTTATTATCAATAATGACATTATAATAATTGGCAGTATCCATATCCTGCAAAATGGCTGAAATCTCAGTCCCTTTAAAATTGAGATAAACCGACGTTCCTGACCATGATAATACAGCAGCATTGGATTTATACAATATCCGCCCTTCGTAACTTATATCAGTGTTATTAAAATTGATGGTTTTTGAAAATGCGCCATCAACAATAAACAAAATCAATAAAAATGCAATTAATCGTCTTTTAAAATACATAACAATATGATTTAATACAATTTACAATCAGTTCTTTTCAATAAATTCACGGGTAGTTTTCACACTGGCATAGGTTGAATTTAATGCTGCCAGAAATGCATTATGAACATCTCTTGCACTAATTTTTTCATCATTTATTACCAAATCTCTGGTGGCACATGCATCGCTTATCAATGTGCAATTAAACCCGGAATCCTTTGCAGCCCGCACAGTGGCGTCGATACACATATGAGTCATCATACCGCAAACTACCAAATCATTAATTTCGTTTTCTGTCAGATAAACCAGTAACTCTGTTTGATGAAAACTGTTGGGAAAATGTTTTTCGACTACTTTTTCATTCCCGGAAGGTAATACATTTCTGTGAATTTGCGCTCCCAAAGTATCCGGTAAAAAGAAAGTAGCATCCGGTTTAGTCGCGATATGCTGTATATGAACCACTTTACCGTTTTCACTTCTGAATTTTTCCAAAAGTAGTTTTGCATTTTCACCCGCTTTTTCCGGATTTACCAAAGCCATGTTGCCACCGGCAAAATAGTCATTCTGTATGTCAATTATCAATAATGCCTGTTTCATGTGTTATATTTTATTATTGAATTTCTTTCAGATCCTGAGCTGGTTCATCTCCCGGCAATGACATGTCTATTTTATATTTTGATTTATCGGTATAACCTTCCATTGCTTCATTATCAGCCGTTTTAATAATGATATTCTTTTCGGGAAGCTGATCAGTTTCAGTCAGATAGGTTTTGAGTTTTTTGTTCCGAAGTTCAAAAAGTCTGTTCAAATCTTGTCTGACAGAATCGGTTGGATATATAGCTTTCATTTTATCCTGCAAAGAAGCTGTTTCAGGAATATTCAGCGCTGTCGAATGTGCATTTATATATTTGAGAAACTGTGCATCTGAGTTATCCAGTTCATTTACTTCTGATGAACTGACAACATCGGTTTTATTTTCGTCAATACTTTGCAAATATCTCTCTTTAACCTTATACATTGAATAAGCCGGAACAGCATTATTCAAATTCACAAACTGTGTCATGGTCAGAACCATTTCAGGTTTCGTTTTGAGCATGGTCGAAAGCTCATTTAACTGCGTAAACTGAGCGGCTGTGAAATCATCCTGAATGGGATCGATCTCAAGTGCAGTCATTTTATCCTGATTCATACCTAAAGAACCAGCCAAAAATTGCACCGGAGAAACCGCCACTTTTACCAATAAATTGACCAACGTTTTAATAACAATCTTTTTATACGAAAAACTCGGATTGTCTGTATTCCCGGTGACCGGTATATCAATATTGATTTTTTCGTCTTTATCTTTCATTATATAAACAGCTAATTTTAAAGGTACATTGTATTCCACCTTTAAATTTTTCTGCTTATTTCCCACATTCATTTTATAAATATCAATTCTGTTCGAACTTTTCAGATTCTTTTGTTTAATACCTGTTTTCGTAACAAAATTCATATTTCCCGTCGTAATATCGTAAGCGGTATAATGGCGACAGTAAGGACTAAACTGTTTCAGACCAAGGTTCTGAACATTTATCAGAAGATTCATATTCGACATATCGTCCATGCTCCCATTCCACTGCAGATTAAGTAATCCTCTGTCAGGCAAAGTTCCCTGAATTTTCACTTCATTGATGCCATTCATATCAAAATTGACAGCTTGGAAATTGACTTTTGAAATATCCATTCTGAACGGTGATTCGAGCGTATTATCAACAAATGAAACCACTGAATTTTCAAAATGCAGATCTTTGGTTTTAAAAATCATTGGTGTGCCAGAAACAGAATCATTTGCAACACTATCTTTTTCACCCGTTTCCGGCTTAAAAATCCGGCTTACATTACTATCGTCCTTATTCATAATGTAAGACAGGTTGCATCCGTCAGCCCTGATAAAATCAAATGTGTAAACTGACTTTGACCAATCCAGATTATCCATTTTTATAGCAATATTTTTTGCCCCGATAAGCGGATCATTATACGAATTTGTAATATTAAGGCCATTCCCGGTCACTAATCCGTTGATAATAAACTGTGAAATATGATCCATATCACCCGTAATTACTAAATCGCCATCAAGAAGGCCATCTAATTTGCCGATATTGAAATATGGAACCAGATAAGGCTTAATCATATCTATCGCCAGATTTTTACATTTCAGACCCAATTCAAACGTACTGGCTTTCATATTGAGTTTCAATTTGCTGTCAAGGGTTGCAATATCTCCGATTTTCAGGTGGATACCGGCATTTGTGTTTCCCTGTTCGAAACGAACCTCCGGAATGGAGACACCCATTTCTTTCAGTTCAATAATATTTTTCAATACCTGATCGTTATACACCAGATTTCCGCCGCGCATATATATGTTTTTCAGGATAATAGATTTTGGAAAATCAGATTTGGTGGTATCTTTTGTTGATGTTGAATCCGATTTCATCAAGTCATCAAAATTAAATTTATCACCGTTCTGAAGTATCTGAACGAAAGGTTTGATAACTCTAATCTCAGTGATTTCAACTTTTTTTGCCAGCAGTTTATAAAGAGTCATATTTATGCTGAATGTATCGATAGAGGCAAATGTCTGGTTTCCATTTGCTTCGTACATTACAACAGAGTCCAGTTCCAACCGTCCGGTGAAGATATTTGCAGAAAGATTCTTCATTATTATCTTTCTACCAATCAATTCATTACTATGCTTTTCAATATAGTTTTTGGCAATTGGCGATATGGTTAATGCCAGTACTAAAACCAGTGAAATTATTACACCGGCTACTATCAGCAGAATTTTTAAAAATCGTTTCATTACTGTAAGGTATTATTTTTCATTTTGAATTCAGCGGGGATACAAAAAAGCAGACATAATTTCTATCTCTGAACTGTTATCGGGACAGGAAATACAAAATTTTCCATAATCAGATTAAGACATGCAAATGTAAGAATTTAAAGTTAAAAACATGATATTATCAGCCGGAAACTTGCAGTTAAAATCCACAGAAAATCCGATAAAAAAAGTCCTGAAAGAATTTTACTTCTGACAGGACTAATTATATTCTAAATTTTCAGCGAAAAATATCTATTCTACCATGTTGTGAAATACATTCTGAACATCTTCGTCGTCTTCAATTTTATCCAGCAATTTTGTAACCTGAGCCATTTGTTCTTCGTTCAGTTCTTTCATATCGTTCGGAATACGTTCAAATTCAGCACTGAAAATTTCAAATCCGTTTTCTTCAAGGTATTTCTGAATTAATGAATACGACTGAAAATCGCCATATAAAATGATGTTATCCTCATCCTCCACTAATTCATCCACTCCGAAATCAATTAATTCAAATTCTAGATCCTCAAGAGAAACTCCTTCTTTAGGAGCAATTTTGAATACACATTTATGATCGAAAAGAAATTGTAACGAGCCGGTTGTTCCCAAAGATCCGCCATGACGATTGAAATAACTGCGAATGTTGGCAACTGTTCGTGTGGGATTATCTGTTGCAGTTTCAACCACAATCGCAATTCCGTTAGGTCCATACCCTTCATAAACCATTTCTTTGTAATCTGCTTCATCTTTCGAAGTGGCTTTTTTGATGGCACGTTCCACATTTTCCTTCGGCATGTTTTCCTTTTTGGATTGCTGAATTAATACCCTTAAACGGGGATTTGTATCAGCATCAGGTCCGCCTTCCTTTACTGCAATTGTAATCTGTTTTCCAAGTTTTGTGAAAACGCGGGCCATGTTTCCCCATCGTTTCATTTTTGTCGCTTTTCTGTATTCAAACGCTCTTCCCATTTTTGCTATTTATCTAAATTTTAATTATTTGTATGTTCGTGTTTTCAAAATTTCGGTTCTGAAATTTTTGAATAAATTTTCATTTTGCAACGCAAAAGTATTAAAACCCTCGCAAAGAACCATCATTTGTACGTTTTTTTTTGAAAATTAAAAAGGAGTTGAATATCCAACTCCTTTTTAATCAATTATTTAACGTCTTCGTAACTAACCTCTTCGAAAGTAACTACAAATTCTACCCTTCGGTTTTGAGCCCTTCCTGCTGCCGTTTTGTTAGATGCTACCGGCATTGTATCGCCATATCCATTTGCAGAGATGCGTTTCTGATCTATTCCTTTTTCAATCAGATATTTACGTACTGACATTGCACGTTTTACCGACAATATCTTATTCATATCCGCTTTCCCCACGTTATCCGTATGACCGCGTACTTCAATTAAATATGTAGGATTATCTTCAAGAACTTTTGCAATCTGATTTAAGATAGGGAACGATTTTGGTTTAATCACATCCTTTCCTGTTTCGAACTGAATGCCCTGTAAAGCTTTCTGGAACAGAGTTCTTATTTCTTTCTTCAGTTCAGGACAACCATGATTTGAAGCAACTCCCGGAGTTTTCGGACAATTGTCGAGATAATCAGGAACGCCATCGCCATCCGTATCGCGTGGACAACCATGTTCATCGACCATGCCGCGTGCTTCCGAAGGTGTTTTCGGACATTTATCAAGATAATCAGGTACACCGTCATCGTCAGAATCAAGCGGACAACCATTTTTATCTACAAATCCGCGTGCTGCCAAAGGAGTATTCGGACATAAATCCAGATAATCAGCCACACCGTCACTGTCCGTATCCAACGGACAACCGTTTTTATCCACCATACCACGGGCCGCAGCAGGTGTATCAGGACATAAATCCAGATAATCTGCCACGCCATCGCCGTCTGTATCAATCGGACAGCCAACCGAATCAACCTTTACACCTTCGGGAGTATCAGGACATTTGTCCAGATAATCATATACTCCGTCATGGTCGGTATCTTTGCTACATCCCACACTGTCTACAAAAGCGCGGGCTGCAACAGGAGTATCAGGACATTTATCCATATAATCGGCTACACCATCGCTATCAGTATCGAGCGGACAACCATCCTGATCGATCATATTATAAGCTTCTTTCGGTGTGTTCGGACATTTATCCAGATAATCAGGAACTCCATCTCCATCCGTATCAACCGGGCAGCCTTTTTTATCAACAATTACGCCAAAAGGAGTATCAGGACATTTATCCTTGCGGTTAATAATTCCATCTTTATCAGAATCTTTACGATTTCCAAACACAAAGTTAATTCCTACCGCAAAATTCATTTTGTTTGTAACATAAGGAACTTTAATACTCTGATTGGCCAGAAACGGAGGTAAATCCGCACTTATACCACTTATCGGAATTTCTGAATTGTTCAGCGAAATATAATCAGCCGTGAAGAACCAGTTCAGGAATCCGGTACGAAGTCCGACACCTGCTCCGATATTGCTCATGCGACCGTTCATGAACGAATAAGACAACGATAAATTAAACCAGTCCACCGGCTTACCATTGATTGAGGCAGTTACCTCTTCAAACAAATTTTTGTTATGTTTCAGTGTGCGCGACAATACGCCCAGACTCAGTTTATTATCGAAAAATCCATATTCAGCTCCTACATTTAATTTAGGAGAAGTGTATGTATTATACTGGTTATCTGTTACATCAGCAGTTGCTGAATTTTTCAATGGAGTAAGAATAGAATCTTCAATCAGTTGTGACATATTGTCAAAATTCGTGTTCAGATTCAAATTATTAAGACCTGTGTATGTATGATCGATTGAATAACTGATATTCTTTGTGTTTTTTGTCCAGTGAATCATACCCACATCGGTAACCGCCGCTGATAATGTAAGCGCTTCAATCGGTTTGAATGTCAGACCAAGATCGAAACCTGCTCCCATGCCCGAAGGTTTCAGAAATTTCATTGGCGAATCGGGTCCGTTCACTACCAGCGAAGGCAAATCATATCCTGATATCATAGCCGGCGACGAGGTATTCAACACGCCTTTGCCTTTTAAATTCCATTCATCAATATTAGCGTTCATGTCCAGATAACTATTGGTCATAGAAATATTGAAGTTACCGTACAAAAATTTCAGTTTACCACCCACAGTCCATTTATCATTTATAACTCTGGAATAACCCAGTGCTGCTTCAGTGTAAGCAGTCATATCAAATTCCAATGACTGTAAATTATAAATATTTTCGTCAATGGCAGGTGTCCCATAAAGCACAAGGTTCATTAAATCTTTCGGAATACCAATCTGTCCGTCAATTTTTTCGGTAATTCCAAAGCTCCAGTAAGCTCTGCCTGTACGAAAACCAAAATCAAGCAAATTGAGCTCAAGATTTGTGTTCAGGAGAGTTGTAGACTTCAGAGCATTCATAAATTTACCTTTATCACCATTCTCATTCAGGAACCATATCGGCTTTCCATTCGGGTTTAAAGGATCTTTGTAAATAAGATCTTTCAGCGCAATCGAATTATTACCCAATCCGAATTGTGTGTAAGCCAACGGAGTTATACCGAGATAAAAATTACTCAACGGTTGAAATGCCGGATTCAGATAATGACGAACCGGTACATTTTCCATAAAATAGAGCGTATTAACCTGCTGTGCTGTAACTCTGACCGGCAACAAACCGATAAACAGCATTATTACAATTATATATTTCGCTATTCGTTTCATAATCATACTGTTTATTAGTTATTATTGCCCAAATTAAGTGTTTTACTTCCTTTTACAAATACCCCAAGTTTCAAGCTGAAATTGTTTTCAGTTGTAACATGTATTGGCGTTGAATCGTCACGACCGGCTACATTCAGTTGGTAAACCAGCATCTTTACTTTCTTCAAATCCTCCAACTGCTGATTGTTTAGTTCAATCTGTATTCTTTGAGGAGTAATTCCGGAGGTTACAACCAGTCCGTTTGCATCCACCTGTGGAGCATCAATCTGGTACTGACGCTGAATACTAACAGGAATAGAGTCATTATTTTCATCGTAGAATTTGGCCAGGTTAAGATTAACTTTCAGCGGGAATCCATTTTTGATTGTCAGAACAAGAATAAATTTATCAACCGTCAGACTGTCAGTCTTTTTAAAAATATTTTCGCCAATATCCATAATAGTATCAGTCAATGCATAATTGCTTCCAGAATTCAGATAAAACGGGATGCGTGCATTCACATTTACTTTTATTTTTCCATCAGGAGTAATAAAATCAGGAGAATTGTCGGCTGACGAACCCTGTATTACACTGAATTTATATTCGATTATGTCAGGTAAAACAGGATTATCGTACAGTTTATTTATTTCTCCGTTCGTATTATTCAGTTCAGGTACCACCATGGTTACCCAGTCGCCCGGGAATTTTGGCTTCGCACCAAACGATACACTCTTACTGTTGCTGGTATGATTATCGAACCATGCGTAGATTGGCGTATACGATGGATCGTTTTCTTTGTAGGCTTTTATATAATCGATATAAAAACTAAGATTAGCTCCGATATTACTTTTAGCAGTTATGTTCACCGTAGGATTAGCAAAACGCAGATAAGCGCCCGGAATGGCTCCGCCAATATCAATATGCCTTTGCAATGTATTGGTAGCATAAACTGCCGGTTTAAAAAATCCGTATGCCACTTTAAAATCAACTGAAGTAAACTGCATGCTGATTTCAATTTTTGAAGAAGGAGAAAGTGTAAACGGATAACCTGATGGGTGGAAATTTACAGTTAAATGAGCAGGAATCCCTGTTGCATTACCCGATGTAATCATTTTGAAATTGCTCATTTGGAATGTTTTTACCACATTATAAGCAGTAGGCGAATAAGAAATGCTGTAAGGTGTTCCATCATTATTCAACACTTTGTTTCCGAATTGCAATACAAAATTAAGATCGGTTGCCGGAACAGATATGTTATCTACCTTCACGGTGACATTCAGATTAGCGGAATTAAACAAAACACTGTCGATCCTTTCGTTTGCTTCATCAGCGTTTAATCCCAGATCAAAGTTAAAATCCTGTTCGACAGGTTGTAACTGTGATGAAGATGTAACAACAACCGTTGAGGTTGGAGACGGATAAATAGTTTCGGTGAAAGGAGTTGTGTTTTCGACCGACTTGATATCCCTGAATTTGAATTCGTCGCTATCTGTCAGTTCAAAATAAACTTCGGTCCCGTCTGTCTTAATAAAGTTAGTGGAATCGAGCGAGGCCAACAAATCAGCTACACTTAGATTCGCCTCACCGACGGGCAAAACAAGCGATTCGTCAATCGTTATTTCGGGCGAAACGTCCAGCAAATTTATATCGTTTGTACACGACGTAAAAAAAGCGGAACTTATCCCAAAGGCAAGTAAACACTTAATTGCATTTTTTCTTTTCATAAAAGTCTGTTTTATAGGTTTGTATCTTTGTCTGTCTTATTTTTCAGGTTAGCTAATTACATTTTATCTTATTGTCATTCGCAGTTACAATCATTACCACGGGATTTAATTAAGCCTCTTGAGTTCACCGAACGGTTTTTCTTTACACGTGATTTTACTGTTGCATTATTTCTTCCGGAGGAATAACCCGACTGTGATGTAGATTCGTTTTCATTGTCTTTTTTGTCAAATACAATGTTTACTCCAATGGCAAAATTAAATGCTTTAGAAGTATATGGTATCGGAATTTTTGTAGGTGGATAAGAAGAACTGATATTTGACAACTTCAAAGTAGATTTATAAAACGGAATGTAATCCATTGAAACAAACCAGTGTAAAAAACCGGTTTTCAAACCCAATCCGGCTCCGATGGTACTGAAATTGCCGAATAACAACGAATAGCTAAGAGATGCGTTGAGCCAATCATAAGGTCTTGCATTGACCGATAAAGCCATTTCTTCGGTAGTAGTTTCCCTGAAAAAACGCGAATTGGAAAGTAGTCCGAAGCCAAGCTTATCCTGCAAAATATTATATTCAACTCCCAGATTCAGATTTGTCGAAACGGGAGTTGTATAGGCATTTCTGGAGGCTGTAAACTGACCGGCAGACTGAACTGCATTTGTAATTGAGTCCACAAGATTATTTCCCGTAACCAACCTGTTATAAATCTGTTCTATCGTGCTCAAACTCATATCACTGGTAATTCCGGCCACACCATCAAAAGTATAATCAGCAGAATAGTTCACATTTCTGACATTTTTATACCAGCGGATAAATCCCAGATCTGTTACTGCTGCAGACAATCTCAGATTTTCATTTAGTTTATACTCTGCTCCAAAATCAATTCCTGCTCCGAGTCCGTAAGGTCTGAGCCAATCGTTTATAGAAGTTGGTAAAACGGTAGTAACCTGCTGAAGATTTGTGGAAACATTAACCTGAACCGGACCGGCTTCATTGGTGGAGCCTGCTGCTATGAAATTCCATTTATCGATACCGGCGTTTAAATTCAACTGGTTATTTTTATTCGAAAAATTCAATGTTCCATACAGGAATTTCAGCTTTGCTCCCACTGTCAGTTTTTCATTGACCGGAGTGGAAAATCCAAGTGCAAACTCAGTATATACCGAAACATCGGACTGGAAATTATAAAAGTTATAGAAATTGGACAGACTGTCGGGTGTACCGTAAAGCGAAAGTTGAAACAAACTTTTGGGTATACTTAATGCGGCATCAAGTTTTTCCGAAATTCCGAAATTCCAGAATGTTTTATCGGATTTAAAGCCAAAAGCCAAAAGATTTGTTTGTAATCCGGCATTGACAACAGTATTGTTATGAAGCTTATTGTAGAAACGGTCGATATCACCATTCTGATTCAAAAAAGTTATTGTTTGCCCGTTATAATTATAAATAACATCTTTCAACGCCAGCGAATTATTACCCACGTACGCCTGCGTAAATCCGATGACCGGCAAGCTCACGTAAAACTGAGTTGTCGGTTGAAAAGCAGGATTCAGAATGTGCCGCACAGGTACATTATCCATAAAATATAATGTGTTTATTTGCTGTGCGTTAAGGGTATAGGTGCATGTAAGCATAACAAATAAAATAACAAACCGTATTAATCTCATTGTAAAAATCTTAACTTTGATTTTTCAACTACAAATTAGCATTTAAATTTCCATTTACAAACAATCCGAACTGAACACTAAATGTATTATAATCGAGAATATAGATTTTTGAATTTTCATTTTCTCCGGTCAATTTTACTTTATAAACCAGGGTCTGAGCATTTCTGAGCTGTTCCAATAAATCTTTTGAGATATAAACCGACTTGGTTTGCCTGGTTTCATCACCTGCATTTACAATACCCTGAGCATCCACATGTCCCGAAGCTATTGAATCAGAAACATTTAATCCGGTGAGAATACGGTTACCCGCACCATCCAGAAAGTAAACTTCCAGTCCGGCATTTAATGGCAATCCATTTGAAATATTCAGGATTAGCGATGCTGACTTAATATTGTTTTGGTTATACTGATCAAGCGCTGAAAGTATTGTATGATTAATATTATAAACCGAATCTGTATATGTATAATTACTGCCGGCATTGAACTGAAATGGTATAGTCGTTTTAATGTACACTTTTACTGTTGCATCCGGCGTAATGAAATTGGCAGTAGGATCTGCGTTTGTCAGTTCTTTATCAATATCAGCCGAAAATTTATATTCCAAAACGTCCGCGGTATTCTCAGTCTGAAACAGTTGATCCGTTTCGCCCCAGTCTTTATCAAAAGTCCGCAGTTTTTTGGTGATCCAGTCACCCGGTACCGCCGGTTTCTTATCAAATACCTCTGTTGCCGAATTGGTGGTATGACCATCGAACCACGCGTAAACAGGCGGAACATTGCTGTTATCGCTTACAAATGCCTTGATATAATCCAGTTGAAAGCGAAGATATGCTCCGACATTGCTTACCACCGTTATATCTGCTTTAGGGTTTGTAAACCACAATGCTCCATCCGGCAGATTTTTCTTCAGGTCAATTTTTCGTTGAATAATTTTCGAGGCCGACTGATCCGGTTCAAAATATCCGTATGCCACCTTATATGTTATCTGACTTAATTTCAGAGTACAAATTACTT
>MTLE01002052.1_pt2 | contig 27767 bp, 25 predicted proteins | sample 1982461 | NCBI WGS metagenome assembly MTLE01 (sample SAMN05712605, study PRJNA340218) | biofilm metagenome | isolation source: sample SPL anode biofilm adapted to -200 mV | place: USA | collected 2012-02-03
CGTAAGGAAAAGAAAAACCTGATAGCTACCAATACCGGTGTGGAACTGATTCAGATTATTCAGGAAGATTTACTCAAATCTGCTGAACTAACCGGACTTTGGGAGAAAAAACTCCGGCAGGTGGAACGTGGTGAATATCAGGCTAAGGATTTTCTGGACGAGTTAAAAGCCATGGTTACTGAAATTGTATTTAACGTGAAAAGTGATAACCGGCGACCGGGAGAAGCTTCAGTAACAAAGCCGTCTGTTGAGGGTACTATCTGTCCTTTATGTGGCAAAGGGACGTTATTAAAAGGAAAAACTGCGTATGGTTGCAGCGAATGGAAAAATGGTTGTACTTACCGAAAACCATTTAATGAAATGTAAATTTTCAATTAATTTTGTACCTTTGCAGTTCTTTTTTGTAAGCTAACAAATGACATATCAAACTCATACTCTTCCAAACGGAATCAGAATAATACATAAACCCGATAATAGCGCTGTTACATATTGCGGAATTGTTATTAATACCGGTTCGCGCGACGAAAAAGACAATGAACAGGGAATGGCTCATTTTATTGAACACATGTTGTTTAAAGGAACGGGCAAACGTCGCAGCGGACATATTATCAATCGTCTGGAACATGTAGGGGGAGAGTTGAACGCTTATACTTCGAAGGAAGAAACAGTAGTTTACGCGGCTGTTTTGAATGAATACTCCGAACGTGCGATGGAACTGGTTGCCGATATTGTGCTTCATTCCACCTTCCCGCAAAAGGAAATAGACAAGGAAGTTGTCATTATTCTCGATGAAATTCAATCGTACAATGATAGTCCATCGGAATTGATTTTCGATGATTTCGAAGAACTTATTTTTCAGCATCATCCAATCGGACATAATATTCTTGGGAAGTCGGAATTTTTGGAAAAATTCAGTACCAGCGATGCTGTAAATTTTGTTGAAAAACTTTACACTCCCGAAGAAATGGTGTTTTTTGCTACGGGAAATGTAAATTTCAATCAGTTAGTCCGTTGGGGAGAAAAATACCTGAAGACAGAAAATATCAAAAAGCGTAAAAACGAGAGAATAGCTCCCGATAACTATCTGCCAAAACGTGTTGAAATTGAGAGAAACACGCATCAGGTCCATTTTATGCTGGGGAATATTGCTTACGATATGTATCATCCTGACAGATTAGCCATGTATTTGTTAAACAATATATTGGGTGGCCCGGGGATGAACAGTCTGCTGAATTTATCGTTGCGTGAAAAACACGGATTGGTGTATAATGTGGAATCCAATTACCAGCCATTTACAGATACCGGAATGTGGAGCGTTTACTTTGGGTGCGATACCGAAAATGCTGCCCGTTGTGAGCAATTGGTATATGCCGAACTTCAGAAACTCAGAGAACAGCCGATAGCTGAAAATGCTTTGAAAAAATACAAATTGCAGTTGATCGGACAGATGGCTATTTCCTCCGAACAGAAGGAAAACTTTGCTCTTAGTCTGGGTAAAAGTTATTTGAGGTATGGGAAAATTGAAAATCTGGAGAGTATAAAATCGCAAATTGAAGCGGTTACAGCTCTAAAATTGCAGGAAATAGCTGTAGAAGTTTTTAATACACAAAAATTATCTGTATTAAAATATACCTGAAAAAAAATAGGTGAAAAGATAACGGGAAAGCAGCTTTCCATACAACTTTTGACTAACTTTTGTACAGCTTAAGTTGTTATTTTCAGGATACTTTTTTATTTAAAACGATGAATTTAGACGATTATATATCAGCTCATTCTGATGCTGAACCGGAATATCTGGCAGGTTTGAACCGGAAAACTCATTTGAGAATGTTGAATCCGCGGATGTTATCAGGACATTTTGAAGGTCGTGTTCTTTCCATGTTGAGTCATATTCTGAAACCTGAAAAAATATTGGAACTCGGAACTTTTACAGGCTACTCAGCATTGTGTCTGGCCGAAGGGCTGGCTGAAAATGGCGAGATTCATACCATAGATTGTGATGATGAACTGGAAGGATTTTTATTGGAAGTCTTTTCAAAATCAGAATTTGGGCACAAGATTAAACTGCATATCGGAGATGCATTGGATGAAATTTCAAAACTGGATATCGTTTTTGATCTGGTGTTTATTGATGCTGACAAGATGGAGTATAAGTCCTATTACGAAGCAGTATTGCCTAAGTTGAAAAAAGGTGGTATTATTTTGGTGGATAATACTTTGTGGGATCAGAAGGTGCTAATGTCAGTGGATCCGTGTGATAAGCAAACCGGTGCCATTCAGAATTTTAACGATTATGTGGCAGCAGATACGCGTGTGGAAAAAGTGTTGCTCCCGGTAAGAGATGGATTGACAATCATTAGAAAAAAATAACACTGATAAGGTTATTTTCTGCTGATAATTAATCCGAAAATTTTGTTGAACAAGAGAATAAAATTCAGAATATTAATAACGATTTATGTTTATATACGAATTAGAATTAAAAGTTCGCGATTATGAATGTGATATTCAGGGAGTTGTAAATAATTCAGTTTATCAGAATTACCTTGAACATACACGACACGAGTTTTTGGAAGAAAATCATATCAGTTTTGCCGAACTTCACGGAAGGGGAATTGATGCCATGGTATCAAGTGTTGAAATTGCGTATAAAACACCTTTAAAACCGGGTGATAACTTTATTTCAAAACTTTATGTCGGTAAAGAAGGTGCAAGGTATGTGTTTTATCAGTCAATTTTCCGTAAATCGGATAATAAGCTGGCAATAAAAGCAAAAGTGAACGCTGTTGTTGTAATTAATGGCAAACTCTCTGTTTCGTTACCCGAATTTGATCAGTTGGTAGAGCGAAGTATGCTGAAAACCGTATAAACTATTTATCCTTTAGTGTGTTTATTAAAATAAAAAAACAGTGATAACGATTAAAGATCACTGGAAACAGAAAAAATATGAATGAATTTTTGGAAACAGAAGAGAACATAGTTAAAATGCTTAAAACGGTTTTCGATCCTGAAATACCGGTTAATATTTACGATTTAGGTTTAATATACAAAATAGATTTGGCTGAAGATGGGCATCTTACTATTGATATGACGTTGACTGCCCCGAGTTGTCCGGCAGTGGATTTCATAGTTGAAGATGTACGTATGAAAACAGAAGGTTTGTTAGGTGTTACAAGTGTTGATGTTAATATTGTTTATGATCCACCCTGGGATAAAAGCATGATGAGCGAAGAAGCTCAGCTGGAACTCGGTTTTTTGTAAGTGATTGATCGATAAATGATTTAATTTTAATCAGGACTAACATACAACAATATATGGTTTATTTTATTTCCGATGCACATTTAGGTTCACTCCTCATAAAAGATCCGAGACAACACGAAAAGAAATTTGTCGATTGGTTGGATAAAGTAAAGTCGGATGCTACTGTAATATATTTATTGGGCGATATTTTCGATTTTTGGTTCGAATATCGCACAGTTGTTCCAAAGGGATTTGTCCGCTTATTTGGAAAACTGGCTGAATTAACTGATTCCGGTATTGAAATTCATTTCTTTACCGGAAATCATGATATTTGGGCGTTTAACTATTTCGAAAAGGAAATAGGTATGATAGTGCATCGCGAACCGCAAACCGTAAAGATTGGGAATAAAACGTTTTATCTGGCGCATGGCGATGGTTTGGACAGTAAAGATCATGGTTTTAAATTAATCAGAACATTATTTCACAGCGAATTTGCCCAGAAATTTTTTCGTTACGTACCGCCTCAGCTTGGACAGTCATTTGGATACAACTGGTCGAAAAAGAACCGTGAGAAAATCCTTCATATAGACAATAGTTACAAGGGTGAAGAAAATGAAGTGTTGGTTGTATATGCAAAACACTACCTCGAAACGCATGATGTCGATTTTTTGATTTTCGGACATCGTCATGTTGCTCTGGATCTACAGGTTAAAAATCAGAAAAGAATAGTAATCCTGGGCGATTTCGTGGATATTTTTTCTTACGGTGTGTTTGATGGTGAAAATTTCCGGCTTGAATTTGTAGATTAAAATTTCGTCATCAATAACAATTCATTCAGCCATTTTTAATAGAAAATTTAATTCTATTTGTTGCTCCACACACGAAAAATGGTCCGCTTTCTCAATGGATTTCAATAAATGGTTTTTTTGAAACACTTCGAATGACAAAATGTAATTTTGTGTGACATCTGTTTTATGAGACAGATATTCTGCTTTTAATTTCAGTACTCTGTTGTGGTTGTTGTTTATCGGACTTGGCAGATAATGAAAGTGTTCTTTTTTGTGGTAATTGTTCCCTTCGTAAATTATAAGAGGCTTTGAACAATTCCTTTTACATAATTCAAAGCTATAATTCACGCCCAGTACTCCTGTTTTTACTATTAATCTGAATTTTATCGGTCCACCTGATTTCTTAAAAGTGATTGTTTCCATAGTTTTTACGTTTAAAAATTGTAAACAATCTTTTTTACTTACTGATCCTCAAAAAAACTACACCTTACTTATCTGTTACCTGAAAATGCCTGTAACCTGTGCCGGCTGATGAATTCAAAAAAGAGAAAAGATATTTTTTAATATTATAACATTTTTACAGATTAATTGTTTAAAATTATTATATTTGTATTGATTTGTAAGCGTATCTTAAATCTTGATTTTTTGTTTCTATCTTTTCTTTTCAATTTCAGGTATTTAGTTGTTTTCTGGCTGAAAAAGATGTTTGTTTCTGAGATTGTATTTCTTAGTATCTGACCTTAAATCCACATTATTATGAAACTAACCAGTGAATTAATCCGGGAGCACGAAAAAATCAGAAAAATTTTGATCATTATGTCGAAAATTTCAGAAGATTTAAAAGTGAGTAAAGTTTTTTACCCCGATGATGTTGAAATTGTAACAAAATATGTGTTAAACTACTGGGACAAATGTCATTGCAAGAAAGAAGAAAAAGTACTGTTTCCGGCACTTGTAGCAGAAGGAGTGGTAAGTGAAATTGATAATATTTCGTTCATGGCACAGGAGCATTTTTTCGGACGAAATTATTTAAAGGAAATAAATAGCTGTGTGGAAAATTGCAAAATCGGCAATCCGTTTTCGGTCGAAATGTTGACTGAATGTCTGATTACATATTCAGAAATGATTAGTAATCATATGGATAATGAAGAAAAATATTTTTTCCCGCTGGCAGATAAAGTGCTGAGTGAAGAAAAACAAAATCAGCTTTTTGAGAAATTTGAAGTGATTGATAAAAAAATACAGAAACAAAATCTGTTGAATGAGTATAGGGGAAAATATGATAAACTCGAAAAGAAATATATGAAAAAACTTAATTTGGTATAGCTGAAAATTGAGAAGAGGGTGTCCAATAAGTATTTTTTAGAACACAATCCCGAAGAATCGGGACACAAATAGCACAAATTTACGCAAATAACATTTTTATAATCGTCTGTATATAAATGATTTATATCTTGTGTTGATTTGCATTTACTTGCGTCCCGATTCTTCGGGATTGCGTTCTATTTTTTTTTTAGATACTCTCTTTTGCTTTAAATGCCAGAGCATACATTTTCATTTGCTTTACCATAGCTACCAAACCATTCGAACGGGTAGGAGACAGGTGTTCCTTTAAACCGATTTTTTCAATAAAATATAACTCGGTATTTATAATTTCATCTGCAGAATGGCCGGACAAAACCTGAATAAGGAGCGAAACGATCCCTTTTACCAGTACTGCATCACTTTCACCCTGAAATTTGACGATACCATTATTCACTTCCGCGTTTAACCACACACGGCTCTGGCAACCTTCAATTATATTTTGTGGTACTTTGTATTTATCATCAAGAGGTTCCAGTGAATTTCCCAAATCAATCAAAATGGAGTATTTGTCCATCCAATCGTCAAACTGACCAAATTCTTCAATAATGTTGTCCTGTATTTCGTTAATAGTCATGTATATAATAATTTATTTATTTTCTGTTTCAACCAAGCATCATAATAACTCTCTTTAAAGCTGATACAAAGTTATCAATTTCTTCTTTTGTGTTGTAAAATGCAAACGAAGCTCTTACAGTTCCCGGAATTTTCAGGTAATCCATTAATGGTTGTGCGCAATGATGTCCTGTCCTTACAGCAATTCCAAGTTTATCCAGCAACATTCCAACATCGTAAGGATGAATTTCACCAACCAAAAACGAAATGACCGAACTTTTGTTTTGAGCAGTTCCGATAAACCGGATTCCATCAATTTCTTTCAGGCGTTCTGTTCCATAAGTCAGTAATTCATGTTCGTATTCAGCAATTTTCTCAATTCCAATGCCTTGTACATATCTGATGGCTTCAGCCAGAGCTGTGGATCCGATATAATCGGGCGTACCGGCTTCAAACTTAAATGGTAATTCGTTGTAAGTTGTTTTCTCAAATGTCACTGTATGAATCATTTCACCGCCGCCCTGATAAGGAGGGATTGCATTCAGCCATTTTTCTTTTCCGTAAAGTGCTCCGATACCTGTGGGTCCGTAAATTTTATGTCCTGAAAAAACATAAAAATCGGCGTCCAAATCCACCACATCAACCGGAATATGCGGAACAGACTGTGCTCCATCAATTAAAACGGGAATATTCTTTTCATGCGCCAGCTTTATTATTGCTTTAACAGGATTTACAGTTCCCAAAACATTGGATACATGAGCTACTGAAACAATTTTTGTGTTGTTGTTAAGCAGATTTTTATAAGCATCAATATCGAGTTCACCATTTTCATTCATTGGGATTACCTGTAGTTTCATCCCTTTGCGTTCACAAAGCATTTGCCAAGGAACAATGTTGGAGTGATGTTCCAGAACGGAAACAACTACCTCGTCACCTGCTTTGCAAAACGCTTCTCCGAACGAAGTTGCCACCAGATTGATGGCTTCGGTTGTTCCACGTGTAAAAATAATTTCTTCCCTTTTTCCGGCATGTAAAAAATCTGCAACAGTCGTGCGGGCAGCTTCATGCGCTTCGGTGGCTTTTTGGCTCAGAAAATGCACTCCCCGATGAATGTTGGCATTGATATGATAGTAGGCTTGTTCTATTTTTTCCACCACGCAACGTGGCTTTTGAGTAGTAGCAGCATTGTCGAAATAAATCAGGTCCTTGTTGTAAACCTTTTCCGATAAAATCGGGAAGTCGTTTCGTATATTTTGTATTGATAATTTATCCATGCTTAAGAAACTGTTTCAATGTCTTTTTGTTCGACAAAAGTACTGATTTTTCGCAAATTTTTGTGCGATTTTCTTCCATTATTTAAATTCAGTTGTCATGAATCCACGTCCGATAATAGAAAAAATCGAATAATATCTGTTAAATATTAATTCTGAGATTTTTCTGAAAATAAAAAATCCCGATTTCTGTAAAATTTTCACTTTTGTGTATCACGGAGTTGTAATTTTTTATTAACCACAAATTCAATAGAAAATCATGAAAGATGGATATTATTCATCCTGTTTACATCTTGTGTATTCAATTCAGAATCACAAATTTTAGATAATTTGTTAGTTGTCAAATATAAATAGGGTTTTGCAATTTTGAAAACGGGAGATACTTTAAGTGAAGATTCCTGATCGAATGTCCGGAAATATGTAAAAAGGTTAAACGAAACCAGTGAGTAACTTTTATAAAAGTAAAGATATTCAGAAAATTGCAGGGGATTATAACAATTGTCTGAAAACCGATTATTAATTAAAGTTCTGATTTGATAATAAGATAATTCCCGATAATTGATTAAACACTTTTTTGTTCTGCTCATAGTTTGTAATCAATTTTGCTCTTTCAACAATTTTTAACCGCTATGCGAATATAAATTGTGAAAAAATGATGTACTTTTGTATGATTTTTCCCAAAAACTGCTCAGAGCAATTGAAGAATAACATCATGAACAAAACAGTACTTTCCCGTCTTACTTCGCACATCGCAGCATTATTGCTTTTCATCTGTATTTCATATTTGTATTTTACTCCGGTTTTGGAAAATAAACAGCTTATCGGACACGATACCGAAAGCTGGATGTATATGGCAAAATCAACAATAGATTATAATGCAACACATTCGGATGTTGCCCTCTGGACGAACTCAATGTTTGGAGGTATGCCAACTTATCAGATTTCATTGAATCAGCCATATAATTTTATTAAATATGTTGAAGCATTGATTAATATGTTCCCCGGCCCTGTATCCAAATTGCTTTTGTATCTGATAGGATTTTACATCCTGTTACTCGCATTCAGGGTAAAACCATGGCTTGCAATTGTCGGGTCACTTGCATTTACTTTTGCTTCCTATAATTTCATTATCATTGCTGCAGGACATAATTCCAAGGCAATTACCATTGCATATATGGCTCCTCTTATAGGAAGCGTGTTTATGGCATACCGTAATAAACGGATTCTGGGTAGTTTGCTGACAGCGTTTTTTCTGAGTCTGGCCATACGTGCCAATCACGTTCAGATATTATATTATACACTGATTATTCTGATTATATTCGCGATTGTTGAATTCATTTATTCGCTTAAAAATAAGGAAATCAATGCTTTTCTGAAATCTTCAGGTTTGTTGGTTGCGGCCGCAGTAATTGCGGTTGGAATGAACGCAACCTCACTCTGGACCACTTACGAATACAGCAAATATACCATGCGTGGCGATTCGGATGGTTTGACGTCAGACACCCAGAACTCTCAACACGGATTGAACCGCGATTATATTACGCAGTGGAGTTACGGAGTGGATGAAACCATGACGCTTTTAATTCCGAATTTTAAAGGAGGAGCAAGTGGCGGAACTTTGGATGCAGACTCTGAAACTGGCAAAAAATTGGCTGGTTACGGAGTTCCTGATGTGAAAAGCATGCTGAAACAAATGCCTTTGCCACTTTATTGGGGTGATCAACCGGGGACATCCGGACCTGTTTATATTGGTGCAATAGTATGTTTTCTTTTTGTATTGGGACTATTCCTCATTGACAAACGCACCAAATGGTGGCTGCTACCTGTGATTATATTAACGGTAATGCTCTCGTGGGGTAAAAACTTCATGTGGCTGACCGACATGTTTATCAGCTATTTTCCTATGTATAATAAATTCCGTACCGTGTCTATGACTTTGGTGGCTACAGGATTTGGTATGACATTGATTGCCGTTTTGGCCCTGAAAGTAGTTTTCACTTCGGAAATGGACAAACAAAAATTACTGAAGAAAATATATATAAGTGCAGGAATTACCGGTGGTTTGGCTCTGATTTTTGCTTTGCTGCCTTCGTTGTCAGGAAATTTTGTGGGTCCCGGAGATGCGCGGTTTACAGGTGATTATGCATTCTTAAAAGAAACTTTACCTGTTGACAGGGAATCAATGTTGCGTTCAGATGCATGGCGCTCACTGGTGTTTATTCTTGTTGCAGCCGGTTTATTGTGGTTGTACGTAAAAGGACTTGTGAAGAAAAATGTGGCTTATGTCTTTATGGGCGTATTGATTCTTTTTGATCTGGCACCTGTGGCAAAAAGATATCTGAATGACAATAATTTTCAACGTAAACGTCAGCTGGATACATTGATTCAACCATCAAATGCTGATAAAATGATACTTCAGGATAAATCGGTTTACAGAGTAATGAATGCTACGGTGGATATTTTTCAGGATGCGTCTCCTTCGTATTTCCATGATAATATAGGTGGGTATCATGCTGCAAAATTGCGTCGTTATCAGGAAGTGATTAATATGCAACTGACCGGTGAAATCGGACAATTGTTTTCAGCTTTCGGACGTGCCAAGACTTTTGAACAAATAGCTCCTACACTTGACTCTTTAGGGGTACTGAACATGCTGAACATGAAATACCTGATTTACAACAAGGATGGATCTCCGCTTGTAAATCCTTACGCCAATGGAAATGTTTGGCTGGTGCGTGATATTAAAGTAGCTGCCGATGCCAATGAAGAAATGAAACTTTTGGGTGAAATCAACACGAAAGATCAGATGGTTGTGGATAAATCGTTTGCTTCTGAGTTGCCAAAACAAATTGCCATAGATAGTTCCGCCAAAATATCATTGGTGAAATACGAGCCCAATCATTTGACCTATGATTTCAAATCAGGAAGCGATCAGGTAGCTGTATTCTCGGAAATATATTATGATAAAGGCTGGAATGCTTATATCAACGGGCAAAAAGTTCCGTATGTCCGTGCTGATTTTTTATTGAGGGCTATGTCTTTGAAGGCGGGTACATACCAGATTGATTTTAAATTTGAACCAAAATCATATTTTATGGGAAATACCATAGCGCTTATTTCTTCAATAATAATGATTCTGAGTTTTATTGCTTTTGGCTATTTTACATTGAAAAAAACAAAAATAGCTGAAAAAGCCTGATATAGTAACTATTAAAAATTTTCATTATCATGTCAAAAGAAAAAACGAGTGTAAAAAAGCATCCTTTTTCAGGTATCCATTTCACATCAACATTCAGCATGTCGCTGGTATTGTTTCTTGTAGGGCTGGTATCGTTGTTGCTTTTTGTGGCGAGAGATATGACAACTTATGTTAGAGAAAATATAAATTTATCCGTTGTTTTGGACGACCAGATGAATAAACAATCAGTTGAGCGATTAGAAAAATATCTGAAGAAAACGGAATATGCAAAATCAGTTGAATACATTTCGAAAGAAGATGCTCTGAAGGATCATATAGCAAGTTTAGGCGAAGATCCACAGGAGTTTTTGGGGTATAACCCGTTGATGGCTTCGTTGGAAGTAAAACTGAGAGAACAATATGCAAATGCCGATAGCGTGGAAATGATAGAGGGAAAACTTAAACGTTTTGCTCATATCAATCGTGTGGCCTATCAAAAAGATATGGTGAGTCTTGTTAATGAGAATGTGAAAAAATTCAGCATGATACTTATCGGTCTTGCTATTGCGTTACTGTTTATTTCTGTTGCCCTGATTAATAATACCATTCGTTTGACCATCTATTCCAACCGTTTTTTGATAAATACAATGAAACTTGTTGGAGCAACCCGATGGTTTATCAGGCGTCCCTACGTGGGAAGAAGTATGCTGAATGGACTTTTTGCTGCATTTATATCCATTCTGTTATTGACAGGGATGGTGTTTTATGTTCGTTATGAATTTGGAATGGGTGGAATGATTATTCAGCCATTAACCGCCATTATCGTGGTATTGATTGTTGTATTTCTTGGAATGTTACTTACGGCTGTATCATCTTACATAGCAGTAGGACGATTCCTGAAAATGAATGCTAACGATATGTATCTTATATAATTACAGACTTTAAAAACAAATATTATAAACCTGTCCGTTTGAAGAAACAAAAAAGGGCATTATCAAAAAAAATAAAATGGAAGAAGATAAACGTTTCACGTTGGGTAAAATCAACTTGATTTTAATTGCAGTAGGATTTATCATTATTGTATTCGGGTTTATTTTAATGACCGGATCTTCAACAAAAGTTGAATTTGATCCAGATATTTTCAGTGTTCGAAGAATTACTGTCGGACCAATGATCTCTTTTTTCGGGTTTCTCTTTATCATTTTTGCAATCTTGTTTAAACCCAAAACAAAAGAATAAGCATGAGCATATTACATACGATCATTATTGCAATAGTCGAAGGACTGACGGAGTTTCTGCCTGTATCGTCGACTGGTCATATGATTATTGCCGAAAGGCTTCTGAATGTGGAAAGTACCGAATTTGTAAAGGCGTTTACCGTTAATATCCAGTTTGGTGCCATATTATCAGTAATAGTTTTGTACTGGAAACGTTTTTTTCAGTCATTTGATTTTTACTGGAAATTAATTATTGGTGTTTTACCGGCACTGGTTCTAGGATTTTTATTAAGCGATTACATTGACAGCCTGCTCGAAAATGTGTTTGTGGTAGCATTAATGCTTGTTTTGGGCGGTATATTAATGTTGTTTGTGGATAAATGGTTTAATAAACCCGGTGAAAATCAGGAAATGGACTGGAAACGTGCGCTTAAAATCGGATTTTATCAGTGCATCGCCATGATTCCAGGAGTTTCCCGCTCTATGGCAACCATCGTGGGAGGTATGTCAACCAAACTTTCGCGCAAAAATGCAGCTGAGTTTTCATTCTTTTTAGCGGTTCCTACCATGGCAGCAGCTTCAGGCTATAAATTGCTGAAATTATTAATGGAACCAACAAGCGCTTCAATGATGTCTGAAAACCTTGTTACTTTGCTGATTGGCAATGCAGTAGCGTTTATTGTTGCAATGGGTGCGATTAAGTTTTTTATCGGATTTCTCACAAAACATGGTTTCAAAGCATTTGGTTATTACAGAATAATAGTTGGCGCGGCTATATTGCTGATGCTGGCTATGGGTGTTGATTTAAGCGTATTGTAATGGATTTTGTTGAAGGTGAAATTTTAAATGTTGCAAAACCACTTAACTGGACATCGTTCAATTTGGTAAGTAAAGTACGTTGGAAATTACAAAAGAGACTAAAATTAAAAAAGTTGAAAGTAGGCCATGCAGGAACTTTGGATCCTTTGGCTACAGGTGTAATGATTATTTGTACCGGAAAATCGACCAAGCTTATTGAAAGTTTTCAGTATCAGACAAAAGAATATATTGCCACTCTGAAACTCGGTTCCACAACTCCTTCATTCGATCTTGAATTGCCTGAGGATGCCACTTTTCCGACAGAGCATATAACCCGGGAATTGATTGATGAAGTTATTTCGAAATTTTTGGGAGAAATATGGCAGGTTCCTCCTGTTTATTCAGCTGTTAAGGTTGATGGTAAGCGTGCTTATGATTATGCCCGTGAGGGACAGGAAGTTGAACTAAAATCAAAGTTGTTGGTTATAGATGAGATCGAAGTGCTGGATTTTTCACATCCGGTTTTAAAAATAAGAGTCGTTTGCAGTAAAGGAACCTATATCAGAGCATTAGCGAGAGATATTGGTATTGCTTTAGAAAGCGGAGCTCATCTGATAGCGTTGGAGAGAACCCGGATTGGTGATGTGCGCTTAGAGGATTGCTGGCAAATAGATGATTTAATTGATTTTCTGGATAAAACGCCTGATTTATCCACGGAAAATTAATTTAAGGTTTATAGTTGATAAACTACAAGAATTCAAATTTTCAAAAAAATGTTGGCTTAAATTCCGTCTGAAAAGACAGAATAAAAGTTGACCTAATTAAACAATAAAATATGAAGTTATCTAAGTTTAAATTCAAGTTGCCCGATGAGCTGATAGCTCAATACCCGGCAAAACATCGCGATGAATCGCGATTAATGGTTGTACACCGTAAAACCGGAGAAATCGAACACCGAACATTCAAAGATGTACTTGAATACTTTAACGAAAACGATTTATTTATTTTCAATGATACCAAAGTTTTTCCTGCCCGCTTGTATGGTAATAAAGAAAAAACAGGTGCTCAGATTGAAGTTTTTCTGTTGCGTGAGTTGAATCACGAAATGCGTCTTTGGGATGTGTTGGTTGAACCTGCACGTAAAATTCGTATTGGAAATAAACTTTATTTTGGAGAAGACGATTCTATCGTGGCTGAAGTAATTGACAATACAACTTCACGTGGACGTACCTTGCGCTTTTTGTTTGACGGAACACACGAAGAATTCAAAAAAGGGCTTTATGCTTTAGGAGAAACTCCGCTTCCACGCAACATTAATCGTCAGGTTGAGCCCGAAGATGCTGATCGGTTCCAGACAATTTTTGCAAAAAACGAAGGTGCTGTTTCGGCTCCTGCTGCAGGGATGCATTTTAGTCGTGAACTAATGAAACGTATGGAAATAAAGGGAATTGAAAGTGCTTTCATTACTTCTCATATGAGTTTGGGAAATTTCCGCGAAATTGATGTGGAAGATTTGACCAAGCATAAAATGGACTCTGAGCAAATGTCTGTTTCATTTGAAACCGCCGAAAAAGTGAATAAAGCTCATGATGAAAACCGCAATATATGTGCGGTGGGAGTTACTGTGATGAGAGCTTTGGAAACTGTTGTAGGAACAGAGGGCAAAATAAAACCATATGAAGGCTGGACCAATAAATTTATTTTTCCTCCGTACGATTTTACTGTTGCAAACGCGATGATTACAAATTTTCATCTCCCGTATTCAACTTTAATCATGTTAACAGCTGCTTTTGGAGATTATGATCTGATAATGAAGGCATATGATACAGCAGTAAAGGAAGGATATAAATTCGGAGTATATGGCGATGCTATGTTGATTTTATAAGCATCAGAGAGCAAATATTAAAACAGGGTGATCAAAATTTAATGATCACCCTGTTTTTATTTCTAATTATCCTGCGAAGTATTGTCAGTTACAGGTGTTTCATCAGGGAAATCGACCTCATCACTTGCCGAAGAGTCTGTTGCTGTTGTGTCGGGGCGCAGGTAAGTACGACAATTATAGTTTCGTGTTATTGTTTCTTTAGGTTTTGTCGGAAACTTGCCTCGATATTGTTTTAAGGTTTCGTCTTTTAAAACTTTTTCCATAAACAGGGCAAAAACAGGTAAGGCTGTCCGGCTTCCCTGTCCGAGTTGTCCGGTGCGGAAATGAACACTGCGATGCTCACCTCCAACCCATGCGCCACCAATCAGATTCTTTGTTACACCAATAAACCATGCATCAGAGTGATTGGATGATGTCCCGGTTTTTCCTCCAAAATCTGTATCGTAATGGAACAGATCCCAGCCCCAGAGGGCTTGTGATGTTCCACCCGGCTCAGTCATTCCTCCTTTTAGCATTTCAGTCATTAACCATGCATCTTCGTAAGGAATTACTCTTTTTTGTTCTCTTTTGGGTTGATAAATCACATTTCCATCTTTATCTTCAATTCGTGTCACCAATATCGGATCATGATATACTCCATCATTTATCACTGTTCCATAAGAATTTAGTAGTTCCAGTAATGAAACATCAGAGGATCCCAAACAAGTCGATGGTTTATTGTCAAGTTTTGTTTTAATTCCCAGTAAATAAGCGTATTTTATAATTTCAGGGATAGTAACTTCTTGTGCTACCTGTACGGCAATGGTATTTATAGACTGAGCAAATGCGTTTTTCAACGACACCGGATAGCCGAGGCAATATCCGTTAGCATTGTGTGGACTCCAGGATTTCATAACACCTTTTTCTTCGTAAGTCCAGGTCACAGGTTTGTCAGTCATCATATCGCAGGGAGACATACCATGCATCATCGCAGCAGTGTAATCGAAAAGTTTAAAGGTTGATCCGGGCTGACGTTTGGATTGCGCCACTTTGTCGTATTGCCAGTATTTAAAATTGATATCACCGACCCAGGCTTTTACTTCTCCTGTTTGCGGTTCCATGGCAACAAAGCTACTGTGCATAAAATGGTTCATATAACGTATGGAATCCATAACACTTAAAGTTGTATCTTTTTCGCCGTGTTTATAATCAAATACTTTTGTACGGTGCGGTTTGTTTAAATATAGATTAATAGAATCAGAATTGTTTTTGAACCGATTTGATAATGAAGTATAATAATCAGTCCTTTTAGCAATATCTTCAATAAAATTTACGATGTCTTTGTGATTTTCGTCCTGCCACGGGTTTTGTCCTCTCCAATGCTCAAAAAATCGTTTCTGAACCTGTTCCATTTGTTTGTTTACAGCTTCTTCAGCATATTTCTGCATACGCGAATCAATAGTAACATAAATTTTTAAGCCATCGGAATAAATATCATAACCGTTTTCTTTTTCCCAATCCTGAAGGTATTTTTCCAGATAAGCCCTGAAATGTAACGCGTTCCCGTCAAAAGTTTGTTCTTCTCTGAAATTTAATTCTATCGGAATTTGTTTCAACGAGTCACATACATGTTGAGTGATGATTTTATGCAGAGCCAGATTTTCAAGCACAACATTACGGCGTTCCAGTGAGCGTTTCGGATGCAGGATAGGACTGTACGAAGTGGTTGCTTTCAGTAGTCCGACCAATGTGGCTGATTGTTCGTAGTTCAGCTTGTCAGGAGTCGTTTTAAAGTAAGTTTTGGCTGCAGTATGAATCCCATACGCATTACTTCCAAAATCAACCGTGTTGAAATACATGGTAAGTATTTCTGCTTTGGAATAAACAATTTCAAGTTTTACAGCAGTTGTCCATTCTTTGGTCTTCATTATTATCAGTTTCAGTCCGGGAATATAGCCGAAAAGACCTGTAGAATACTGATTACGTGTTTTGTACATATTTTTCACCAACTGTTGGGTGATAGTACTGGCTCCACGACTTTTACCTTTCGTCATGTCTTTGATGGCAGCAAATACTCCCTGAAAATCGATGCCGAAATGTTGGTAAAATCTTTCGTCTTCAGTTGCAATCAGCGTCTGAATAAGTTTTGGAGAAATTTCATCATATGTCACAGGCGTTCTGTTTTCTTTGAAATATTTTCCGAGAATTTTACCATCCGAAGTGATAATCTCTGATGCAACGCTCTGGTTGGGATTACTTATACTTCTTAATCCGGGAGATTTTCCAAACAACCACAGGAAGTTAATGTCAACTAAAAAAAGATACAGGATAAATAAAACAATCGAAGTGAGAAATAAATTGACTATTTTTCGATACCATGGTAATCCACGATAGCGGGCATATCTTTTTTTTCTCCATTTAAAGAATTTGTTTAACCATGTTTTAATGAAATTGAAAACAATGGATAATAAAGACATAAACTTTTTCCACATAGTATATTGACGAATTTTGGCGCAAAGTTACTGCAAAAGATGGAATTTTGTATCAATTTAGGGCTCAGGCTAAAAATCTTTTTTGTAATTCAGGAGTTGGTATCATACAACTTGATTTTTTACCAAAAACTGAATATCTTTTTCTTGCAATGAATTTATATATATTATCACGTATTGATTTGGGTATCAGTTTAAAAATCAGAGATATTTTCCAAATACCGCCCAAATCTTTGAGTATTTCCAAAATTGCAGTTGATTCAGTAAAACTATTGTTGTTTTTAATGTAAATCACGGAATCAGTTTCAGGGAAATCAGTGCAAAATTTTATTGCAAGATTTTTTCCTGTTTCAGACTGAAGAGAGGCAAACTTGAACAATGCGTTTTTATCTAATCTTATCAGAAATTTTACCCATCCACAGCACAGATTACAAACACCATCAAACAATATTACATTTCTCGTATTCATTACTGATAATTTACCATATAACCACTTTAAGTCCCAGATAGTTGTCTGATAACAGAAAATACAAAAGCCGGAAATACTTTTTGGGTAATTCCGGCTTTTAATAAATGATTGAAAAATGATAGAGATTATAATCCAAATTCAGTTTTAATCTCGTCCATTTTATCTGTTTTTTCCCAGGTAAACAGTTCTACTGTTTTACTGAGCTCAGTTCCATTACCATCTTTAAATGTTTTGGTAATTTCTATCGGAGTACGACCAACATGTCCATAAGATGCTGTTTCTTCGTAGATCGGATTACGCAGTTTTAATCTTTCTTCAATGGCTTTCGGACGCATATCAAATAATTTTTCAATTTTTGTTGCTATTTCACCATCATTTAATTTAACCTGAGCAGTACCGTAAGTATTTACATATAAGTTCATTGGTTTAGCTACACCAATTGCGTAGGCAACCTGTACCAAAACTTCGTTGGCAAGACCGGCAGCCACAATGTTTTTAGCAATATGGCGGGCAGCATAAGCAGCTGATCGGTCTACTTTGGATGGATCTTTTCCTGAAAAAGCACCACCTCCGTGAGCACCTTTACCTCCGTATGTGTCTACAATAATTTTACGACCAGTCAAACCGGTATCTCCGTGTGGTCCGCCGATTACAAACTTTCCGGTAGGATTTACGTGTAACACATAATCATCTTTAAATAGTTGTGCAAACTGAACATCAAGAGCTTTCACACGTGGGATAAGAATATTTTTTACATCTTCACGGATGATTGAAAGCATTTGTTCGTCAACATGTTCCTGAGTTTTGTCAGCTGTTGGTTGAATAAAATCGTCGTGTTGAGTCGAAACAACAACTGTGTGTACCTTAACCGGTTGATTGTTGTCATCGTATTCAATTGTTACCTGCGATTTTGAGTCAGGACGGAGGTAAGTCATTTCTTTGCCTTCGCGTCGTATCGCTGCCAATTCTTCCACCAAAGCATGTGATAAATCCAGCGCGATTGGCATCAGATTTTTAGTTTCGTTGCAGGCATAACCAAACATCATTCCCTGATCACCTGCACCCTGATTCATTGGGTCTTTGCGTTCAACACCACGGTTGATGTCTCCGGATTGTTCGTGCAAAGCCGAAAAAATACCACAGGCATTGCCATCAAACATGTACTCGCTTTTAGTATAACCAATACGATTGATTACGCGACGTGCAACTGACTGAACATCAATGTAAGCAGATGATTTAACTTCGCCTGCAAGAACAACCTGTCCGGTTGTAACCAGCGTTTCGCAGGCCACTTTTGAGTCTTTATCCAATGCCAGAAAATTATCGAGAATAGCATCAGAAATTTGATCGGCTACTTTGTCAGGATGACCTTCAGATACCGATTCGGATGAAAATAAATATCCCATTTTGATTTAATTTTTTACTGTTTCCAATTTGTAGTTGCATAGTAAGCAAACTGCCAACTGAAACAGTATTGTTGATAATAATGTTTTAAAAACTTGCTTAAATAAAAACGGGAAAGTAATAAAGGACTTTTGTGATAGCAGAAAATAGAAGCGCAATTTAGCATTTTTTTCTGTGGTTGCAAGCAGTCCAAATCTCTCCACATTTATACGGTGCAAAAATACAATTTTTTTTTGAAATGAAGAAATATATTTTATGGAAATGGCTGAATGTGTTTTCAGCCATTCTGATTTTCAATATATTAATCAATTGACATGTTTAAAGAACTGGATCATATCATTCCATGAATCTTTATCTGCTTTAGCATTATATTCAATCGGCATATTAAATTTTTTTCCGTTTTCTGTTGAAGCCGGATTGGTAAATGCATGTGTGGCATTGGGATATACTATTAACTTGTAATCAGCTCCTATTGAGTCCATTTGATGAGTGAAGTTTTTTACGTCATCCGCTGTTACAAATTTATCACTGCCTCCGTGACAAACCAGAATTTTGGCTTTTAATAATTTCTTGTCGGCAGGCACGCCTTTTAAACCTCCGTGAAAGCTGACAACTGCGTTTAGGTCTGCCCCAAGTTTGGCTGCATTTAAAACCACAGAACCACCGAAACAATATCCGATGGCATAAATTTTAGATGAATCAGTTTGTTTGAACTTTTTTATTTGATCAATTGCAGCATCGATAAGTGTTTTGGATAATTGCGGATTAGAATAGATGGTGGAAGTTAATGCCTGCGCTTCGGTTGGATTGGAAGCTGTTTTCCCATCGCCAAACATATCTACAGCCAATGCAATATAACCAAGTTCAGCCAGCTTTTTTGCTCTCATTTTCGGATAATCATTAAGTCCCCACCACTCGTGAACTACCAGTACGCCCGGTCTGATTCCTTTCTGGTCGGCATCATAGGCGACAAAACCTTTATACATTTTATCTCCGACTTTATAGTTAATTTCAGCCTCTTTAATGTTTCTTGCTGAAACCTGATTGGTCAATCCTGAACTTTCTATTGCCATAATTATTAGTATTATTAATGGTGCTATACTTCTTGTTTTCATTTTTTTTGATTTAAATATTTACAACTCAGATTTATTTTTATTTCAAACAATCGGCAATTTTAATAGTTCAAACAACAGATTTTAAAAATAAATGAAAAGCCTCAAAATAACATTAGTTGTTTTGAGGCTTTTGTAGAATTGAATATTTTGCTGTTACGCGATTTCAGTTACAAAATGTTCTTTCGGGTGACGAACTTTTTTCATATTGACCAACCAGTCGTTTGCTTCGTCTCTGTATCCGATTGGCAATAAAGTTACACTTTTCAGTCCTTTTTCGTGTAGCCCGAGTAATTTGTCAACTTCATCGTTGATAAAACCCTCCATTGGAGTTGCATCAATTTTCAAACTGGCTGCTTCGGCCATAGCAAAACTAAATGCAATGTACGATTGGCGTGCCGCGTGTTCAAAATTCTCGTGAGGTGCTCTGTTCAGATATTTCTTTTTCAATCTTTCAGTATATGGCTGATAACGATCGGATGGTTGGTCTCTTTCAATCGTGATATGTGAATAGATATTGTCAATTCTTTCGGCTGTATAATTATCCCAAGCAGCAAAAACAAGTAAGTGTGAACATTCAGCAACGATTTGCTGATCCATGGCAAATGGCACTATCTTATTTTTTAGTTCCTGATTTGTAATTACAATAACTTCGAATGGCTGAAGTCCCGAAGAAGTAGGAGCAATCCAGGCTGCTTCCACTATTTTATCAACCAATGCCTGTTCTACTTTTTTATTCGGATCAAATTTTTTTGTAGCGTAGCGCCACTTGAATGCATCTAATAATTCCATTTTTTAATTTTATTTGTTCTTTATTGCTGATAAATAATTATCCAACAATTAAAACCTCATTTCAGTTTCGATTGTTGGATATTAATAAGTTGATTTTAACTTTTGAGAAATTCCAGGAACATTAGTTTAGTTTAATCTCAAATAAATCATTTTTACTTTTACGCACTTTCGGTGCTTTAGCCAGTTGGTCATTTGCTTCGTCGCGATAGCCAAGCGAAAGAATCGTTACCGCACTCAGATTCTGGTCAGCTAATCCAAGAACTCTATCCATAGCTTCCACGCTAAAACCTTCCATAGGAGTTGCATCCACATCTTCGAGTGCTGCGGCAGCTATCCCGATTCCAAATGCGATGTAAGCCTGACGTGCTGTCCATGCATAGTTTTGTTCGGGACTTCCGGCTACAACTCCGTTAAACATTGCTTTAAATCCGCTCAATCCTTCAACCGGAATATTTCTTGTAGTGGCTATCAGGTTCATATATTCAGCTATCTGCGTTTCACTGACATTTTTGTTGGCTGCAAAAACCAGAATGTGTGAAGCTTCTTTGATTTGAGGTTGTTGGCAGGCTTCGTTAAATATCTTTTCGCGTAATTCTTTGTTTTCTATAACAATAACCTTGAAAGGTTGTAGTCCGAATGAGGTAGGCGCAAGTCTGATTGCTTCTAAAATTTTGTCTAATTTGTCCTGTGGAACCTTAGCTCCGTTCATCCTTTTTGTGGCATAACGCCAGTTTAATTTTTCAATTAAGTTCATAAGATAATTTTTGTATTTTAATGAGTAGTTTTTTTGATTTTTGCATTCTAACATTCAAAACTGAATGATTGTTCATTTATGAGTAAATTAAATGCAAATAGATTTCCATGAAGATTCAAAAATCTGAATAAGATCGTTTGTTGAGATGGTGATGCCGGCTGCTTTTGTCTTTTTTACAAGATTGCTGATAGGAGCAAACAAGAGACTAAATATAATGTCATTGTCGATTTGTGTAATCAATTTTGCGGCTTTAGCCTGTTCGAAAAGAGCTTCAAATGTCGGACAGTAATCCAGGTTGTTTTCCTTCTCTATGTGTTTAATTAAAGGACAGTTTGCGAAATTTTCCAGAAAAATATATTCATCCATATTATCCATAATGTATTGATAATGATTGATCCATATAGTTCTGAATGTACCTTTTGACGGTGATAAATCCATATTTGGCATGAAATAGGAATTGCCCATTTTTGATTTCATTTCAATGTAAAGTTTATTGAGCATATCATCCTTATTGTCAAAATAGAGATAGATAGTTGCTGCCGAAACGTCTGCCTTTTTTGCGATTTTCGACATGGAACTGCCCTGAAAGCCTTCGTTGTTAATTACTTCAATGGCAGCCCGGTAAATACGTGTTATTTTATCTTCATCTTTCAATCTCATGCTGCAAATATAAATGAATAATCATTTATTTATGCTATATTTTATGTTAAATGTCATATTCAATAAGATCAGAACCATTTTATTCAATTTTTTTACAAAAGGAATTGAAATTATTCTGTTTATTCTGATTGGTGAAACATTATTGAGTATTTTTGCATTTATCAATTATTTATAAAGAACAATTTTGTTTTCAGTTACCAGCTTTTTACTTTGAATTATTTAGCTCATATATATCTTTCGGGAAAGGACTCACAAGTGCAGATCGGCAATTTTATCGGCGATTTTGTGAAAGGGAGTCAGTACGAATCCTATCCAAAACGAATTCAAAAAGGGATATTATTGCATCGTAAAATTGATCATTTTACCGATTCACATGCAATTGTCAGAGAAACGGTTGCTCTCTTGCGACCTGCATTTGGACGGTATTCGGCAATAGTGCTTGATATGTATTTCGATTTTATACTGGCCACAAAGTTTAAGCAATACACTGGTAAATCACTTAATCTGCTGGCATACAGATTTTATTTCTTTTCCCTGATAAATTATCGGTTCCTTCCACAAAAAGTCAGGAATTTTATTTTCCATTTTATTTCAACCAACCGTTTGAAACGCTATAAATCAGTTGATGGACTGAAAAACTCGCTCGAAATTATGTCACGTCATAAAACCCCGGCAATTCATCCTGAAAAAGCAATTGAATTTCTGCTAAAGAATCAGGATGAGCTTGAACTGCGTTTTTCTTTATTTTTTAGCGAATTAAGGACATTCGTATCGATAGAAATTTTAAAATAAGAGTCATTACAAGCTTTAACGGGATGTCCGGAATAAAATTCAATAATGAGACAATTAAAAATCAGGCAGTTCGCATAAAATGAAGGTGTGAGCTTGTATTTTAGTTGTGAAAGTTTTTTGGTGTTGGTAGTTCGTTTTATTTAGAATGCTGTTTTAACATATATTTATCTGATTTTATAATGTTTAGACATGCAAAATAATTTATTTTTGTAACTGATACAAATGAAAATAATCACACTTCAATGAGAAAAACCTTATTCTTCATTATAATATTACTGAATTGGTTACAATTTATTTCAGTTAAAGCACAAACCGGAACACTTTTTTCTACTGATAAAGAATTATCGAGTAGCCTTGTAAATGATATTTATCAGGATAAACGTAATTATATATGGATTGCAACCGAAGACGGATTAAATAAATACGATGCCGTTAAATTTACTACATATCGTAACGATAAAAATGATTCCACTACTTTAACCAATAATTATGTTCACACGTTATTAGAAGACTCTATGGGGCGCTTCTGGATAGCCTGTCTGAAGGGATTGTTACTTTATGACCGGAAAACAGACAGTTTTAGTGACGTTGATATATATGACAACGGAGTAAAACTAACCCCGGATGTGACTGCTGTCACTGAAACAAGCGACGGAGAAGTATGGATTGGCATTTGGGGAGTTGGTGTAGTGAGAGTGAGAGAAACCAAAAAGCATTATGACATTGATCATTTTGTTTCGGACAGGCTAAAAAGCAAATATCTGGTGAATATATTTGAAGATACTTCAAAAAACATTTGGATACTTACAAGTGATCAGGGACTGACGATGTTTTCTCCTTCCTCCCGAAAATTCAAATACTATTTTGCTCCGGATAAAATTGGAAGCAATCAAACGTCCACAATGTGTCAGGATGATAAAGGAAAATTATTTGTAGGTACGCTTACATCCGGTCTATTTATTTACGACAGCGCTAAGGATTGTTTCACGTCAGTTAAAAGTGCCGATTTAACTGTTAATTCTTCGGCTTTACCCATTAAAAGCCTGTTTCGGGATTCTCATAATCAAATTTTAGTTGGTACTGATGGCTATGGTTTGAAACATTATAATACATCTACCAATTTGTTGGAAAATTTCAGAAATGAATCGTCGCATTATGAATTAAGAAAACTTAAAGTCCATTCTATAAAAGAAGACAGACAGGGTAACCTGTGGATTGGGCTATTCCAGAAAGGGGTATACTTTATCCCGAATAATCCCAACAAATTTACAACATGGGGGTATAAGTCGCACGTAAACAATGTAATAGGCTCCAGTTGTGTTATGTCTGTTATGGTAGATAAAGATAATACAATGTGGGTGGGAACTGATAACGATGGCCTTTATGCGGTTGCAGCTAATGGTAATGTTCGTCATTATGAACCGGGAAACTCTGAAAATTCGGTGTCGGGGACTATTATGGCAGTTTACGAAGATTCTAACGGTGATATTTGGTTGGGTTCATACCTGAAAGGAATTTCAAAATTTAATAAGAAAACAGGATTGTGTACTTATTTCAATAAAATTCCAGAGTCTTTGGGTGATAATTTTTTGAGTAATAAGGTGTTCTGCCTTACCGAAGATAAGAAAAATAAAACTTTGTGGATAGGAACCAATGGAGCGGGGGTTTATTCGTTCGATCTGAATACTCTGTCGTTTAAAAGTCATTTTACGCATAATCCGAAAAATAAGAATTCGATTATCAACAATGGGATAAACGACATTATGGTTGACAGAGATGGCTATGTTTGGGTAGGGACTTTCAGGGGCATATCAAAAATAAACCCGCTTAATGGAACAGTTGAAAATCTGACTGAAAATAATTCAAACATCCCGGGTTCAATAATATATTCCATTCTTGAGGACAAAAGCCATAATATCTGGATAGGAACGGACGAAGGATTGGGGCTTATAAGTTTTGATGGAAAGAATAGCCGAAATTTCACGACAAACGATGGATTGTCAAGTAACGTAATTTGTGGTATTTTAGAAGATAATGACAAAAATATCTGGATTAGCACGCATTCCGGTATTTCCAAATTAGATACCAGAGATTGCAAGTTTTTTAATTATTACGCTTCGGATGGGTTGCAGGGAAACGAATTTTCGAGAGGAACGCGATTTATGTCCCGCAACGGTGAAATGTTTTTCGGGGGAACAAATGGTGTTACGGGCTTTTTCCCAAAACAAATCAACACAAACAGGCAAAAGCTTGAAGTATGTCTGACCGAGTTAAGTATTTTAGGAAAACCTGTAAAAACAGGTCAAAAATCAGGAACGCACCGAATTATTGATAATTTCATTTCCGATGCCAAAACTATTCGGTTGAATTTTTCCGATAACATGTTCAGCATGGAATTTTCAACATTTAATTTTGGTAATTCCGAACGTATTTTTTATCGCTATAAACTTGAAGGTCTGAATTCGCAGTGGATTAATACCGGTCTTGGTACAAACCGAATTAGTTTTACGAATTTAGGATACGGGAAATACAAACTGAGAGTAGTTGCCTGTGAGAATGATAATACTTCTGCCGAGAAAGTTTTTGATATTATTATTTTTCCTCCTTGGTATCTGACAGATCTTGCTAAATTTATATACGTGTTGTTGTTTATAGGCTTGGTATACATTGTTTTGAGAATTGTAAACGAACGAATACAGAGCCGTCATGAACTTATCAGGCGGGAACAAATGGAGCAGGTAAATGAAGGGAAACTACAATTCTTTATTAATATATCTCACGAAATCCGAACGCCGATGACGTTAATCCTTAGTCCTCTCGAAAAACTCATGCAGGATACGTCTAATGCAGAGAGGACACAGGCATATCAACTAATGCACCGAAATGCACAACGTATTTTACGCCTGATTAATCAATTACTTGATTTACGTAAAATCGACAAAAAGCTTATGTTTGTGAAAATGTGCGAAACGGATATTGTCAGTTTTGTCCAGGATATTGTGAAAACATTTGAATATCAGTCAGGTAAAAAACATGTTACTCTTACTTTTGAACACGAAATGCCTGTACTAAATGCATGGATTGATGTGAACAATTTTGATAAGGTTTTGGTAAATATCCTTTCCAATGCATTCAAATTTACCCCGGATGAAGCTGAAATCACAATAAAACTGAGTACAGGGAAGAATGTACATGCTGATAATGATCTGAAAGAATATTTCGAGATAGTAGTGTCCGATAACGGTATTGGTATACAGGAGGATAAAATTGAAAAAATATTTGAACGGTTTTATCAGATTGATAGTGGTAATACCAGTGTTAACTTTGGGACAGGAATCGGACTCCATTTGTCAAAAAATCTTATTGAGTTGATGCATGGAACAATAAATGCCAGAAACAGAACCGATAGCAATGGGAGCGAATTTATTATACGCTTGCCACTGGGTAGAAATCATTTGTTGGATACGGAAATAGAGTTGGTTGATGATAAACAGGTTCATATTGCTACGCCGGTATATGAATATATTTCAGATGCCGGGGAAACAGTTTCTAATGTAAAACCGAAAACCAAATTTAAAATTCTGATAGTGGACGATGAAGTTGAAATCCGACATTATTTGAAACAAAATCTTGTAGGCACCTATAAAGTAGCCGAAAGTGATAATGGAAAGTCAGCTTTGGAAATGCTGTTAAAAGAAAAATTCGATTTGGTAATCAGCGATGTAATGATGCCTGTGATGGATGGAATAACACTTTGTAAAAGGATAAAATCCAATGTGAACATTAAAAATGTACCGGTGGTTTTACTTACAGCGAAATCAAGCGACGATGATAAAGCCGAAGGTTACGAAACCGGAGCAGATGCTTATGTCTCCAAACCATTTAATATCGATTTGTTAAAGAAAAGGATAGCCGGGATAATCAGTAACAGAGAACGCTTAGATACAAAAATTGCAGAAAAAAGCGATAATAAAGCATTGATCAAGCAGGTCGAGTTAAAATCGGCCGATCAGCTATTGTTGGAAAAAATTATAAAACATATTAATGAAAATATCGGAAATCCTGATTTTAATGTACAAATTTTGGCTGACAAAGTAGGCATGAGCCGTGTTCATCTGCATCGTAAGATGAAAGAGTTGACCAATCAGTCGGCGGCGGATTATATAAAAACGATTCGTTTACAACAAGCCGGAGTGTTACTAAAGTCTAAAAAATTGTCGGTATCTGAAGTGTGTTATGCATTAGGTTTCATAAATCAGAATCATTTTTCAGGTTTGTTCAGAGAGTTTTATGGTATGTCTCCAAAAGATTTTGTGAAATATGAAAATATAGAAAAAGAATAATTCAGATATATTTTTAAAAGGTTATTAAGCAGTTGTTTGTTGAGAAAACAGCTGCTTTTTTTATATCAGTATTTGTAACAAATTGCAATGTTATTTACAGATATAAAAATGTAACATCTCGACCATTGATGTTACAATTGAAGGTTGTTTGTGTAACATTACGATTTTAGAAAATGATCTGTCGTGTTTACATTTGCATATAAGAAATAAATGTTGTTTAACTAAAATTTAATTAAATGAAGTAAAAGTAAAAATTAAAAAATGAGAGTCTATTTCTATTATTAATGTAAATATTATTAAAAATTAAATCAAATTTAAAATGAATTCTGATCATGAAAATCACAAATCTAATTAGGTCATTAAGCCTGTTATCTCTGTTTTTTTTCTTTTCACTCAGTGCATATGCACAAACAAGCACAGTAAGAGGGACTGTAAAATCAGTTTCGGGTGAAAGTTTAATTGGTGTTAATGTTATAGAAGTAGGTACTACCAACGGAACTATAACTGACATAAATGGTAATTATACTATTAAAGTATCTACAAAAGCTAAATTAAGTTTTTCTTATTTGGGTTATCTTACTTCAATTGTTGAAGTTAGTGCGAAAAATACAATTAACGTTACTCTTGTTGAAGATACAAAAGCACTCGAAGAAGTAGTAGTTGTTGGTTATGGAACACAACG
>MTLE01000435.1_pt5 | contig 27581 bp, 23 predicted proteins | sample 1982461 | NCBI WGS metagenome assembly MTLE01 (sample SAMN05712605, study PRJNA340218) | biofilm metagenome | isolation source: sample SPL anode biofilm adapted to -200 mV | place: USA | collected 2012-02-03
CGTTCCACCAGATTTTATCCATCCGGTTGTCATGGCAGCCGCAATCGGCCACGCCGGCTTTGTAGAAATCCCCATGCGCCAGCAAGCCGCGCAAGGCGTTTTGGCCGCCCGCCGAAGTGCCATAGAGGCCCACCCGGCTCAAGTCCATCGCGGGATCTTTTTTGGCGGCGGCTTGCATCCACAAAATGCGGTCGGGGAACCCGGCGTCACCGATGTTTTTCCAGCACACGTTGTGAAACGCTTTCGAACGATAGGAGGTGCCCATGCCGTCGATTTGCACCACGATGAATCCCACCTCCGCCAATTCTTGCATGCCCATGATGGCACTGAAGCGTTTGGGCGCAAAAGCCGAATGCGGCCCGGCGTAGATGTTCTCAATAACCGGATATTTCTTGGCGGGATCGTAATTCGTGGGCCGCACGATGACGCCGTAAATGTCGGTGACGCCGTCGCGCCCGCGCGCCACAAACGGTTCCGGCGCGCGCCATCCGGCCTGCGCCAATGCCGAAATGTCGGCTTTCTCCAAATCGCATATCTTCTGGCCATCGGCGGCGCGACGCAATTCGCACACCGGCGCTTGGTTCACCCGTGAATAGGTGTCGACCAGAAAACGGTTGTCCGGGGAATACTCGACACTGTGGGAACCGTCACCTTCCGTTAGTATCGTCAAACCGGTGCCGTCATAATTCACGCGGCAATAGTGCACATAATACGGGTCTTGGCCGGGCCGGATGCCGCCGGCGCGGAACCAGATTTGGCGGCGCTCGTCGTCCACCCGCTCCACCTGGCGCACCACCCATTCGCCACGGGTGATTTGGTTTTTGATTTTCCCAGTGCCGGTATCGAACAAATACAAATGATTCCAGCCATCGCGCTCGCTCAGCCAGATCGCTTCGTTGGTTCCCGGAAGGCGGTGCAGGTACATCTTCTCGTTGTAATCGATGAACGTCGGGCTGGACTCTTCAACCATCGTGCGCACCGCGCCCGTCGTAGCGTCGATGGCCAGCACGCGCAGCACTTGGTGGCCCCGCTGGTTGTATAAAAAGGTGAACTCGCGCGAATCGGGTGTCCATTGTTCCTCGCCGATACTCCAAGGATTGGGAAATAAATCATCCGCCACGGGAATTTGTTTTTTAGCCGCGAGGTCGAATAATTGGGGGCGTGGATGCTCGATGCGGTCGCCGGGCTTTAAATAGTCTATCGTATGCAGTTTTGGCTGGAGTTGATCTTTGGGCGAAGATTCCACCATGTAGATTTTATGCTCCTGCGCGGGCTGGACGCGAAAAGCGATCAAATGCTTCGAATCCGGCGACCAAAAGATGCGCCCAGTGTAAGCGTCCTCCGCCTTGCCATCGCTGGAAAGGGGCGTTTCCTCTTTGGTGGCGGTGTTTTGCAGCACCACGTTGTGGTCTTTGATCATCGCGCGCCACTGGCCATCGGGCGAATCATTCCCCGGCCGAGCCCGGCGGCCGGGGCGATCCATCCGCTTTTTCGGCCGTTTCGGCTGCGTCGCGCCATTGGCGCCGATTTCCACTTGGCCGGGCTTGTCGTCCGCCTCACAGATGGCGATCACTTTTCCCTGCTTATCGGCCGCCAGCCAAACATGGCCCGCGAAGGTATGCTGCTCGCGCTCGCCGCCCGGGGCGATTTTGCCGTAACTGCGGCGGTCGCCTTCAGAGTCGACCCAAAAGATTTCGACCTCACTCTCCGTGCGATTCACAAACGTCAGGCTCGTTTCCTCGCCCGTGCGCACGCTGGGATGCGGCTGGTCCAGCAGCGGCAACGCCTCACCATTGGCGGTGTTGGTTTGGGCCACTACGGTGTAGGAATCGAGCGCGCATTGCCAAGTCTTGCCCCCGGAGCGGAACACGAGGCTTTGGTTGGTCAAATTCCACTCCGCAATATCGATGGGCAGGCGCGTGGCTTCGGCGGGTTTGCCGGTGGCCTTAGACAAAGCCTCCGCCATCCGCGGGTGATCGAACGCCGCCCGGCGCTCGCCTTTTTCCGCGTCCACCCAGACGAACTCATGCGAATTGGTCCCCGTTTTTATGCGATACCAGAAATGCGTGCCATCCGGCAGCCAATGCGCTTGCACGCGGTCGCGAAACACTTTGTTCTCGAAACGCGGGCGCAAGTTCTGGGCGGCGGCGTAATCCGGCGCCTCGGCGCGCAGGATCATCGTGAGCGCGGCGAACAGCAAACCGGCGGCGAAAACACCGATTCTCGGCATTAACCTGGAACAAAAACTCCGGCGTGCTGGCAATTGGAAATCACCATGCAAGGAGTCGTGGTTGGTTATGAATTCTGGGAGTGAATGCGGAGCGTTGATTATCGCAGTTGGATCGTTTTTCATGTTCAAACTATGCGTTCGCCCCCGATGTTAATCGACTCCCCTCGTTCGCGGCTAGCCTGAATTCTCAGCCCAAAAGGAGACGGCGGGCTATCCCTGGGAGCCCAAATTTGAACCCTCGATCCGCCTGGAATGCGGCAACCGGCGGCTCAATCACGCGGCTCTTTTTTACCGTACTTTTCGGCGAGCACTTCCGCCTCGCAGGCCACCAAGGCATCGTACATGGCCTGGGCATCGGGGGCTTGGCGCAATTTCGGCAGCAGCTCGGACTCCATCGCGATCAAGCAAATCCGCGCCAGCGTGTGCAAGTGGATGCGGTCATCCTGGCAGCAGACCAGAAAAAACAAATCCGTCCCCTGGCCATCGGGCGAACCATAGAAAATTTCGTGCATCGCGCGGCCCAGCACCAGAAACGAGGACTCGAGCAAGTAGGGCTGTTGATGCCGCGCGTGGAGCAGAGCGATCCCGCCGGGGATGGCGGTCGAACATAATTCTTCCCGCGCCTCCAGGCTTTCCAGAAGATCTTTCGCGTTGCTCACCTGGCCGGTCTTTTCGGCAAGCGCCACCATATCGCGGATGATCGAGGATTTGGTGCGCGATTTCATCGCGGTGGCGATGTATTCGGGCTTGATCAGCGTGGGCATCAACGCTTGATCGGGAAAAATCTCCGCCGTGCCGCGCGTGGACTTTTGATGGTACTCGTTCAGCCGCCGTTCGCCAAAGCCCAAGATGCGTTGCGACGCCCAGGCATCGATCGTCTCGCGCGCGAACACCAGCCGCCCGCCGCGTTTTTCAAACGGAATTTCCTGGTTCTTTACCAGATGCTCCACATCCTGCGGCGAAATATGCAGATACTCCGCCACTTCGTCGGCGTTAAAAATATTGTAAGCCATAAAACACACGGATTCATAGAATCCGTGCCTTGCTTATGATGGACCCCCCGCCGCCAGGAGTCAAACCATGACCCGGCGGGTTGTGAGCCAACCCGCGTCGAAAAACCTTAAAATAGCTGGCGCAGGCTTACTCCATCGCCGCCAAGGCGCCCCGCATATAGGCGAAGGATTCGATCATGCCGGGCATGGGATTGTCGCCGTTGACTTCATATTCGAGCGCGACGTGGTAGGGGAATTTGATGCGGACCAGCGCTTTGAGCACGGCCGGAATATCGATCACCCCGCGCCCCACCTCGGTGGCACCGCCTTTGCTCGTGGCTTCGGTGACGTCTTTCACGTGGAAATCGTACAAGCGCGGGGCGCATTGCTCGATGGCGGCAATGGGGTCCACCCCGATGCGCACCGTATGCCCCACGTCGATGCAAATGCCCATGTGGGCGTCGCGGTTTTTAATCAGCCCCAAGACGTCGAGGGGCGAGGGATAGCGTTTATCGCCCGGGCCGTGGTTGTGGATGGCGACGCGAATGTCGTATTCCTTGGCCAATTTTTCCACCGCATCGAGAATCGCCGGATCAGGGCAGCCAACGATCACCGGCATGCCGGCTTCCTTGGCGTAATCGAACGCGGCGCGCGCTTGCTCCTCGTTGTCCATGTAAATGACGCCGCCACCCATGAGGGTAATGCCGGCATTCTCAACTTTTTTGCGCGCGGCCTCGCGTTCTTTCGCCGTGGAGCGCATGTGCAGGTGAAAATCCTTTAAGGTAATGTATTTCACCTTGAGCTGTTTGGTCATGGACAAAGCCAGATCCAGGTTGAAGCTGCGCAGGGAATACGAAGCCACACCCAGCTTGAGGCCATGGGAATAATCGCGATCCGCTTTGGTGACCGCCGCCGAAGCCGCCAGGGGCAACGCCGCTGCCGTCAGAGCGGTGGCGCCCGCCAATCCGAGAAAATTTCGCCGATTCATATGTTTAGCCTTTCATTAATTTGCCCTCTACGCAAGCCTGCGGCCTGGACGTATTTTTTGATGGAATCCCCTGACACTTTTAAAGCCAATGGCCGGCACCCGCAATGGCTGATTTCACATGGTGTCGATTCCGGCTTTGCCATCCGCCAGCGGGCCCGGTATCGTCGCGCCATGAAACTACTCAATTTATTGGTGGCCACCTGGGTGGCTATGGCGGCTTTATTGCCGGGGATCTCGGCCCAAACGACACCGAGCGCATTGGAATCTGATGCCAAGGGCTGGACGGATATCATGCCTCCGGCGGATCTGAAGGGCTGGTATCGCGTGTCCGTGCCGCCCAACGGCACGCTCGGCCGTGCCCAGTGGCACGTGGACGCCGCCAAGAAAGTGCTCATCTGCGACGGTGATGGCGGCCATGATATGCTGCTGTTCGAGAAAGAATTGGGCGACGCCATTTTCCATTTCGAGTTCTGCTACACTAAAGTGGAGGGCAAAACCGGTTACAACAGCGGCGCTTATTTGCGGAATTCCAAGGACGGCGGCATCTGGCATCAAGCACAATTCGGCGACGGCAAGGACGGTTTCTTATTTGGAGAAACCCCGGTCGAAGATGGCAAAAAGAAGTTCTTCAATTTGGCGTCCAAAGTGAAAGACGGGCGCGTCAAACCGGTGGGCGAATGGAACACTATGGAAATCACCGCGAAGGGCAAGGTTTTGACTTTATGGGTGAACGGAGCGATCACCTGCAAGTTCGACAATTGCGGCTTGGAAAAAGGTTTTCTCGGCTTGGAAGGCGAAGGCTACCGGATCGAGTTCCGCAACCTAAAGGTCAAAGAACTGCACTAAGCAGCCAAACCCTTATCTCCATTTTCGAACCTCGGGCAGCCGCGAATGGCTGCCCTTTTCATTTCCAGAACAGCCGGCTAAGCCAGCGGCGCGCGCTCGCGATGCCACGGAGTGGCTTGCTCGTAAGCATGCGCCAGGCGAATCAGCGTCGATTCGCCAAACGGTTTGCCCAGCAATTGCAGGCCAATCGGCAATTTCGGGTTCTTCGTAAACCCGCACGGCACACTGATGCCGCACAACCCCGCGAGGTTGCAGGAGATGGTGAAAATGTCGTTGAGATACATCTGCAATGGATCGGCGCATTTCTCGCCCAGCTTGAAGGCGGCGGTGGGCGTAGTGGGCGTGACGATGGCGTCGACTTCCTTGAACGCGTTCAAGAAATCCTGGCGAATCAGTGTGCGGACCTTTTGCGCGCGTAGATAATAGGCGTCGTAGTAGCCCGAACTGAGCACATAGGTGCCCAGGATAATACGACGTTTGACCTCGGGGCCAAAGCCCGCGCCACGTGTTTTGCAGTAAAGCTCGATCGGATCGGCGCCTTCCACCCGGGCACCGTAGCGCACACCATCGAAGCGGGCCAAATTCGCCGAAGCTTCGGCGGTGGCGATAATGTAATACGTAGCGATGGCGTACTCGGTGTGCGGCAGTGAAATCTCGCGCACTTCGGCGCCGAGGCTTTCCAATTGGCGCACGGCGGCTTGCACGGCTTGGCTGATTTCCGGGTCCAACCCGCCGCCCATGTATTCCTTGGCCAAACCGATTTTCGCGCCCTTGAGACTTTGCCCCAAGCTAGCCGTGTAATCGGGCACCGGCTCATTGATGCTGGTGGCGTCCATCGAATCATGGCCGCTGATCGCCCCCAGCAAGAGCGCCGCGTCGCCCACGTTTTTCGTCATGGGACCAATCTGATCCAAGGATGACGCATAGGCCACCAGCCCAAAACGCGAGACGCGCCCATAAGTCGGTTTCAAACCAACAATGCCGCACAACGCGGCTGGCTGGCGAATGGAGCCGCCCGTGTCGGACCCGAGCGAGGCGATGCATTCATCGGCCGCCACGGCCACCGCACAGCCGCCGGAGGAACCGCCCGGGATGCGCGCGGGGTCCCACGGATTGCGCGACGGCCCGAAAGCGGAGTTTTCCGTGGAGCTGCCCATGGCGAACTCGTCCATGTTCACGCGCCCAAAAATCACCGCGCCCGCGGCGCGCAATTTGGAGATAACTGTGGCGTCAAACGGCGAGACGTATTTGCCTAAAATTTTGGAACCGCAGTTGAGCGGCTGGCCTTTGACGGCGATGACATCTTTCATCGCGACGGGAATGCCCAGCAGGGGCTTGCCGGTGGCGCCCGCCTTCAAGGCGGCATCGGCTTGGTCGGCTTGGGCCAAAGCATCGGCGGCGTCAACACTTAGGAAGGCGTGCAACTGGGGATCGGTTTTGGCAATGCGATCCAGACAGGACTGCATGGCTTCCCGGGCGGAAGCTTCGCGGCGCGCCAATTTGGCGGCCAATTCGGAAATCGTTAATTGGTGCAGCATGGGCGGAAATTATTCGACAATTTTGGGCATCATGAACAGGCCATTGGCGGGCTTGGGGGCGTTGCGCAAGGCCTCTTCGGGTGGGAGGGACGGTTTGATTTCGTCGGGCCGGGTGACATTGACCAGGGGCACCGCGTGCGCGGTGGGTTCGATGTTGCTGACATCGAGCTGGTTCAACTTGTCGATATAGGACAGGATTTGCCCCAATTGCGCGCCGTATTGGCGTTCCTCCTCGGGGGTAAGCTCAATCCGGGCCAAATGCGCCACGTACTTAACGTCGATTTCACGAACTGACATGGCTGGCTTTATAAAGCCTGGCGGCGGGGAATTGAAGGAAAATCGCGCGGACGCGGAGAACGGAAACCCGAAGCGAGGGGAATTATTCCTCGTCAAACTTGCGGTGCAGCAACGTTTCCAACTCGGTGATGACCTGCGCAGCGTCGTGGCCTTCCGCCCGGACCATGATTTTGGACCCCGGTCCGGCGGCCAGCATCATCATGCCCATGATGCTTTTGCCATTCACGGTTTCGCCGTCTTTTTCGACGAAGACGTTGCTTTGGAACTTGCTGGCGGCTTTGACGAACATGGAGGCGGGACGGGCGTGGATTCCCAACTGGTTCATCACGGTTAATTCCTTGGTGACACAGTTCTCTTTCCCCGCCGTTTTTGGTTTGGTCGCGCCGCTCATGTCAACACCCCTTGTATTATGCCTGATAAATTGCCATTGCCAAGCTGAAATCGGCTGGCCTACTGATGTTTGTTTTGAGTCATCTTGGCGATTAAGCGTTCGTCCAGTTCCTTCGCCGGATTATAACCTAAAATCCTTAATTTGGTTTGAAACGCAGCCACTTCGACCAAACGGGCCAAATTGCGGCCAGGCTTAACGGGAATGATGATATGGGGCAGTTCGACGCCCAAAATGCGCACTTTTACCTCCTGGATGCCCAAGCGGTCGACATCGTCCACATCATTCCACGCCTTCAAAGTGACGACTAAATCCACCCGTTTCTCGGTCCGGATGCTCTTCACTCCGAACATGGCGGCCACATTGATGATGCCGATGCCGCGCACCTCCATGTGGTCCCGGGTCATGGGCGGGCAAGTGCCAATGATCTCCCGGCCATCCACCAAGCTGACCTTGGTCACATCATCCGCCACCAAGCTGTAGCCGCGCTCGATCAATTCCAGCACGCATTCGCTTTTGCCGATGCCGCTTTCCCCGCGAATGATCACGCCCACCCCCAGAATATCCACCATGCTTCCCATCTCCGTGCTGTGGGGAGCAAACATGGTTTCCAATGCCAGGGTGGCTTGGTTGATGCATTTCAAGGTGATCAACCCGCATTTGAACAGCGGAGTTTTGGCTTTGTTGGCCGCTTCCACCATCACTTTGCCGGGACTGATTTTGCGGCAAAATATGACGCAAGGTATGCGATAGCGGAACAGTTCCGTGGTGCGCTGGGTCCGCACCTCGGGGGGAAGCGATTTTAAAAAAGTGGTCTCCGCGCTGCCCAGCACTTGCACCCGGTGGCAGGCAAAATATTTGGTGAACCCCGCCAGGGTGAGCCCGGGGCGATTCACCGTGGGTTCCCGAATGACCCGCTTCAAGCCTTCTTCCCCCGCTACCAACTCCAATTGCAGGGGCTGGGCGTATTTTTTGTAGAACTGCTCTACGGTGACTTTATCGCGTTGCATGGACTCTCCTTAAACTTATCGGCAACTAGCGTCGAGGACTAAAACACCTGTTTTCCTCACGCCAAGGGTGGCCGTTCCAACTCCACGGGCACTGTGCTTTTTTCGGAGGGCGGCTTGAGGTGGGTAAACAAACCCCGCCAAAATCCCGCGCCATAGAGCAGGTGGGTTAAAACAATCAAAGGCGCCACCCCGGCTTTCGGCCGGCCTGCGGGGCCTTTGAGCACTAAGGTCTGTAAAATCACCGCCCCCACATAGGCGGCCAGCGGCCAAAGCAAAAGCCCCCGCAGGATCAAGGCGGCCGGCAGATAAAGGCAAAACAGCGGCGGCACGAGGTTAAGGGCGGACCCTAACGTAGGGTGGGTCCGGAATTGTTCGGCGCGGCCGCGGCCGTAGTTCAATAGCATCTTCACAAAAGCGCCCAGGGTTTTGCGCGGCCGGCGGTAAACCAGGAATTCCGGATCATACAGCATGATGCCCCCCCGTTTGGCCAGCTCATCCATTAAGGCGTTTTCCTCGTTGGGGTAAAGCGACTCATCGAAACCGCCGAGTTCCAGCATGGCCGTCCGCCGGGCGATGAGGTTGCACAGAATCAGCTCTTTCTCGCCGGAAACGCGCGTATTGCCCACCGCCGTGTAACGCGCGCGGCTGGGGCCAAACGCCAGCCAGCTAGCCATAGCCAAAGCAAAACAGTGTTCCATGCCGGGCGCGTCCGGCGGACACAAATTGGGGCCGCCCACCATTTGCACTTTAGGGTCCTGAAAATGCGCGGCGGCCCGGCGCAAATTGGCGGGATCGGGCACCGAATCGTCATCCAAAAAATAGACCAAATCGCCTTTAGCGGCGCGCAAGGCATGGTTGCGCTGAACCGCCGGCTGGCGGCCCCGGGCCACAATCATTTCGAGCCGTTCGCGGGGATATTCCAGCCGCGCCGCCGCTTTGACGGATTGGATTTCTCCCGGGCCGGGTTTAAAGGGGATTATCAGCGAGATGAATGGCGTGGGATCGCTCATGGCAGAGACTGCAAGAACCGCAACAAAACCTGGGTGGCGCGCTCCAGAGAGGCGAGGGAAATCCACTCGTCATCCGTGTGCGCTTGGGCGATATCGCCCGGGCCAAACACCACGCTCGGGGAACCACCCTCCGAAAGCACGGCGGCGTCGCAAAAATAATCCACGCCCAGCGGCTGGCGCTGGCCCGCGGCGGCCATGAATTGCCGCACCAAAGGCAGCCGGGCATTCGTTTCCATGGGACGGCAGGGCACTGGTTTGGCGTTGGTGATGCGGGCGGGCAACCCGGCGCGGCGCATGTACTCGCCGATTTCCCGGAATACCGCCGCATCCGTTTCCCCGGGCAAAGTGCGGCGGTCCAGAGTCATCGCGCAATGGGCGGGCACAATATTCGGTTGGATGCCGCCAGCGATCACGCCGACGCTGACGGTAGGCGGGCGCAGCAGCCCGTGACGGCGTTTCTTCAATTCCGCCGCGTAATCCGTCTCCAACAATTCCACCACTCGCGCCATTTTCAAAATCGCGTTCCGGCCTAGCTCCGGCCGCGAGCCATGCGCGGCGCGGCCTTTGGCCTCAAGGCGCAGCCAAAGATTTCCTTTATGGGCGGTAATCACTTTCAACCGGGTGGGTTCGCCCACAATCGCCAAATCCGCCTGGGCAATATCGGCCGCCGCCCGGGAACCCGCTTGGGCGTTTTCTTCATCGATGAGCCCGAGGAAAATAATCTCCGTGTGGCGGGGACGTTGGGCCGCGGCGGCTAACTCACCGACAGCGGCCAGCATTGAGGCGAGGCAGCCTTTGTCATCGCACGCGCCCCGGCCATGCAAACGGCCTTTCGCGATGCGCGGCTGGAAAAAACGGTCGGGCACGATCTCCCCGCCCACGGTGTCCATGTGCGCCGCTAAGATGACGCGCTGGCGGATTTCCGTAGAGACAGGCGCCAGCCGCAGCCAGAGGTTGGGCCGTTCGGGAGCGACTTTTTGAAAATGAACATCCAGCCCCCATTGGGCGCCGGTGGCGGCCAGGAAATCCGCCACGCGTTTCTCCCCGGCGCGCGGATCACCAGCCGGCAAAAAGGCCGGGTTCACACTCGGCAAAGCCACCAGCTCCCGCAACAGGTTTAAGGCTCGGTTCATGCAATCGGTAGACGCGGTTGCGCCCAGACGATAGCAAGGAGCTTAAGGGAGCGAACGGACTCTGAAAAGCCCAATATCTGGCCTAATCCTTGGGTTTGGGCGCCAATTTGACTTTGGGGTATTTCGCCGCTTTGGCCCGGCCCGGCTTGGGGGGAGCCTCGACTTCCCGGTGCGCTTGGGCCGCTTCGGCCGCTAAGCGCAAAAACTCGTTCTGGCTGCGCACCGGTTTGGCGGCGCTCTTCTTTCGCGGCCGCTGGTATTCTCCAGTGGGCGTTAAAAATCGCGCCTTCACATTATCCGCCAGTGTGTAATGGAGAATCTCCTGCACGATGCGTTCGCCCAGCACGCCATTCAAAATCGGGAAGGCGATTTCGATGCGGCCATACAGGTTGCGTGGCATCCAATCCGCGCTGGCCACAAACACATCCGGCTGGCAGGCGTTTTCAAAATAATAAACCCGGCTGTGTTCCAGGAACCGGTCGACGATGCTGCGCACCGTGATGTTGTCGCTGATGCCTTTGACTTGGGGACGCAGGCAGCAGATGCCGCGAATGATCAAGTCGATCTTCACCCCCGCCTGGGAAGCGCGGTACAACGCCTCGATGAGCGTGCGATCCACTAGCGCGTTCAACTTAAGGATAATGTGCGAGGGCAAGCCCTGGCGTGCGTTTTCTTCCTCGCGGCGGATCAACGCCAGCACGCGATCGCGCAACTCAAACGGCGCCACCAAAAACTTGCGCATGCCCGGGTATTGGCAAATGCCCGTCAGCAAATTGAACAGGTTGGTGGCGTCTTCGCCGAAATCCGGCTGGCAGGTAAGCAACCCGATATCGGTGTAAATCTTCGCGGTCGTCGGATTGTAATTGCCCGTGCTCAAATGGACATAGCGGCGGATGCGGTTTTCCTCCCGGCGCATGACCAAGGCAATTTTGCCATGGATTTTGAAGCCCACCAAGCCGTAGACCACATGGACGCCGGCTTCCTCGAGTTTGCGCGCCCATTCAATATTGTTAGCCTCGTCGAACCGCGCTCGCAATTCCACCACGACGGTGACTTGTTTGCCGAGGTTCACCGCCTTCATCAGGGCGCCCACCACGCGGGGATCGCCTCCGCTGCGGTAGAGCGTTTGCTTGATGGCCAGCACTTGAGGATCAGCTGCCGCCTGATTGAGAAAATCCACCACCACGTCGAAACTTTCGTAGGGATGGTGCAGCAAAATATCGCGCTTGCGAATGGCGGCGAAAACATCCTCCTCCTCGCGCAACGCGGGGGGATACTGCGGCACATAGGGGGCGTCACACAAATCCGGATTTTGGTTTTCATCCCGGATCAACATGAGGCGGCCCGGGCCGAGCGGGCCATCGATTTCGTAAAGATCGTGGTTGGATAAATTAAGGTTCGCCAGCAAGTGAGCCCGGATATCCACCGGGCAGCTGGTCTCCACCTCGATCCGCACGGCTTCGCCCCGGCGGCGGTTGTGCAATTCGTTTTCAACGGCTTGCAGCAAATTGTCGATCTCCTCCTCGGCGATATACAGTTCGCTATTGCGCGTAACCCGGAAGAGCCAATGCCCCAAAATCGTCATGCCGGGAAATAAATCGCGCAGGAAATGGCCAATCAAATGCCCCAGAAACATGTAATGCTGCGCGCCGGGTTCTCCCGGCAGCCGGATGAGCCGGGGCAGCACACGCGGCACTTGCACGATGGCCATGCGCGTATTGTTGATGGGCTCCAATGGGTTGGGTGTCAGCCGCACGATCAAATTGAGCGAGCGGTTAAGCACCTGGGGAAAGGGGTGCGCGGGATCGATGCCCAACGGGGTGAGCACCGGGCGCACGGATTCAAGGTAGTAACGGTTAACCCATTCGGTTTCTTCCGCGTTTAACTCCTCGAATGTGAAAAAACGGATGTCTTTCTGCGCCAACTCGGGAACCAATTTCTCCCGCCAGCAAGCGTAGAGGTCCGCCACAAATTGGCGCACCCGCTGGGTCAGGGCGCGAAACACCTCGGGCGCGGTGCAGCCATCGTTGCCCCGCTCCACCACGCCGCCTTCGATTTGCTGCTTGAGGCTGGCGACGCGCACTTCGAAAAATTCGTCCAAGTTGCTGCTGCAGATGGTGAAAAATTTCAACCGTTCCAGCAGCGGATTGGACGCATCCATCGCCTCCTCCAGCACGCGCTGGTTAAATTCCAGCCAGCTGAGTTCGCGATTGATAAAATGCCGCGGTCCGATGGCCGCAGGTTTCGATGTCTTCCCAGTTTTCAATAGAGCTTCATTATGCCATAGCCAAGCTGCCCACGCAATGCGGGGCATGTCACAAACACGCATTTTTCTTGATTTGCGAATTGACGCCAACCCCCTTTCCGCTACGATGACCGTTTTAAACGGTATTAAATCGTTTTTTAAACCTGAAAAAGAAATATGGCAGTTAAAGTCGCAATCAACGGTTTCGGCCGCATTGGCCGCCTCGTCTTCCGCGCCATCGCGGAACAAGGTCTTTTAGGCAAAGATGTTCAAGTCGTCGCGGTGGGCGATATCGTCCCGGCTGACAACCTGGCCTATTTGCTCAAGTATGATTCCACCCAAGGCCGCTTCGACGGCACGGTGGGCTCCAAGAAGTCCGCCGCCGACAAGGTGGAGGATGATGTTTTGATCGTCAACGGCGCCGACATCAAAGTCGTTAGCGCCAAGGATCCTTCGGGTCTGCCCTGGAAAGAACTCGGGGTTGATCTGGTGATCGAATCCACCGGTTTGTTCACCGACGCCACCAAGGCCAAAGGCCACATCACGGCCGGTGCCAAGCGCGTCATCATTTCCGCTCCCGCGAAGAACGAAGACATCACGGTCGTCATGGGCGTGAATCATGAAAACTATGATGCCTCCAAGCACTTCATCGTGTCCAACGCTTCCTGCACGACCAACTGTCTGGCCCCGCTCGTCCATGTGCTCTTGAAAGAGGGCTTCGGCATCGCGGAAGGTTTGATGACCACCGTGCACAGCTATACCGCCACCCAGAAGACGGTGGACGGCCCCAGCAAGAAAGACTGGAAAGGTGGCCGCAGCGCCGCGATCAACATCATCCCCTCCACCACCGGCGCGGCCAAAGCCGTCGCCCTGGTTTGCCCTGAAGTCAAAGGCAAGTTGACGGGTATGGCGTTCCGCGTGCCGACCCCGACGGTTTCCGTGGTCGACCTGACGGTCAAGACGGTGAAAGACACCAGCTACGCTGAAATCTCCGCCGCCATGAAGAAGGCCAGCGAGACCTATCTGAAGGGCATCCTCGCTTACACGGGCGAAGAAGTGGTCAGCAGCGACTTCATTCACTGCAAGAATTCCTCGATCTTCGACGCCGGTTCGGGCATCGAATTGAACAAGAACTTCTTCAAGCTGATCAGCTGGTACGACAACGAATGGGGCTATAGCTGCCGCGTCGCCGACTTGCTCTCTTACATGATCCAGAAAGGCATCTAATTTCCGCCTAGCGGATTTTACCGAACAAGCCCGCCCTCACCGGCGGGCTTTTTCTTTTACTGCCACTTGGATTCCGCCCGCCTTTGATGTTAGGGTGAGGCGCCGACTGGCCAATAATTATGTCGTTTGAATCCTGCGCCGAATTTATCAACGCCCTGGAAGCCGCGGGCGAGTTGCGCCGCGTGCGCGAACCGCTGGCGAGCGAACTCGAAATTACAGAGTTCGCCGACCGCGAAATGAAGAAGCCCGGCGGCGGCCAAGCGCTGCTGTTCGAGAAACCCACCGTCAATGGCCGCCCCTCGTCGTTCCCGCTGGCGATCAACCTGCTCGGCTCCGCCAAACGCATGGCCATGAGCCTGGGCGCCGACTCCATCGATGCCGCCGCCGCGGAATTGGGCAGCCTGATCAAAGCCAAGCCCCCCACCGGCTGGAAGGATGCCCTCAAACTTTTTGGCACCGCGCTAGATTTGCGCCACGCCAAGCCCAAGCAAGTCGGAAGCGGTCCCTGCAAAGATGTCATCCATCGTTTGGATGGCCCCGTGGCGGCGGACGCCTCCGCCGAGGCCTGCCCCACTTTGCTCGATTTGCCCATTTTAAAATGCTGGCCGCTGGACGCGGGCCGGTTCATCACCTTGCCTTGCGTGGTCACGCAAGATCCGGACACCGGCGAGCGCAACGTCGGCATGTACCGCATGCAGGTGTTCGACCACCGCACCACCGGCATGCATTGGCAATTGCAGAAGGTGGGCGCGCGCCATGGCCGCCGCTACCGCGAAACCGGCCAGCGCATGCCTGTGGCCGTGTTCCTCGGCGGCGACCCCGTTTACACTTTTTGCGCCACGGCACCCTTGCCGGATGGCTTGGATGAATTATTGCTGGCCGGATATTTGCGCAAAAAATCGGTGCCGCTGGTTAAATGCGAAACCAACGATCTGCTCGTGCCGGCGAACGCGGATTTCATCCTTGAAGGCTACGTGGATTTCCAAGAACCGCTGCGGCGCGAAGGCCCCTTTGGCGATCACACCGGTTATTATTCGCTGGCGGATAATTACCCCGCGTTTCACCTCACCTGCATTACGCACCGCCGGGACGCCATGTACCCCGCCACGATCGTCGGGCTGCCGCCGATGGAGGATTTTTACATCGGCATCGCCAGCGTGCGGCTGTTCCTGCCGGTGATCCAAATGAATTTCCCGGAAATTGTGGACATCGCCCTGCCCGCCGAAGGCGTGTTCCACAATCTGGTGTTCGTGAGCATCAAGAAAACGTATCCGTTCCAGGCGTACAAAATCATGCACGGCCTCTGGGGCATGGGGCAAATGATGTTCACGAAATACATCGTAGTGGTGGATGCGGATGTTGACGTCCACAACACGAGCCAAGTGCTGTTCCGCTGGATGGCGAACACCGACCCGCAGCGCGACACGATTTTCACCAAAGGCCCGGCGGATGTGCTCGATCACGCCACCTCCGAAATGGCCATTGGCACCAAGGCCGGTTTCGACGCCACGCATAAGCTGGCGGGCGAAGGCTTTGCGCGCGAATGGCCGCCCATCATCGAGATGGATGCTGGGGTGAAGCAAAAAATCGACCGGATTTTTGGCGCGCAAAAAGCGTGAGCGAATTCCTTTACGCCGCCGCGGCGATTCGCTACAAACGTCCCGCATGAATGTTTTTGTTACCGGAGGCGCTGGTTACATCGGTTCGGTCTGTGTGGAAGAACTCATCAAAGCAGGCCACCAAGTCACCGTTTACGACAACTTGAGTGAAGGTCACCGCGCGGCGGTGGATCCTGCGGCCCGTTTTGTTCAAGGCTGCCTTAGCGAAAAAGAAAAACTTTCCGAAGCCATTCACGCGGCTCAGGCCCAAGCCATTGTGCATTTCGCGGCTCATTCGCTGGTGGGCGAATCGATGGCCAAGCCCGGGAAATATTTCCGGAACAATGTGGCTTTCGGCTTGAATTTATTGGATGCGGCCGTCGAAAACCGCGTGGCCAAATTCGTCTTCAGCTCCACCGCCGCCACTTACGGCATGCCGGAGCAATCGCCGATTGCCGAAACTTCACCGCAAAAACCCATCAATCCGTACGGTGAATCCAAACTGGCGTTTGAAAAAATGCTGCAATGGTACCGGCAAATCCACGGCCTGGAGTTTGTGGCGTTCCGTTATTTCAACGCCGCGGGCGCTAGCGAGCGATTCGGCGAACACCATCGGGTGGAATCGCACTTGATCCCGAACGTGCTCAAAGTCCCGCTCGGCCAAAAAGAATCCTGCATGCTGTTTGGCACGGATTATCCCACGCCGGACGGCACTTGCCTGCGCGACTACATTCACGTGGTGGATTTGGCCCAAGCGCATATCTTGGCAATCGCGCCCGGCAAACAGGGCTTTTACAATCTCGGCAATGGCGGCGGCTATTCGGTGCGCCAGGTGATCCAAACGTGCGAGCAAGTGAGCGGCAAAAAGATCAAAGTTTTGGAAGAGCCGCGCCGCGCGGGAGATCCGGCGGTGCTAGTGTCCACGGCGGAAAAGGCCATCGCGGAATTAGGCTGGAAACCCCAATACCCCACCCTCGAAGCCATTGTGGCTTCGGCGTGGAAATGGCACCGCCAGCACCCTCAAGGTTACCCTGAGTAATTGGGCGGCGGTGAAGCGGGGAAGGCCAGGGGCACGTACACCCGCTGGCCAAAGCTTGGAGAAATAGGATCTTAGGCCGGCGGCGCGGCGGGCGGTTGCACGGGCGGCGCCACGGTTTCCGCGGGCTTGACCGCGGTTTTCTTCGGCGTCAACGCCAGCACGGAGGAACCCATCTTCTTGCCGGCTTTGAACTTGACCACGGCACGAGGCGGGATGCGGACGTCGGTGGCCGGGGCTTTGGGATTGCGTCCCACCCGGGCCTTGCGCAGCTTCACTTCGAACACACCGAAATTGCGCAATTCAACTTTCTTTCCATTAGCTAACGCTTCCGAAATCAAGTCGAAAGTTCGTTGCACTATTTTCAGCACATCCTGTTGGATCCAACCGGTTTCGTTGCTGATCCGAACGACCAAGTCACGCTTTGTCATAGGCTGTCGAGCTGGTTGCGAACGTTAGTGGGGGATCCCGCCTGAGCCTCGCCTGGCTCTGAAGCTCATTCCACTCCTCCCTCGCGGGCTTGCTTGGCGGCCCGCCATCTTGCAAGCCTCCCAACTTGCATGGCAAATGCCTAGCTCAAGTTCCACACTAATCGAACTGTTTCATACAGATATACTTAGCAAAACGGATTTGGTCAAGCACGAAAGCGCATCGGAAACGTTTTTCCTTCCGTTCAAGTCTGCCCAGGAAAAATCGTCAAGCATTAGGGCGCAAAAAACTGGCCTATAGCGCCATATGCAAGTGGCTCTTTTTAGCCAGACCGCCTCCGGCATGGCATTCGAAGCAACAACGTATATAATTATTATTGTGTATGTTGTGTAATTTTTTCCACCGCTCCTCTCATCCCCAAAATTACTTACCCGGTCAGTTCCACACCGCTTGAAGACACTCTGCGCTGGGCGCGGTTTTTTATGCCCTTACGCAGCCTTGACAGATTGACGACAAAAACTATCGTTTATCAGTTATGTGGATTTCCAAACGCACCGACTACGCCTTGCGGGCATTATTTACCCTGGTAGAGCACTACCAACGAGGCCCCATTCCCATCCGCGAGCTGGCCCGGCGCAACGAGGCTCCCAAACGCTTTCTAGAGCATATCATGCTCGACTTAAAAGCGAAGGGCTGGGTGGACAGCATTGCCGGCGCGCGGGGCGGTTATGTTTTGTCGAAAAGCCCTGACCGCATTTCCATGGGCGAAGTGGTCCGGCATTTTAATGGAATTCTCGCCCCTATTGGCTGTGTCTCGGTCAGTGGCTATCAACGCTGCACGCAAGAGCCTGTATGCCGTTTCCGCCGGGTCTTCTTGGATGCCCGCAATTATGTGGCCAAGTTGATGGATCATTCCACGCTGGCCGAGGTGTACCGCGGCGAACCCGTGAAAGAACACGAGGTTTTTGCCCCCACTTTGATCGGCGGCGAAGGGATCTGAGGCCCCTCGGCGGCCGGACAAATACCGGTTGCTGGTTGCGCCGGGCGAAGTTAAGCTAGGCTAGCCGCGCGGATCAAGCGCCGCCAGAACGCTAAAGTGCCATGAAAAAAATCTTCATTATTACCCTGCTAACGCTCCTGGGGGCAAACCTGGCCGTTGCTCAAACGGGGTCGTGGCAAGTGGCAGGAATCACCAACTTTGACCGGGTCAACTTGAAATTATACCGGGGCGCCCAGCCCAACGAAGTGGGGCTGGAGAGTCTGCGCCTGCTGGGCATCAAGACCATTGTCGATTTACGGTTGCCCGGAGAGGTCTGGCCGGGGGAAGCCACGCACGCCCGAATCAATGGCATGCAATACACCAACATTCCTATGAGCGGCATTGACCGGCCCACAGACGAACAAGTCGCCGCCGCGCTGGCGGTCATTGAAAATGCCCCCAGCCCCGTATTCATCCACTGCCGTCATGGCGCGGACCGCACTGGCACCATTGTGGCCTGTTACCGCATTAAACGCGATGATTGGTCGAGCCAAGCAGCCCTGCTTGAAGCAAAGAATCATGCCATGTACCAAGGCGGTGTGGGCATGATTCGTTACATTGAAGATTTCGAGAAAATCTGGCGGGCCAAAGCCACCGCCAGTTCCGCAACTCCCGCAGTACCCGCTAAGTAGGCCTAAAAGTCCTTAAAATCACCGTTCGTGGTAGGGGCGTGAGTCGGGGAAACTCCTTTGGCGGCGACCTTGGGGGACGCATGTTGAGCCGCCGGATGCTTGGTGACCGGGTGGGCCTCCTTATGAATTGGCTTGGTAGCCGGCCCTTTGGCCATATCCCCTTCTATATGGGCTCCAATTAAATAACTTAGTTTTTGAATGGCCGCTTTTACGGCGGCGGACTGAGCGCGCAGTTCCTCGGCGGCGGCGGCGCTTTCCTCGGAGCTGGCGGCGGCGGCTTGGGTCACTTTATCCATTTGGCTTATGGCGGTATTCACCTGTTCGATGCCTTGGCTCTGCTCTTTGGAAGCGGCGGCCACTTCGCCAATGAGTTCGTCCACTTGCCGGGCTTTGGTGACAATTTCCCCCAATCCTTTGGCGACTTTAGTGCTGATGCCAACCCCCGCCTCGGTGTTGGAAATGGCATTAGCGATTTGCGCGGCGGTCTCTTTGGCGGCAGTCGCGCTGCGTTGCGCCAAATTGCGCACTTCATCGGCCACCACGGCAAATCCCATGCCGGCTTCACCGGCCCGGGCCGCTTCCACGGCGGCGTTTAACGCCAAGATATTGGTTTGGAAAGCAATTTCATCGATGGTTTTGATGATCTTGGCTATGTCGCCGCTGGACGCTTTGATGCTGTCCATCGCCTGGACCATTTGTTGCATGTCATTGGCGCCATTATCCGCCGCCGCCCGGGCTTGCCGGGCGATCTCGTTAGCCTTCGCGGCATTTTCGGCGTTCCGCTTGGTCATGCTGGAAATCTCCTCTAACGAAGCGCCGGTTTCCTCTAACGAAGCGGCTTGTTCGCTGGCTCCTTGCGCGATCGCCTGGCTATCGGCGGAAACCTGTTCGGCGGCCAGAGACACATGATTGGCGCCTTCATTGAGCTGGCCGGTCACTTCCCGCAAGGTGCCGGAAATTCCGCGCGTGATAAGCAGGGCAATGAGAGCACCCACCAATATTGATGACACTAGAGCCAAGATCGTTCCGCGGCGGGAATAGGAGATAGCCGTCTCAATCCGGGAAGTGGATAACTTCATTTCTGTCTCATTCAAATCGCTCAATTGCTTAAGCGCCGCCAAATAAGCCGTGCAAGCGGGATCCAGCTTTTCCCGAGCCATGGTATAGGCCGCGACATTATTCGTAACCTGGCGGCTTAACTCGAGAACCGAAGCGCGTATCTTCGTGTATTCTCCCCGCGCGGTGAGGGTTTGGTTGTAACGGTTAGTCTCATCGGCGGTGGCTATATATTTCTGCAGTTGGTTATAATATTGCGTAATCGATTCGCTGGCGGTTTTCATATCCGCCTCAATGCGAGCCATATCTTTGGCATCCGAACTTCCCAGGTGTTGAAACACCATCGCCAGATTGCCACGAACCAAGATTTGGATTTGCGCGACGCAATTCACGCTGGGCACATCATTGCTGGTGATGGCAGTAGATAACGCCTCGATCGATTTGAGTTTGATCAGTGAATACCCCCCCAATATTGCGGATATTGCGATCACCAATAAAAACCCTAAAATAATCCGTTTGCCGATATGCCATGTCTTCATAATGCCTCAGTTCTCCCGTGGGTAATACCTATGGGAAGCTGTTTTCATTGCCCGTGGGATCATGGTTAGAGCTAAATAATCCAAAAATATTTAACTCACACCTCCCTCGGTTAGATATCGACGTAAACCATGAGAAACTTTAGGGAATTACCTGCGGCTATTCGCAGGGCTCAGCCATATAAAGCAACCTTTTGAAGAAGAAAGGGTTGTCTATACCATAAGCAAGCCATGCGCGTTGCCGCCTGGCCAGGACGAGCGAAAGAAAGCCCGCTTAGGACTGGGAGCCAGTGGCTAAATAGCTCAGAATACTCACGCTGATTTCCACCCGGGTGTGGGTGGGTTCGCGCAATTCCTCCCGGATCTTGGCCAATTCCCCAGCGTCCAGCCAAATGCCGCCACAGCCGCCACATTCATCGATCTCCACCAGGCTTTTAGGATTGAACAAACGGCGTTTTAGCCAAATCCCGTCGCAGCGCGGGCAGGGGCGTTTGGCCACCCGGGGCACCACCAACTCCGGATGCGGCTGCACCTTTAACAAGGGATTGGGGGCGGGCACATGGGGTTGCCCAAACCGCTGCAACTCAAACTGGTCAAACCAAATGCCGCCACAACCGGGATGGCAGACATCCACCGTGGTCTCATTGAATTTGACAGGCTGCAGCGATTGAGCGCAAACGGGACATTTCATAAACTGAATTTAGAGCAATCTTTTAGCGAATGCCAGCAGGACATGGAGTTAATAACGCATGCCCACCAAGCCTTAAGCGGGAGTGGCCGAAGCCTTGATAGCCCAACGCAGCTTGGCGCTGGCGGCACGGGGATTCGCCTGCACTTCCGCCGCCGTGGGCCGGATGACATCACGCGCCACTTGTTCGTAGACGCCGCTCCTTTCCCCCTCTTGAAAGGCCTTTTTCACCCGGCGATCTTCTCCGGAATGGAAGGTTAAAATAGCCACGCGCCCACCGGGGGCAATGCAATCGGGCAAAAAACGCAAAAAAGTATCCAACGCGCCAAATTCGTCGTTCACCGCGATGCGCAAGGCTTGGAAAACACGTTGGAGCGTGCTCTTGACCGCTTCGTCCGCCAAGCGCGGCCGATTCTCCCGCAGTATGTGCCGGATGGCATTCGTAAGACCTGTGGTGGTCTCGATCGGTCTTTCCTGACGCCAAGCGACGAGGCCGGTGGCCAATAGTGACGCGTCCGGCTCGTCGGCGTTTTCGGTCAAAACTTGCTCTAAATCGCTGATCGAAGCCGTGGCTAGCCAGGCCGCCGCCGAAGAACCCTTCGTGGGGTTTAAGCGCAAATCCAAAGGGCCTTCCAGCTTGTACGAAAAACCCCGGCTGGGATTGTCCAGTTGCATGGAGGAACAGCCCAAATCGGCCAACAGAACATTGGCACCAGGCACGCCTAACGTTCCCAGCACCCGGGCCAGTCCCGCAAAATTGGAGCGCTGCACGGTCAACGCATCTTCCGCAAAACCCAGCGCACGGAGCCGCGCTTCCGTTTTGGGCAGTTCGAGGGGATCGGTATCCAGGCCAATCAATCGCCCTCCCGGCAGAATGCGATTTAGAATCTCCCGGGCGTGGCCGCCGTAACCCAGCGTGGCGTCGACCGCGATTTCCCCGGGTTTGGGATCCAGTATTTGGAGAATTTCGGCTACACAAATGGGCCGGTGCGTGCCCGCCGGGGTTTTGCCTGAGGCGAGGATTTTTTCCACGTCCGCCGCATATTTCTCCGGGTTCAATTCCTTGTATTTCTCATGGAATTTTCGGGGATGGGTGCCGCGATACCGGGGGCGGCGCACGTGTTTGCCGGAGCTATCGGTCATGACCGCCGCAGCATGTCCAGGCTCCGCGGCAAAAGCAAGCGGGGACTGCGCGGGCGCGATCGAACTCCACGGTTGCGTTTACGCGGGATCGGATTCTTTCAACACGGTATCGGCATGCTCGTAGGGCGGCGTGCAACAGCACAACAAGCGAAGGACTTCCGAACCGGTATTGGTGAGCTGATGACTCGCCCCGGGAGGAATGGCAATGGCATCGCCGGGCCCGACTTCGCGAGATTCGCCGTCAAGGGTCATCCGGCCATGGCCGTGAGTAATATAATAAATCTCCTCGGTCTTGAGGTGGCGATGCTCCTGCGTCGACCCGCCCACCGGCAAACGGGCCTCGGCCAGGCTTTGCAGGCGGATCACCGAATTGCGATACGCCAGCAATTCGCGGATTTCCGAGCCGTCTTTCGTGATAAAAGCGGGGACTTGGTCCAAATTGAAAACGTCCATGCCCGCAAGATACCCGCTCGATTAAATAATCGCCACGCTGGAATGCGTCATTCGGCGGGCATCACCCATTTCGTCCAATTAATCTGAGCTAGGATGACGGCGCCCACGACCAAAGTCATCGCGTAGAAATACGTTTGGCTCACTTGCTCGCCCAAGCAGAAGTGCGCCCAAGTCATCGTGCTAATGGGAATGAGATTATTGAACAAATAAACCTGGCTGGGCCGCCAATAACGGAAGGCGCTGTTCCACAAACAAAACGCCGCCACGCCACCACCCAGGATGCAATAGCTTTGCACGCCGAACAATTTCCAGCTCCAAACCAAGGGATGCCCCGCCGAATACATCCAAATCACTTCCACCACCGCCAGCGGCAGCAGCAGCAAACCCGCACGCCACATGGTGTGAGCGGTCACGGCAATGCTGGACATGGTCGCCGACAAACGGTGAATTTGGCGGCCGTGGAAGGCCCAGAGAAAACCGGTCGACAGCCCTAGCACTTCGCCTAACCAGTAACTCGAGGCCGAACGCAGCGTGGGCCAAAACAGCACGATCACCCCGGTCAATGCAATGAACGCGCTGGTGTAGCGCCGCAGGGTTTCGCGGTTCCAGGTCGGTTTGCCATCGCCCAAAAGTGCCCAAACCGGGGCCGCGCCCAGATACAATGCCACGTGCGATGCGGAGGTGAAGTGCAGCGCCCAGTTAAACACCATGATGTACACGGCCAAACTCAGGCCGCCCCGCCACCACAGCCCGCGCCGCTCCACCGGATTCGGATGGGGAAACTCGCCCAGCCAACGAGTCCAGCGCATCACCAAAAGCATGAGCAATCCCGCGCACACGAAGCGCGTGCCGCCGACAAATACAGGCGGCCACGATGCCACCAGGTATTTAATACCCGCGTTATTGCCGCCCCAAATGGCCACCGCCAACACCAGCGCGCCGGCGATGGCTTGGTTCGATTTAGGAGGCGTGGGAGTATGGCTCATGCCTAGGGGGAGTAAAATCCGGTTCCCACCAACGGGTGGGTTGCGCGTGGGGAACTACGCCCTGCCGGATCAATGCACGAGCAGTTCCTGCTTAATTTTAAATTTCTCGACGCGCTTGCGCAACGTGGCGCGCGTGATGCCGAGCAATTTGGCCGCCTGCACTTGATTGCCTTTGGTCTCGTTCAAGGCGTGAATGAGCAACTCGCGCTCCACCGCGGGCAAGATTTTCAAATGCGGATCGCGCCGGGCAAAATCGAACAAGGTCTTGGCCAATGCCGCTAGATTGGTCGCGCCAGGTGCGGGGACCGCAGTCGCGGGCGCAGTTGAGGTTTCGACCACGACAGGGGCCACAACGACAGCCACCGGCGCTTTGCCGCTGTTGGCAATTTCGGGCGGCAGGTCGCTCGGCAAAATCGCGGTGCTCTTCGCCACCACAGTGGCGCGTTGGATCACGTTCTCCAACTCGCGCACGTTGCCCGGCCAGTGATGCGCCAGGAGCAAGCTGAGGGCAGCCTCGGAGATCGACTTCGGTGGCTGCTTCTGGCGCTGGCCAAATTTATTGAGAAAATACGTCACCAGCAGCGGAATATCTTCGCGGCGTTCCCGCAACGGCGGCAGTTGAATGCGCAGGACGTTCAAGCGGTAAAACAGGTCCTCGCGAAACTGGCGATTGGCCACCGCTTGCTCTAACGGCTTATTGGTGGCGGCGATCACCCGCACGTCCACTTGGATCGGCTGGTTGCCGCCCACGCGCTCAAACACGCCCGATTGCAGCACGCGTAAAATCTTCGTCTGCGTGGGCAGGGTCATGTCGCCAATTTCATCCAAGAAGAGCGTGCCTTTGTGGCATTGCTCAAATTTCCCGATGCGCTGCGCCGTGGCTCCGGTGAATGCGCCCTTCTCGTGGCCAAACAGCTCGCTTTCGAGCAAGTTCTCGGGAATGGCCGCGCAATTGATCGCCAGGTAAGGCTCCTCGTTGCGCTGGCTGTGATGGTAGATGGCGCGCGCCACCAATTCTTTGCCCGTGCCGCTTTCGCCCGTGATGAGCACCGTGGCGCTGGAAGCCGCCACTTGGCCGATCGTTTTGAAGACGTTCTGCATCGCTTCGCACCGGCCCACGATGCCCAGGCTATCGGCCTCCGTGGCGGCGGGATGCGGCTCGCAAGTCACCGCCTGCTTCATGTCCCGCGCGGCCTTAAGGGCGTTGAAGACGGTTTCCTTGAGTCGCGGCAAATCGAACGGCTTGAGCAGATAATCGTAGGCGCCCAGTTTCATAGCCTCGATGGCCGTCTGGGTGGTGCCGTAAGCGGTCATCATGATGACCAGCACCTTTTTATCGAACTGGCGCAGCCGCTGGAGTGTCTCCAAGCCACTGATGCCGCCCATGCGGACATCCATGATCAGGAGGTCCGGCTTGAGCTTGGGCACGAGTTTGAGCGCCTCTTCGCCACTATCGGCGGTGGCGATCTCGATATCCGGCGAAGCGAAGATGCGCCGGAACGAGTATTGCACGTCCGCCTCGTCGTCGATCAGCAGGATTTTATCCATGAATCTGGATCAGCCGGCCAGCGCCTCGAGCGCGGCCTGCGTTTGTTTTTGTTTGGCCTGCCATTCGGCCAGCCGTTGACGATGGTCTTCGAGCACTTGCGGCGGGGCCTTGGCCGTAAACGCCGGATTGCCCAGCCGTTGATTGATATGATCGATCTCGGACTGGATTTTGTCCAGCACCTTGGTCAAACGCGCCTTCTCGGCGGCGGTGTCCACCAGGCCCGCCAGCGGCAAATAGAGATCGCCCAGCGCGGAGTGCACGCTCGGGGTGCCTTTAGGCGGCTGATAATCGGGCGTCAACTCCAGCGGGTCCGCGTTGAGCAGCAACCGCATGACCTCCAAATCTTGGGCGCTGATTTCGCCGGCGGATTTGAGCACGTACTTCACTTTTTTGCCCGACTGCAAGTTGGCCTCGCGGCGCAAATTGCGGCCCTGGACGATGAAGTCATGCTTCGCGTCCACCTGGGTTTCGGTCGCTTCGGCCAAGCCATAGTGCGCGCGGAACTCCTCGCCCAAAGGCGCGGGCCAAGCCGCGTTCATGATGGTTTTGCCGCCCTGCCCTTCCGGCAGTTCGGCGCTGTACCCCATGCCGTGCCAGAGGTCTTCCGTAATGTAAGGCAAGAACGGATGGAACAGGCGCAGCGTGTTCGAGAGCACAAAATCGATGACCGCCAGCGTATTCGCCTTGCGCGCGGCATCGGTGCCGGTGAGCACCGCTTTGGTGCTTTCCACGTACCAGTCGCAATATTCGCCCCAGAAAAAGCGGTACAACACTTGCACCACTTCGCTGAAACGATACTCGGCGAACGCCTCGTTGATTTGCTGAATCGCCCGGTCCAGCTTGAGCAAAATCCACTTGTCCTCGTCCGAGAGCAGCGTGGGGTTGATTTCCCCCTCGACGTCGCCGCCTTGCATCTGGCGGAATCGGCACGCGTTCCACAGTTTATTGCAGAAATTGCGGCCCAGCTCGACGTGTTGTTCATCGAACAACAAATCTTGGCCGAGCGGCGCGCTGCGCATCACGCCAAACCGCAAAGCGTCCGCGCCAAACTTGGCGATCAAGTCCAGCGGGTCGGGCGAGTTGCCCAAGCTCTTGGACATTTTGCGGCCCTGTTTGTCGCGCACAATGCCCGTAAGATATACATCGCGGAACGGCTTTTGGCCGGTGTACTCGAACCCGGCCATGATCATGCGGGCGACCCAGAAAAACAGAATTTCCGGGGCCGTGACCAGCGTCGTCGTGGGATAGAACTTGGCCAGTGTGGCCTGATCCATGGTCGCAAACGGCCACAGCCACGAGGAAAACCACGTATCCAGCACATCGGTATCCTGGGTCCATTCCGGACCGGGCGATTCCACCTGGCACTTGATTTCCGTCCCTTTGTACCACACGGGAATGCGATGGCCCCACCATAATTGGCGGCTGATGCACCAGTCTTGGATGTTGCCCAGCCAGTGGTCGTACACCTTGGCCCAACGATCCGGGAAGAAACGCAATTCCCCCTGGCCGACCACGTCACGCGCGGCCTTTTGCGAGGGGTATTTGAGGAACCATTGCTCCGAGAGGCGAGGCTCGATGGGCACATCGGCGCGTTCGCTGTAGCCCACGTTGTTTTGGTAATTCTCTTCCTTCACCCACGCGCCCAGTTCCTGCAGTTTCTCCACCGCTTTCTTGCGGGCGGCAAAGCGATCCATGCCCTGGAATTCCTGGCCGGCGTTCTCATTCATCAAGCCGCTGGGGCCGATGACTTCGATGAAACCCAACTGGTGGCGGCGGCCGATCTCAAAGTCCACTTTATCGTGCGCCGGGGTCACCTTGAGCACGCCGGTGCCGAAGGTGAAATCCACCGCTTCGTCCCCGATGATGGGGATCAATTTCTTTTCGCGCGGGAATTCGGCGGGCAGCGGGCGCACCACTTTTTTGCCGATGTACGGGGCGTAGCGCGGGTCCTTGGGATTCACCGCCACGGCGGTATCGCCCATGATCGTTTCAGGCCGCGTGGTGGCGATGGTCAAGAACACGCCCGGTTCACCGTCCACCTCGACTTTGAAGTGGTACAGATGCCCGTTTTGGGGCTTCATGATCACTTCCTCGTCAGAGAGCGCGGTCTGGGACACGGGGCACCAGTTCACCATGCGTTTGCCGCGGTAAATCAGGCCTTTATTGTATAAGTCGACGAAAACCTTGCCCACGCGAGCCGAGTAATCGGCGTCCATCGTGAAACGCTCGCGGGTCCAATCGCACGAGCACCCCAATTTCTTCAACTGGTCGATGATGATGCCGCCATGCTTCTCTTTCCATTGCCAGACGCGCTCGACAAAGCGTTCGCGGCCGAGATCGTGGCGAGAAAGTTTTTCCTCCTTCTTCAACCGCTTTTCCACCACCACCTGGGTCGCGATGCCAGCGTGATCGGTGCCGGGCAGCCAGAGCACTTCATGGCCTTGCATGCGGGCCTTGCGGCACAAGATGTCTTGGATGGTGTTATTCAGCACATGGCCCAAGTGCAAGATGCCGGTGACGTTGGGCGGGGGA
>MTLE01001419.1_pt1 | contig 27547 bp, 12 predicted proteins | sample 1982461 | NCBI WGS metagenome assembly MTLE01 (sample SAMN05712605, study PRJNA340218) | biofilm metagenome | isolation source: sample SPL anode biofilm adapted to -200 mV | place: USA | collected 2012-02-03
ACGCCCGCGTGGGATGATTCAATACGGCTTGCAGAATGCGGTCCGCCTCGGCGCGCCAGCGTGCGGCGCGGTCCCCTGCCCCCATGGGTTCGGCCAAAGCGGCGGCATCGCGCAAACCAAGGATCACGTATGTTTGGTAAGCCATTTCATAGGCATCGTCGAAGGTGCGTTCCCAGAATTCACGCCGATTGTGCACCATGCCCGTGGCGTCGCGAAACTCCGGTCGCAAGGGGCGCTCAATGAGCGGAATGAGTTTCGCCCGGTACTCGCGCAGAAGCGAATCATCCCCGGTCCAGTCCCGGTAAGCCTTGAGCGCGTGCAGCAACTCGCCCATCTGGTCGAATTGCTCGCGGTCAGGGTCATCGAACCCACCGGCAATCATAGCGTTGCCTTCGGTGGTGACCATGTGCTCGAGCACGTGAGCGAAGCCGCGCCGCGCTTGCTCAAATTGTCCGGCATGGATCAGGCCCAGGAGCGTGTTGGAAGTGTCGCGCACCCATTGCGCGCCGTACTCGAAGATGCCCGCGTTCATCACGCCGTTGTCCGCCACCATGGCGGTTAACCCGAACCGCGCCTTGTCAAAAAGGCCCCGCACCGTGGCGTCCTCAGTGGCAATCGTGGAAGATTGGGACCATGCCGTCTGGGATTGCGCCTTGGCGTGAGCGAGGCTGATGCCGGCAAGACTGCCATTCGTTCCCAGTTGCAGCATCAGCGCGGTTTCGACCATCGCCGATTGTCCCGGATTGAGCGCAATGGACCCAATCTCCAAAGTTTCCGGCTGCGTTTGCGCCACGGGAAAACCGCCTCCGGGCAACCCTACTGCTAGCAAGTAATTCGTAGTCTTTTGCACCAGCCAACCCTCGCGCAACGTGCTCGCGCCGGGAGGCAGCGAAAGCCGGAGTTTCACCGCTTCCGGCCCGGCCAGATCGGCGGATTTCAGCGTGACGTGCCGGATAAACAGGCCCGAATCACCGGCGGCGAACAAATGCTCGGTGACGCGCAGGCCGCCCGCCCACCACTCGGCTTCGACGGCGGGAATGCCCTCCACCTGCACCCAGCGCGTGCGCGTTTGATGCCCCACCGCGGTGTAGGGAAATCCGCCCAGCACCACCTCGAGCGCGCTGTTCACGAACCCCTGGCCGGCGGCGAAATTGAAGGCGCGCTCTTTGCGGACGCTCTGGCGATTGTCCTGGGCGTCGAACAGCAAATAAAGCAAGCCCGGGGCCAGATCGGCGCGATCCGCCTGCACGATCATCTGGGCGCGCCCGCTCCGCAGCACGAAATACTCGCGCCCCTCAAAGAACGAGCGTTTTAACCAGGGTAACGTCGTTGCATCCCAGGCCGCGCCTGAAACCAGCGCGGTGGTGAGCAGGAGCCATGACCATGCGGCGAGGATTGGATGGGTTTTCATGCGCTAAACACCAAAATATTTAACTGATCTGAAGCACAAATGTCCGTGCGAGATTCATTTTGACCAATGTACCGCTACCGCCCCAATAACCAACAAGCTTGGATAAATAAGGCCAGCCCATATGGCAATTCGGTGATAGACTGTACGTTCCAAGCGAGCCTTCAGAACGATTGAACATATGATCAGAGTAAATGGGGCAATGCTCACGAGAAAAACCAATCCTGCCGCGGTCAAGCCTGAAGGTGAAAGCGCAATCGACAAGAACCAACCACCGATGGTTCCAAACAAGCAGAATAGCGCAAAGTATGGCGGCCGGGGGACTCCCGATTTTCTCATTTTAAGGCACAAACCAATAAAGAATGCAGGACAAACCAACAACCCTACGGTGATTAAGGGCCAACGTTCCATAATTTCCAAATATTGAGGATAATGTGATTACAATTTCGTTTCATTGCTTCAGCATTCCCACCCATATCGCGTTTTTGAAATCCAAGCACTAAGCGCGAGCTCACAAAAAAAAGCAATAAGCCCTTATTTCTTCAACAACCCCTGGTCCCCGAGCCAATCGTAAAAGCGCTCGATCCAGTGGTCGGTGGGCTGGTTGAGTTTGCGCATGCCGAAGCCGTGGCCGCCGCGCGAGTACAGGTGCAACTCGGCGGATTTCTTGGCGGCAATCCAATCGTTGTAGAGGCGCACGCTGTGCGGCCCCAGGCCGAGGGGATCATCGCTCGCGGCGAGGATGAACATCGGCGGGGCATCGGCGGGCACGGGCGGTTTGCCCACCCAATCGTACTGCAAATAGATCGGCGCGGCGAAATTGGGCCGGGACACGGCGTTATAGTTAAACGTCACCGAGGCCGCCACCGTGCCGCCCGCCGAAAAACCGATGATGCCGATGCGCTGCGGATCGAGCTTATATTCTGCCGCGTGCTCGCGCACATAGCGAATCGCAGCCTTGCCATCGGCGGTAGCCAGTTTGACGACCGGGGCGACGATTTGGTCCAAGCGATCCCCCACCGTGTTAATCTCCGTGGTCGGGTCGGAGGTTTTGCATTCGACCAAGCGGTATTTCAGCACGAAACAAGTCACGCCTTTGGCCGCGAGCCAGCGCGCCACGTCCAAGCCCTCGCTATCGATGGACAACGCGTAAAACCCGCCGCCGGGGCAGATGACCAGCGACGTGCCGTTCGCCTGGCCGGCGGGCGGCGCCACCACGGTCAGCGTCGGGTTCACCACGTTATACACCACGCGGGTGTTCCAGGAATTTTGGTTATTCTCTTGCTCCTGGTGTTTCCAGGATTCCGAGCCGGGGGCCGGGCCATCGTACAGGCGGATCACTTTATCTTCCGCCAAGGCAGCAGTGCATAGCATAATCAATCCAATGCAGGTGAACAGGCGTCGTGTGAACATGGGAGCATCCTTGCCGCGCAGGGCGAGAAAGTCAAACCTCGCCTCCGCGGGAATCATCCGCTCAGCCATGTCCTAGTTCGGCCAGGTTGCGGCAATTCAAGCGAAAGTTATCTTGAGCCCACCAGATCAAGGCCACATTTTTAAAAATCATAAACAATGGGTAAACGGCGAGTTTCCAGAACAACAAATCATTCGCATGGATGCCAGCACCATATGACATGGCAGTAAAGCCTATTAAAAAGGATACCCCCACGTTGGGCAAAACAATGACTAACGCCAGCGTGAGCAACACCGCTTTGATCAAACTGGAGGCTTTTAAGGACAACCACACCGACACCCAGCCCAGGGCCACCATATCCAAGCCGAAAACCACCAGGGCGAGGATTAACTCCAAAAAAACCAGCGTCATATTATCATTGGGACCACCGCTATAAACGTATATTCCGACCGTTTGTTCCCAACTTAACCCCAGTTTTACAATGCCGCCGGCAATCAACAACCGGATCAGCGTGGGACGCAAGCCGCGCCAGACTCCGGAAGCAATTTCCTGCGCCTTGAGCGGCGTGCAACCGAGCAATTCCCAACTGCCCGTCTCGCGCATCCGCGCAAACAGACGGCCGGCTCGGGCGGGTAACATCAGGTAAATGATATACAACAGTGGGGTTAGGTAGAGCATCCACCCTCTTTGAATTTGGGAGGCATCCCAGGCCACGCTGAGAGAAAAAAGGATGAAAGTCAGAATGCCGCTGATCCACAGCATCCAATTGCCCGTGTTTTGCTCCATGCGGCGCACCAGCCATTGAATCGGATTACGGTCCAAGTAACGTCTCCGGAGGTCAGAGCTCCAGTCCACTTTTCGGCCGAACCCGGCAACCCGGCGGCCCGGTTTTTCGACTGGTGAAGTCCGGCTGGGCACTTCCTCCCAGTGGCGCCGGATCCCAAATGCCGCCCCCTCAACCAAAAGCCAAGCCTCGACGTGAACCAAGCCTAAAGAACACCAAAACCACCAGGGGTGCGCAAGGTAAGGGGTATCAAACCCCAGGTACGCGCAAAAAGCAGGATTGAGAAAACCAAAGAACGCCGCTTGCATTGGATTCGCCGCGCCTAGGGCGGCATCCGTAATATAAGTGCCCACCACTAGCACCGTCAGCCAAAGAAACGCCGACAAAACCGCGCGATAAGCATCATAAGCCCTGGCCGAACACCAAATGACCAAGGCGTAAGCGAGGAAGATCAGATTCAACAATGCCAGCATTTCCCGAACGACCACCCCAAAAGTCACGCCTCCGACAAAAATAGTGAGCACCAGGATGGGAAACATCGCGATCAAGGCGTAGATCGATTGCAGCGCGGCGGCGGCGAGTTTGCCCAACACCACATCCATCCCCGTCAGGTCGGTCAAGAAAAGCAGTCCTATCGTGCCTTCCCGTTTTTCCTGGCTGAGGCAATCGGCGCCGGTGCGAATGGCCTCAACGAGGCAATAAATCAAACCGGCCACCAACAGCACCCCAAATACTGCTTCGCCATAATTAAAGCGCAATCCGACCGTAATGGAAGCGGTATAAAACAGGCCGAACAAAGCGACCGCCGCCATGGCCGCCAGCCAGCGACTCCAATAAGTCATCCGCCGCCGCGAGGCCGCGCGCAACTCCCGTTCCACCATGGGCAAAAACGTCATAAGCTTATCCCGATTGTGTGGCCACGACTTCGCGGAGCCGGGTGCGTAAATTTTTCCGCGCCCAGCGGATCCAGAAATAGTTATAAGCTAGCAGCCCTATTAGCACCGCGCTAAGGGGAATGAATTCTTGGGCGAAATTCCGCATCAAGTAATTGTACTCAAAGAAAACCTGGCTAAAAAACCAGGACAGCAATTCCGGCAGGATCACAATCACCAGCAGCGACTTCGCGGTGGCATTCAAGAGGCCCTTGCTCCGGAGGGCAAACCACAGGCTCACCCAGATCAGCGCGGCCAGCTTCACCCCAAACGCCGCCAGGCTAACCAAGTGAAATTTAGCGTTAAGCAGCAAATCTCCTTGCGCGTAAGCGGTGAAAATCAAAGATTTGGCTACGATGAGCAAAGCCATGGCCAGCGCCAGCCGAAGGCACATGGGCCGCAACGCGCGCCATTGCCCCGCAATCACCTCTTTTGGGCTGAGGCTCGTGCAATTCAACCATTCCCAAGCCCCGTTTTCGCGCACTTCGACAAACAACCGGCCCGCATTCAGCGCCGCGACCCCGTAGACGAGATAGGGAAAAATCCAAACGACGGGCCACAAGATGACATAATGATATCCGCGCCCGTCGCCTGATGCCACCTTGATGATCCCGACTCCCAAAAGGATCACCCCCAAAACCACTAGCCAGCCCCCGGCTTTCCCCAGCCGGCGACGCGATAGCCAGATAATGGGATTGCGCTCGCGCTGGCGTTCGCGTTTCCAAACGCACGCCGCCACGACCGTTTTGGTAAACGCGAAACTCCGGGGCGGCTGGGATTTTTCACGTACCGGCTCAGGCGCTAGCTCCCATTGCTTGCGAATGCGCATTGCCGTGAGAGACAGGAAAATCCAGGCAAAGCCATGGGTTACTAGTAAGGAGAACACGAAAGCCGCCTTGGCATAGGGAAAGAGATCGGGAAACCCCGCCCCCACGCTAAACAGCGGGCTAAACGGCGAAACCATGGGCCCGTCCATGCGTCCGCTAGACATCTGGGCTAGGAATAGAAAAAACGCGTCCATCAGCAAAGGCACGAAGGCAAAAACGAATATCCACCCCAGGGCGGACGTCACGGCGTGATAAGAGTTTTTGGCCCGCGCCGAAGCCCACATCACTACCGCGTACGCATAGAAGATCCAATTGAGCAGCGCCGCGGCCTCCCGGGCCACATCGCCCCACTTCAGCCCGCCCATGGAAAGGGTCACCGTCAGGATCGGCACCATGGCCAGCAGGCCGTAGAGCGAGTTCAAGGCGGCGGCGGCCAGTTTGCCGGCCACCACGTCGAAACCGTTCAAATCGGTCAAGAACAGCAATCCCAGCGTGCCTTCGCGCTTTTCGCGGCACAGGCAATCGGCGGCGGTCCGGATCGCCTCAATCAAGCTGTACAGCGCCGCCGCAATCACGAGGCAAACGAAGGCATTTTTCCCCAGCTCTGGCCCGCGGATGGGCATTCTCAGGCCAAAAGAGAAAACACCCAAGATCACCACGACCCCGAAGACAGCCAGGGGGCGGCTAAAATACGTCATCGGCCGCCGGGCGGCCACCCGCAGCTCCCGTCCCACGATTGGCAATGGCATCATGCTCGTTCGCTCCCCCACCCTTGCGCGGGCGCGGCGCAATCCCAGCATGAGCCTCTAGTCACATATGTCAACCCGTTCTTCGCGGATTTTGAGTTCTTATGTATAACCTTTCCCGCTTGCGTATAGGCGCTCGAAAGCTAAGGTTACATTTATGTCATGCCATGCTCATGCCGTTGCCTTCGGGTTGCTTTTGGGAGCGTTGTCCTTGCCCGCCCAGGTCGTCATCAACGAGATTTTTTACAACGCACCCAATAACCAGGAAGAGCTGCAATGGATCGAATTGCACAATGCCGGTGACAAGGCGGTGGACCTCGCCAGTTGGAAGCTGGCGAAGGGCGTCAAATTCACCTTCCCCGCCAACAGTACCCTGGCGCCACACGGCTATGCGGTGGTGTGTCGCGGCAAAGAGCAGTTCGCGGAACATTACACCTTGACGGTGGCGGGCGAATTTAAAAAGGGCCTGAAAAAAAGCGGGGAACAAATCGATTTGCGCGACGCGGCGGGCAACGTGGTGGACAGCGTCACCTTCGCCGACGCCGCGCCCTGGCCGCTGGGGGCCGATGGCACCGGCTCCTCGCTCGAACGCATTTGCCCCGCCGCCAAGACGGATCTCGCGCAAAATTGGGCCGCGTCGAAACGTCCCGAAGATGCGGGCAACCCCGGCGGCACCCCGGGCGAGCGCAACAGCGTGTTCGCCGAGAATTTGCCCCCGGTCATCGACCAAGTAACCGCCACGCCGCAATTCGCTAAACCCGGCGAAGCCATCGCCGTGAAGGCGCGCATTCAAGCGGACCCCAAATTGCGCGAAGCCACCCTCGTTTATCAGGTCGTCGGAAAAGGCGCCCAGGCCGAAGAACAAAGCATTCCCCTGACGGCAGGCGCCACCCAAATGTACACCGCCAGCATCCCTGGCCAGGGCAATGGGCAGATCATCCGCTTCCACCTGCGCGCGGTCGATGAAAAGGGCGCAGTCCGGCTCTACCCCGCGGAAAACGAGCCACACGCGAACCTCTCGGTCTTGTCGCAAAAACTGCCCGAGCCCGGAACCATTCCCCTCGCCCTGATTTTCCGCACTTCGCAGCATGCCCGGCCCGAGCCTATGAACAACGGCCCGATGGTCATGGATATGCAAATGCGCATGCAGCAAATGGCGCTGAGCCAATTCCAATCATTTCTCAACCTGGCACCCTTGTGGATTAGCCTTACCACCCAAGGCGCGGACGCCGAGAACGTGGCAAAACTGCGGCCCATCTTCATGGAGAAATCCGCCGAACGCGATCGCCTGGAAGAGGCGGTGCGCAACTCGACCAATTACATCGAATCCGTGCGCACCACTCCGGTCCAAGTGGCCGCCTTCAAAAAATCCTTGAGCGAGGCCGTGAAACCGTTGTTAAACGCGGAGCAATCCAAGGCGTTCGACACCTGGAACTCCGCGCGGCCCCGAGGCGATATGTTCAGCCCGGGCCCTTTCGGGGGACCGCAAGGCATGGGTTCGCTTGAAAATGAATACCTGTTTTGGTCCACGCAAAAAAGCGTCACCCGCGAACAATTCCCGAAGATTTGGGAGATTTACCGTGACGCTTTAAACAGCCGGGACAAAGTGGATCGGCAACCCGAACAAAACAACCCAGGCCGCATCATGATTGCGCCCGATAAATCGGCGGCCCAGCGCGCCCAGGTGAATCAAAAATTGAAAGCCGTGCTCACGCCCGAGCAAAACCGGTTGTTCGCGCAACGGAATGGCGGGGTCGCGCCGACTCGCCGCCAGCAACCGCGTCCCGGCGAACAAGGCATGCCGGGCGCCTTTGTGTATATCGATCCCAAGACGCGCGTGCCGCAGTTATTTGACGAAATCGAGCTGACCCATCGCCACGGCGGTTACAAGGTGCACTTCAACAAAGGCGAATTGCTCGAGGGCATGCCAGTGGTGAACGTGTCGTTCAAGGAGGAGAGCGACCGGTGGTCGTTGACCGAACCGTTCTCATACGAACTGCACCGCCGGGCCGGGGAAACCGTCTGCCGCATGGATTACGCGCGCATGTATCTGGACGGCACCCCGCAAGGGTATTGCCTGTTCTTCGAGCAGCCGAACAAGGCGTTCTTCCGCCGGATGGGCATCAATGAGGATGGCAACCTCTACAAAGGCACTTACCGCGGCGACGGCTTGGAGGGAACGAATGTTAAAAAATCCGATACGCCCGGCGGCCACGAGGATTTGGCGGAATTGGTCGGCCAACTGGAGCGCGCCAAAAACGATACCGCCGCCCAGTGGGAAATTATCCGCCGCGAATTCGACGCCGAGAAACTGGCCAGCCACTACGCCGTGCGCATCTTGCTCTCCGATTGGGACGGCTTCTTCAACAATTACTACCTTTACCACGATGTGAAGGGCACGAAGAAATGGACCCTGTACGTTTGGGACCAAGATAAAACCTGGGGCGATTTCGATTTCAACAACCGGCGGCCGTTGATTGATTTGCCTTTAACCTACGGGGCGGAGGGCGACAAGCCCCCGGGCTGGCAGGGCGACGAACCGCCGCAAGGATTCCATATGGGCGGCGGCGGCGCGATGTGGTGGCGGCCCGGCGGAGTCGTCTCCAAACCGGTCCTGGCCAACTCGGTTTTCCGGAAGCATTTCCTGGCGCGCATCAAGGATTTGCTGGACAAGGAATTCACCCCCGAACGCTTGAATCCGCTCTTCGAACAGCAAGCGGCGCGTTTAAAAGAAGAGGTTCGCCTGCGCGCCGAGGCGCGCAATGAAAACGCGGACCAAGCCCTGGAGGCGTTCGAGCGAAATATCACTTCGTTCAAGGATTTCGTGGTGAAACGCCGCAATTGGCTGCTGGCGCAAAAAGAAATCCAAGCGGCGCCCCCCTGGGACCCGGCGCAATTGAAATAGTGCCTGGCAACGCGTCCGCAACTTAAGTGGCCGCTAGCGGAATGGCGTAGCTGTATCCGTGCTTGGTGAAGCCCAAGGATTCGTAGAATTGGTGGGCGCCACGCCGTTTGAGATTGCTCGAAAGCGCCATTTTATAACAGCCTGCCGCGCGACATCGCTCAAGAGCGAATTCCATCATGCGCTTGCCCACACCTTGGCGCTGGGCTTCGACGGCCACCACCACGTCTTCCACCACTCCCGATTGCGCCCCGAGATGGGCCAGATTGTCCATGATTAACAAGGTAAACGCGCCCACCACGCGCCCATCCCGTATCGCTACGTAGAGATGGTAATTGGGGTATTTTTTAAACTTCGCAAAAATACGCTTCGCTTGGGCTAAGGTTAACACTCGGCCGTTGTCAATTTCCGGCTGCGAATACAGGGCCAGCACGGCCGGCAAATCCGCGAGCTTAGCTTTTCGAATACGCACTGCGGTGGAATGGGCACGGGATGGTTTCATGGCACGTCACTCGGATTAAGCCGGCGGTGGAATTCGCGCTCGGCATCTATAATTGCGTGGCGATAGCCCTCGGGATCGATAAACGGATTGGTCGCGGAACCCGCGTCCAGGCGCCGCTTTTTCTCGAGCATTTGGAAGACAAACCCGTGTGGCGCGAGAAACACCTCGCACGGCAACGTTTTGAGCAAGGCAAAAGAGCGCTCGTAATCGGTGGCGATTGCCGGGTAATTGGGATTGTTCACCAACTGATAGCCCGGGGCCGAAATGCTGCCCATGATGACCACCTCATAATCACGGCCTTCCTCATGGACCCGCAACGTCCACGTCACATTGCCCATGGTATGACCCGGGGTAAGCCGGGCGGTTAATGCCACTCCCCCCAATTGGACTTGCTCTCCATCGCCAATAATCAAATCGGCGGTGACCGGCGGGAACGCCAGCGCATCGCCATAGTGAAAATCACCTTTGCCCCCGCGCGCCAAAGTCAAAGCTTCGGGCAAAGTCGTCACGAGTTGCGCGCCGGTGAGGCGTTTTAACTCGGCCAAGCCCCCGGCATGGTCGAAATGCGCGTGGCTGGTGAGCAGCAATTTCACATCGCTCAACTGGAACCCGAACTGGGTGATATTGGTTTGAATCAGCGGGGCGGTCTCCACAAAACCGCCTTCCACCAAAATATGCCCGCGAGGGGTGACGATAAGGTAGGAGGCTATGTCCGAAGCGCCCACGTAATAAAGATTGCCCATTATTTTGAAGGGCGCGATAGGCTGGTTCCAGGAACGGAACAATTCAGAAGATTGAGCCTTGGCGAAAGCGGGTCCAAGCGCCGCAACTATCCAGACCAACAACAAAGGCCGGACGAGCCCCCACTTTTGGCGGAAGGCCCGTGCCGCGGTAAAAATGTTAATTTTCATTCGCACTTGAGCGCGGCCATGGGATTCGCCCGGGCAGCGCGCCGGGCGGGAACGTAAATGGCCAAGACCGCCGCCAGCCCGAGCATAACCATCGCGCCCACCAACACAAGTGGATCGTAGGCTTTAACCTCGAAGAGCTGGCTTTCCAAGAGCCGCGCCAGTGCCAAAGCGGCCAGCAAGCCGACGCCCATGCCCGCCAAGGAGGGTTTCAAGCCGCCTGGGAAGACCAACCGCATTACTGATAGGTCAGTGGGATAGAATACAGTTCGGGATGAGAAATTTGGCTGGCAAGGCGCGAACGAGGGAAGATGCCCCCTGCGGCCTCTGACCGAGCGAGCAACGCCGCCAGGCAGCCTAAGAGCCAGCCAGAAGTATATTCTATACCGCTGACCTATCAGCAAGCCCCCGCGTTGCACGCCCCCGCTGCCCGATGACGCGGGCGTTGCCAAAGCTGTTAAAAAGAAACACAGCAAGTGTTTTCCCATTTGCACTGCCAACCCCTTGGTTATTCACAGCGCAAAGCGAGCATGGGATCCATGCGCGCCGCCCGGCGGGCGGGAATCCACGCCGCCAAAGTGGCGACAATGGCCAGCAAAACCGCCGCCCCGCCGAGAATCCATGGATCAGTGGGCGCCACCCCATACAGCTGGTTTCTAATAACGCGCGCCAGCGCCAAAACCACGGGCAAGCCCAGCCCGATGCCCGCGAGCGCCAGGAGGCCGGCTTCGCGCACGATCGGCCAGGCGATATCGCGCCGCCCCGCTCCCAGCGCCAGGCGAACGCCAAATTCGTGCGCTCGCCGCGACACATGATAAGCCATCAATCCATACAGCCCGAGGCAGGCGAGCAACACCGCCAAGCCCGCCAGCGAGCCGCACATCACGGCAAACAGCGTCTCCTGGGCCATATCCTCGGCCATCACCCTTTGTTGCGTGGTAATGCCGGCCACAGGAATGCGGGGATCCACCGCCCGCAGCGCGTGGCGCACGGTGCCAGCCAAGGCCAAGGGCGGCACCGTCGTGCGCACGGCAAACCACGCGGAGCCTAATTGCTCTTGGCGGCAGCAGAAGTAAACGGTGGGGGGAATCTCCGGTTTAAGGCCGCTGTATTTGGCGTCACCACACACGCCGGCGATTCGCCAATCCACCGGATGGCCGGCATATTCGCCCAAGCGCAACGTTTGCCCCACGGCATTCTCTCCCGGAAAATATTTGCGGGCGAAAGTGCGATTTACGACCACCACTTTGGGCCCGGACACGGTGTCTCCATTCGCAAATCCCCGGCCATCCAGAATGGGGATTTCCATGGTCCTGAAGAACTCCCCCCCTACGGTCAATCGATTCGCCTGGGGCCGGTTGCCCTCGATTTCGGGGTGCGCCGGCACTTTAAAGAAACCGCCGCCGGACATCGACCCGGACAGCAATTTCATTTGCAGGAGAGTGGTCCCCCGCACACCGGGAATGCCCGCCAGGGATGCCTGGGCGCGATTAAAAAAGTCATCCACCTCCATTGGGGCCAAGCCGGCGGCGGCGGGAGACATTTGGAACAACAGCAAGTTCTGGGGATTAAAACCGGGATTAATGCATACGAGGTTGAACAGCGTGCGCGCGTATAACCCGGCGCCCGCCACCAAGAGCAAAGACAGGGCAATCTGGCCGGCGACCAGCATGCGCCCGGCGCGCAACTTGGCCGAACCGATTGCGCCCCGCTCCTTCAAGCCATCGAGCGGATTGACCCATCCGGCTTTCAGCGCGGGCAGCAAACCGGAGAGCACCCCCGCCAGCAAGGCCACCGCCCCGGCAAATGCCAGCACGCGCCAGTCGAGCGGAATGTCGTAGCGCAGGCCTTCAGCGGTTCCCGCCAATAATCGCGACAAGGCGGTTTTGCCCCAGAGAGCCACCAGCACGCCTAAGCCGCCTCCTAAGGCTGCCAGCAGCATGCTCTCCACCAGCGATTGGCGGGCCAGCCGCCAGCTACCCGCTCCCAAGGCGGCCCGCACGGAATATTCGTGCTGCCGGGCCGCGCCTCGGGCCAGCATTAGCCCAGCCAGATTGGCGCAGGCAATTAACAAAACGGTCCCCACCGCCCCCAGCAAAATCAGCAGCGGCCGCCGCAACCCGGCGCGGTCATTATTGGGTCCCGCATGCCCGGGGAGCACGGCGATTTGGGGCGACTGCATCACGGTGGCTGTTTGCGCGGCAAACACCGACTCCAACGCCTGCTGTAACTGCACTTCATGCACTCCCGGCATCAGCCGCGCCATGAGGCTAATCCACCAATGATCGGGCGCATTGCCGGTGACGCCGCTCATCAAATGGGGTTGCGCTGATAGGGGCACATAAAATTCGTTTTCCGCGTATAATTTGACGCCGTAAAATTCCGGCGGCAGCACGCCGATCACCGTGTATCCTATTCCATTAAGCGAAATGCTTTGGCCAATAATGCCCGGTGACTTCGCAAAGTAACGTTGCCACCAACCATGCGTAATCACGATCGTGGGCGCCCCGCCCCAGCCCTCTTCCTGAGCATTGAAAAACCGGCCTGCGACCGGACGCACGCCCAACGCGGAGAAATAATTGCTCGAAACCATCGTGCCGCTGGCCAGGAAGGTTTCGTGCTGGACCCGCACGGTGACTTGGCCGGCGTCGACAAAGCCAAACACTTCGGCCTGGGCCGAGCAACGTTCGCGCATAGCGAGGAATTGTTCGTGGGTGAACGCGTTCGCGAACGTCAGCGGGCCATCTCCCGGTTTCGTTCGCTGGGCGGCCGCCCCCACCACCGTGCGCATGCTGCCGCAAAACATGCCCGTCTTGGGTTCGATGCCGGACCATTCAACCACCCGCAACGCCTGCGGATCGGGCACCGCGAGGGAACGCAACATGACGCCGTTGATCAACGAGAAAACCGCGGTGTTCGCGCCAATTCCCAGCGCCAAGGATAGTAACGCTACTCCCGTGAACAGCGGATTGCGCGCTAAAACCCGCAAGCCAAATCGGAAATCGCGCGCCAGGCCGTCCACCCAGCCGATGCGGCGGGTAGCGCGGCAATCTTCGCGCACGCTTTGAAAATTGCCGAATTGTTTGCGCGCCTCGCGCTCGGCTGCCTCGGGCTCGAGGCCGGCGGCTTGGTTATCGCGAACGCGTTGCTCGATATGAAAATTCAACTCGTCATCAATATCGCGTTTGACTTGCCCTCGGCGCCACAGGGACCGCCAATCGCGGAAAGAGAAGGGATTCATAGACGATTACACACACTTTTCGATGATACGCTGGCCCAATGCAGCCCGGCGCGTCTGCCATGGGTTTTGGTTGCGGGGGGCCCGTTTCAAAAGGCGCGACCAGCGCAAGGCGGCATAGCGCAACTCCTCACGCCCCAGCGCGGGGGCGATTTCGGCTAACGCCAGGCTCGTATAATAAAAGGGAAAACGCCGCCATTGGCCCTCGCCAGCGCGCATTGTCTTCAACAACGCCAGGCCGCGGCTCAAGCGCTCTTCGGCCTGTGGCAGGCGGCCCGTGGCTAACAGGCGCCAATAGGCCACCGTGCAGGTGCTGCAGCAATAGAAACCCACCGGGTAAGCGGCGCTTTCCGACTCGGCGATCCGCTGCGCGATCCCCGCGATGGCCCGCCCCAAGGCGGCCTCGACTTCCGGCAGATGGACTCCTAACAAATGCAACACGCGGCAGGCTTCCTCGCCCAGCACATGGGTTATCCCCGCACGCGTGCGGATAGCCTCTCCGGTGAATAGCCGGATTCCGCGCATGTCCTCAGGCGTGGCCGCAAACATGCCAGCGTACGCCCCCGGCAAGCCTTGGCGGCGGGCAATCCACTTGGCTGCCGCCGCTCGCTGCGCGGCCGCAATGGGCTTTTGAAAAAATAGCGCTTCACTGAGCGCGTCGAGAGTGCCGGCAAGGCTGGACTTATCCAGAAATTTCATGGCGAATTGTGAGGTTTACCAATAATACCTCGTCCTCGCAGTTTTTGTTTCAAAAATCTTAGGCCGTCTTGAGCACCAAGGCTATCGCCCGGTGAACCCGCTCCCACAAGGCGGTTTCCGTCTCCAGCTGCCGCCGCCCCGCCCGAGTAAGCGAATAGTACTTCGCGCGCCGGTTATTCTCCGACTTCCCCCACTCCGCCGTGATCCATCCCTTGTCCTCCATGCGGTACAAGGCGGGATAGAGGGATCCTTCCTCTACCACGAGCACTTCGTCGGAGCGTTGTTGAATGCGCTGGGCAATGGCATAGCCATGCAGTGGCCCGGCCTGAAGGGTTCTCAGAACCAGCAAGTCCAGCGTGCCTTGCAGCAAATCGGTTTTGGGTTGGGGCATAGTCGTTTCTTCCCTAGATATCCAAGGGAAGACTATCGTCTCCCCCTAGATTGTCAAGGGGTGTGACCGGTTTTTTCTCGCGAACGCTGGCCCCTCCCGCCAACTTTGAAAACCCCATCGGATTCGCACCCCAGAAAAAAATCCGGGCTTCGCAAAAAGCCCGGATGTTGCTGAAAAATACGCGCTGGCAGACTGGCCTTTAAGGCTGCGCCACCACGCGATAGTAGCATTGCCCGCCAAGGGCGCGGGTATCGGACAAGGTGGTTTGAGTATCGGTCGCCGTGGTTTCCGCCACGTCCGTCCAATGGCTATCACCCAATTTCTCTTTATACTGCAACCGATAAACCACGCCCACCGCTGAGGTCCAAGTGATTTGCACGCCGTTGGCGCCGGGCCTTTGTATCTTTAAGTTGCTCGGCGCCGTAACGACGGCTTTGACCACGATTTCAAACGATTGCGTGGCCGACATTGCGGGAACCCCACTGTCCGCCACTTTAACCGCCACTTGATTGGTCGTATGGCTCTGCGCAGTGGATGGCGTCCAGCTTAGTTTACCGTCGGCCGAGACAGTCATACCTGCCGGGCCACTGCTTAAACTGTAGGTTAAAACCTGTGCGGGCAAATCCGGATCGCTCGCGTGCAAGTTCAAGCTAAACGGCACTCCGGGCGCGACGGTTTGGCCGATGACGGCGTCCAGGACGGGGGCCGCGTTGACTTCCGCCACTTCCACCACAAACGTGCCGGTGGCGCTCATCGCGGGCGAACCGCTGTCGGTGAGCTTCACTTTGATGGTGTTCGTCGAAGGCCCTTGGGCTTCCGTGGGAGTCCAGGTCAACACGCCGCTGGGAGTGATCGTCATGCCGGTGGGCGCCGAATCCAAACTGAAGACGAGCGTCTGGGCGGGCACATCGGTGTCGGACGCTTTCAACGTCAAACTCCAGGGGGCACCTTCGGGAATCGTTTGGTTGGGAATCGCCTCCAAGGCGGGGGCGGTGTTGACGTCCAGCACCGTCACGGTAAACGCCTGCGTATGGCTCAAAGCGGGCGAACCGTCATCCGTGACACGCACCGTAATCTTGTTCGTGCCCGGGCCTTGCTCTTTCGTGGGCGTCCAAGCAAACACGCCCACCGCCGTAATGCTCGCGCCGACTGGCGCGCCTGAATCCAGGCTGAATGCCAAGTGTTGCGCGGGTTGATCGCTATCCACCGCGGAAGCCGTGAAGGTCAACAAGCTGCCTTCGGATACCGTCTGATTGGCGATGGCGGACATAATCGGCGCCAAGTTCACTTCATCCACAATCACGGTGAAGGCGCGCGAGGCGCTCAACGCGGGCGAACCATTATCGGTCACTTTGACGGTGACGGTGTTGGTGGACGGGCCTTGGGCTTCGGTAGGAGTCCAAGTTAACAACCCCGTTTTGCTCACTTTCATGCCCGTGGGCGCGCCTGATTCCAGGCTGAAACTCAAGGATTGCACCACGTCGATGTCCGTCGCCGAAAGCTGCAGGGACCACGCGGCGTTCTCGGGAATTTTTTGCGGCGCAATTTCGGCCAGCATGGGCGTGTTGTTGGGCAACGCGGCAATGGTGTTGCTAAACATGATGCCATAACCCGATAAGCGAATGATCAAATCCGCATCGTTCGTGCCGGGCATGCACCAGAAGCTTAACGTGTAGGGTTCGTTAGCGGCGAGCGAAGGCGTGATGGTTTGGTAAATCGAAGAATCCCGCGTGGTGCCCCCGGTGGAAGCCACCAAATGCAGGCTGCCTTTGCCGGCGTGCGCCACGTTGGTAACGATCGAGGAAGACGCCATATTGGCCGAAACCGTCCATGGCCCGGTGAGCGCCGATTCAAAATCACCGTTCGCCAAAGTATTCGCGCCAGCCTCAGCCTGGTTACCCGCGACGATTTTCATATCGTCGAGGTACAGATCCCCCGCTTGCTGCAAATAAACGTACATGATGGAGGCGCTGGCCGTGCCAGTGACCGAGTAGAATTTCCAAGGCGCGGGCCGCGTGGCCACGACTTGGAACGTGCGGGTGGCGCTCAGAGCGGGCGTGCCATTATCCGTCACGCGCACCGAGATCTGGTTGGTGCTGGGAATTTGCGCCTCGGTGGGCGTCCACGTGAGCACGCCGGTGGCGGGTTCCAGCGTTGCGCCCGGCAGTGAATTATTATCGATCGCGTACGTGAGGCTGTTGGCCGGCACATCAGCATCCGTGCCCGCCAAGGTTAGCGTCAGCGTGCCCCCCTGTTGCACCACTTGATCCGGCACTGAGGCTAGTTGCGGCGCAGCGTTCACTTCCGCGACATAAAGTGTTAGCGATTGAGTGGCGGACAAGCTGGGTGTGCCGTCATCGGCTACTTTCACCGAAATGGGATAACCGCCCGGCCCTTGCGCTTCTTGCGGCGTCCAGGAAAGCACGCCGGAAGTGGCATCGAGGGATAATCCCGAGGGCGGCGTCGACAGCAGGCTGAAGCGCAAAGTTTGGCCGGCATCAACCTCGGCCGCCGTTAACGCCAGGGTCCAAGGCGAACCTTCCGTGATTTGTTGATCCGACACCGCGCTTAAAGTTGGCGCGTGATTCAGTTTCACGGCGACGATGCGCACCACCACGGTGGCGCTTTGCACCGGCGACCCGTTGTCGGTGACACGTATTGTCACCAAGTTGGTGCTCGGAACTTGGGCGCTGTTGGGCGTCCAAGAGAACACGCCGGTGGCCGAATCCAAACTGGCGCCAACGGGCGCGCCCGAATCGAAGCTATAAGCTAAGGTTTGCGCCGGAGTATCCACGTCGCGCGCGCTGACGGCAAAGCTGAGGATTTGGCCTTCGACGGCGAATTGCTCCGCCAACGGCGTGATGATCGGCACGTGATTGCCCGCCGAGAGCGAGTTGGCCGCCCCAGGCGTTGCCACTTCCATGGCGTAAAATGGCGCAGCCCCGCCATCAGGATAGCGGCCTTCGCTAACATCATTAGTTTGCTGGCCAAACACGATGGAATCGATCAACGTGCCGCCCGGCGAGAACAGGGCGATCGCTTCGCCCGTGGCGCTCAGTTTGAAGCTGGCGTGCAAGCTGCCGATGCCGTTTTCACTCGTGTCGCCATCCGCCCAGACGATCAGGTAGCCGCCCGCGGCAATCACGGTGCCCGTGGGCATTTGCCACTGGGCCGGGCTCGTGAGTGTATCGGTCAGGTAATAGCCGGACAAATCGGCGGCCTGGCTCCCGGCATTATACAGTTCGAACCAATCGTCGTAACGGCCATCCACGGGATCGGCGAGGGTGTGCGTGTTGGACGCCATCCATTCGTTGACGAACACTTGCACGGGAATATCGTCCGGATTATTGACCGCCGTCGGCGTGGGGTAATGCATCATGCGCCGGGTCCACGGCTGGCCATCAGGAATCGAGCCGTAGCTGCGCCCGGCAGGCAACTGCTCGTACTTCACATAATCAATCGCCGCAGGGGTGCCGGATTGCAGCCGCGACAAGCCCACGAAACCCGTGCCCGCGGGCAGCCGGAAATTGGCGTGCAGTTCGCTGGCCGTGGATTGATCCGGCTCGCCATCGGCCCAGATCAACAGATGTTGCCCCGGCGCGATGGACGCGCTTTGCGGAAACGCCCATTGCGTCAAATTGGAGGGCGACCCGGACAAATAGAGGCCGGAGAGGCTGATCGTGGCAGTGTCCGCGTTATAGAGTTCAATCCAGGGATCGGCCTTGCCACCGGCGTCCGTCAACCCATTAAAGTTTTCCGGCAAAACCTCGTTGACCCACAATTTCGGGAACGCGGCGAGCGAAGCTTTGACCGAATTGACCGCGCCAGGCGTCGCCAGCACGGTTGCGTTAGTGGCCGCGGCGGCCCAGTTGCCGGGGCGCTCGTTATCCCGCGTGGGATCGATCAATTGCAGCGAAGGCCCCTGGCCATCGGCCAGCTGGGGCCAGGGCAGTTTGTCGTTAAACTGCACGCGATCGATCAGCGTATACTCATTCGTAGCCCCGGTGGGGCGCAGCAATTTGAGCGTTTCGCCACCATGATCCAGACTGCCGGAATATTCGCCCACGGGAATCACGTTGTTTCCGAAAGCGAGCGCGAAAGCCGCGCGGCTTTTAACCACCACCTGATAACCCAGCGGCGCGAGCAAGGTACCTTCGGGGAAATCGAAATCCGCGCCATCAAGCCGCCAGCCTGAAAGATCGAACGTCGTGGTGGTGGAATTATTATAGAGCTCCACGAACTCGGTGTCGGCTTTCAGCGGATGATATTGAATTTCGTTGATGACCACATAGTCGGCGGGATCTTGTGACGTGCCCGTGTAAGTAATATTGATCGTATCCGAACTACCCGCCACGGGTTGGCCGCGCAGATCCAGCCCGGTGATGGCCAAGTGGTTGGCGGATTGCGACAACGGGAAATTCAAGGACCAAGTATTGAGACCAGTCCACGTCACCGGATAGGTCACGCCGTTGATTTCGATGGTTTTGACATCGATTGGCGCCGTTCCCGTCAAGGTGATCAAGCTCTTCGAGGTGCTATAATCGTTGCCGCTGTTGCTGGTGATGGCAAAGGCGGAGTCCACCGATTTGAGGCGCGATTCCAAATAGGTCTTGCGCTGCGCCACCCAGCTCTTGATGCTCGTGGGATTGGCGACGGGAGAAATCCCATTGGCTATGAGCGTCTGGTACCGTTGATCCAAAATGGGCCCCATGTTATCGGCGACAAAAGGACCGCTGACTATATCCCGGAACGCCCGCCAATAGGCCCTTTGGAAGGGGGGATGATTGTACATGCGGCTGATCACGGGGTCATTCACCCCGAACACATCGGTGCTTGTGCCATCACTGCTAGAGCCCAGCACAAAGTCAATGTCCCAGGGCATCATGATCCAGCGGCCGTCACCGGGTTTGTAGGCGTACATGTTTTTGCCACGGTTATACCCGTAAGCATCCCAATTGCCCACCGCGTGTTCGACGGCGAAAACGCGCATCCACTCCTCGATATCCACCTGATTTTCCACTTGCTCGGTATAAGCCGCATCCTCGCGGTTTGCGGCCTCGACCAAGGCGAACAAATTGGTGTAATTGCTCGCGCTATCCTTCGGCGAGCGCAACCGCCAATCCCAGCGGTACCGCGCCAGTTTCAACGCGCCGCCAGTGGTGGTGAATTTCTGCAGCGTGGCGTCGACATTGCTGAAGCTCGAGGCGCTGTCATCAAACTCGAACCAATCCTCAATCTTGTGCAGGTCGCCCTTGCCATAATCGGGTGTCCAGGCTCGGGCATAGTCGCCATCTGGCTCTTCAGTGTCCTCGTAAATGGTGCCTTGGCGGTTTCCGTTATTATAAAAATGGCAGAAGCGGCGGTGCAAATTAGGCACCCCCATTTTTTCCAGGGTCCAGAATGCGGCCTGTTCGCGCTGCAAGGCGTCGTCGCTGCCCAAATTGCCCACCGTCACAAACGCGATGTCCTCCGCGCCCAGGAACGGATCGTCCGGCGGGAAAGAGAAAATATAATCCCCCCCGATGCTGCCGCCATGGAACGGACTGCCTTTGCCGCGCATGGTCATGTTGTAGATGACACGCGAATTGCCGTAAACGAACGTCGCGTCCAACGGATCGTTCGCCAGCGGTTCACGCGAATAATAAGTGTTTCTATTCGCTTCCGTTTGCCACAGGCGGTACACACCCAAGTTGCCCACTGGCTGAGTTTCGCCCCAGCGGACCAAGCATTCGCGCGTGGGCGCGTCGGACGGAAACCGCGCGGTCGCCGTCGTTGTGGCTCCGTCGGTGGCGGACACATAAAAAGCCACCAAAGTGCCAGCAGCTTTGCCCGGGATGGTGGCGGAGTACACCCCATCGCCAGCCACGACGTCGCCGCCCGTGCCATTATCGAGCATCGTCAAACTGGAAAACGTAGTATTGGGATCCGTCCGGTAATAAATCTTCACTGAGCCTACGCCGTCGAAATCGGCCACCCGGGCGGTGACCACCACATTTTGGCTGGCGGCGGGCAGCACGGGGCTGTGCGCGACGTCGCAAATGGCGGGCCCGGCGTTATCGATGGCCCGGCTGTTTTTGGCGCCGGGGGTGCCGAGATTCGTCGGCAAATTCATGGGGCCGGCGGCCTCGAGCCAATTGCCCCGCAGGCGCAGCAGGAATTCTGGCCAGCCCTTCAGCCAGCGAACTCGCGCGCGAATCGTCACGGTATTGCCCACCGTGTAGGCCGAGGACAGCGCCATGCGAATGCGGTTGGCGCCGGTATCGCCGCGCCCCGTGGTGCGCACATGCAAACACTTGCCGCCATCCGAGCCGCCCGAGTTTTCAATGCTCGTTGTGCGGTGATTGCCTTGAAACACCCAACTCCCCTGTCCGCTTTCAAAATTGCCATTGGCCACGCGGCTGGATTCACCTGACTTCACCACTTCGACTTGGTCCACCAGACATTCGCCCGCTCCCAGCAAGTGCATTTGCAACTGATCCGGCGGATAACTCCAATGGCCATTGTCGAGCACGCCGGTGGTTTCGATTTTAGTCCAGGTGGACTTGGCAGTTTCATCGCTGTCCGCCCAACTCGAGGGCTGGGTGGGATCGGCCTTGGCGTCGATCAACTCGAAGCTGCTGCCACCCCCATCGCTCCACTTGCCCCAGCGGCCGCCACTGCCATAAACAGCTTCGGCGACCACCGAGTAGAACGTGTTGATGATCGGCGCGCCAAACTCATCCGTGCCGGGCGCTTGGGCGGGTTGGGCAAGGGCGATGCGCTCACTACTATCGGATAACGTGCCCTGATAATCGCCAAGCGTGTTAGCGGCGCTCAAGGTGGTGTGGCGCGGAATCAAATGGGCCGCGTTTTTAGCCACCACCAGATAAGCGCCCGGGCCGATTTTCGTGTTGGCGGGGAACGTGAAACTGATGCCATCGGTGAATTTCCAGCCGCTGAGGTCCACTTCCGTGCCGCCGCGATTGTAAAGTTCCACGTACTCATCATCGCTCGAATCGGAGATCGGATGGAACATGATTTCGTTAATCACGATGTTATCTAGCCGGAAAATACTGTTGGCCGCACCCGGGGTGGCACTGGCTAAAGCGCGCACTTCGGCCCCGCCGTCCGGACAACGACCCGAGGCGACCCCGGTGGCTTGCCCGCCGTAGCGCACCGCATCAATGACGCGAGTTTGGCCGGAATTTACCAAAAAGACCGTTTCGCCCGAAGGTTTCGGGGCAAAGCCCAGAGTGGCTGGGCTGAAGGTGATGAAGCCATGAGCCTCAATGCTCGTCGCAGCCGGGATTTTGAATTTGTTCGTCGACGGGCTGTCGCTCAAGTAACAGCCGGAAATATCCACTGCCTGGCTGCTGTGATTGTAGAGTTCAACGAAAGCTTCCTGCCCCGAGGCGGGATTCGCCAAAATTTCGTTAATGACCACCGCCGCATAGGCATTGGCATAAACGGGGTCCAAGTTGCCCGGGGAACCGCCGATGCGGCTGCTGGCGGACCAAGCCTTGGGGTTAGACTCACCAATCGAAGGCACGGCCAATACCAGCGAATGCCCGGCGCCATCCGCCGCCGCCGGCCACGGTGGCTGGCTATCGAAGGCCGCTGCAAGCAGCACCGCCTTGGCGGGATTGCGCAATCTTAACGTGCCGGAGCCATTAGCCAGACTACCGCTATAAGGCCCCAGGACGGACTTCACACCATAAATGGCTTCCGCGTCGCCCGGAACCTTGGCCACTACGGCAAACGCCCCGGCCGCCAGTTTAAAGCCATCCGGGAACTGGTAACTAATATCGCCGGAGATCGCAAAACCCGTCAGATCGAGCGTGATGATATCGCCGTTATAAATTTCGACAAACTCACCCTCCTTGGCGTCGGCGCGCGATTTCGGATGATACATGATTTCCGAAAAGGCCAGCCCCGTCCGGCGCGTCGATGGCCCCAAAGGCTCCCCGGTGGGCACATAGGTTTTAACCACCCCGCCCGATTGCGCGCCGTAATCGCGAAATTGCGCCGCGGCAAAGACTCCGGATTGATGGCTGTACACAACCGTACCGAGATAGATGGCGGATGGCATGGCAATCGTAGAAGAACTCAAAACCGACCAGTTCACGCCATCTTGGCTGGCGTAACCGGTGAATACATTGCCCGCCCGCGCCAGGCGCAGCCAGGTCATGGGATAATTCACCGGAAAAAAGCCGGTGGCAGCGGAGGAACCACCCGTCGCCGTGCGATACTGAAAGTTGCACCCTACCACCGAAGGCGTGGCGATGGCGGCCGCGAACTGAGCGTTCGTGGCTAGCGTAGCCCGGGCCATCAAGCCCACTCCGGCCCAAGGATCGGGCGCGGTGAAGCCCGCCACCCGGGTGACGACGTCGAAATTCCCCGTGCGCGCCTCGTAGCTGTAGTGGAATTGATCGGAAGTGCCGGTCAGACCTAAGCCCGTGCCGGTGGCGTCGATCTGTCCCAATCCAATGAACGTATCGGTGCCTTTTGAGACACCACCAATGTCGGAGGGGGCTAGTTGCGACACTACGAAATCCATGCTGGAACCCGCCACAATAGGGTTGGGAGTAGCGGCGGCGTCACGGATTTGGCTGATTTGCAGAGTGTGCGTAGTTCCCAACTCCAAGGTGTTGAAGGTCAGTTCAATCGAAGCGGAATTAGGGCCGAATTGGGCACTTTGGACGGTCGTGCCGTTGATCGTATAATTCGCCGCCGTCGTCGCGGTGGGAGCACTCACGGCTTCCGTGAACACCACCAACAACTTGGTGGGTCCTTCGCTGACTAATTCCTGGATGCGCGGCGGCGTGGTGTCGGGGGTAACCGTCAAGGTGGCCAGCGAACTGTTGACTGTGCCTTTGGAGTTGGATACCACGCAATCGAAAGTGGCCCCTTGATCCGCCATGGTCACCGGCCCGTAACTGAGCGTCTTGCCGTTTGCGCCGGAAATATTTGCGTAGTTTTTCCGCCATTGATAATTGGCCACACTAGCGGCGCCCAACTCGAGCGAAAACGTCGCATATCCGCCTTCCACCGCCGAGGTATTTTGAGGCTGGGTCGCAATGGTCGGAGCTGCAAAAACCGTGCCCCAAGGCAATAGATTGGTCGCCACCATGGGAGCTTGATCCGTGCCGTCGGGCATTTGCCAACGCACCGCCAAGTTATCGCCGCCCCCCCCTTCTTTCATCAACGCGCAGATGTAGTAGGGCTTGTCGGCTTGCAAATTGATCGGGGCGGATTGCTGATTGCCCTCTTTGGTCCATTCGCGGGAACTAGTCCAACTCCCCACGTACGCAATGGGTTGCATATGCGCCGGAGTTTCGTCGGTGCTCAGGTAGAGCGTGCTGCCATCATCGCTGGCAATCCAAAAGGTGTAGTTGCCCGTCTGGGGAGGCAATAAATACCCATGCATCCGCTGCCCGTAATTCTCCAGGATGTCCGTGGGCGATTCGAAATAGTCGGTTACGATATTGATGCTGGTGGGCGAACTGGGGTAAGCCGGGGCGCTGGTAAGATCGGACACACTCGTGCCACCTATCCCCTCAAACACCTCCCGCAGAATGCCATAGGACTGTGCCTGCAAGCGGGAATTGGCTCCGAATAGCCCGAAACAAACGACTAGGAGACACAGCGAATACGTCACTGCCCCCCTCCGAACTGTGTGCAAGTTGGCGCGGATCATTTGGTATGGTTCTACTCTCTAAGGTAACAATCAGGTTACAGCAAGAACCATTCCTTGGCTTTGAATTCTATTTTAAGGCCACCATGGACTCATCTCCTATTCCCCGACATCACCCCACCTAACGGACGATAAAACATAGGCAAGGCCAGCCAATTCAAAGCCTGTATAACACTAACTTTTTAATATTTTATTTTTGTTTTATTAATTGTATATTATATCATAAATAACATGAACCGCTGGCATTCCGTTCGATACCAATTATCGCAGGCCGCCCTCTTTTGCGGGCTTTGGTTTTTAGCGGTGCTCAACGCCAGAACGCAAACCAACTTCCCCTATCACATCCCCGCCACCGGGCCGGTGCTTTACGATGGTTACAACCAAAGAACCTATCGAGGTTTTGGTTGGGATATTACTAATGAGGCCGGAAATGAAATCGTGTTTAGCCCCAAAGGGACCAACGAAAACCGTACACTTGGCAGTGTTTATGCTTCCTTTTGTTTCTACGGAAATAACGAGACCCGTAATGCGACCGCACGCTTGCGTCTTTACCAACCGACTGAGCCAGACACCACAGACAGCCCACCCGGCTTGCTGCTTTTTGACAGCGGTCCGGTGGGTGGTATTAACTACGGTTTCAACACCTTGGTCGCCGATGGCCAGCAATTAACCAACGTGCCAGATCGCATCATTTGGACGCTAGCATTCAACCAACTCCTTCCCTTTGAATTCGCAGGTCTCGTGAGCTATGACCTGGGTTTGGTCGGATTTTGCTTTAACGATTATTGGGAACGCCAATCGAATGGCTGGGCTTGCTACGTTGGCGAAAGATTCGGAGCTATAGACTCAACAATTTTTGGGGCGCGATTTTTGGCTTATTCTACTACTGAAAAAGCCATTAACTATATTACGCATGACCTCCCCATCATGACTCCCGTCACAGAACCAGTTCCGGCAAATGTTTATCGCTTTCGTAGCCAACCCGCCGCCGACACGAACCGCCTCACTGCCATGGCCCGCTTTCAGTTATCCGCCAATTCCGCCAACGAAGGCGTCGTGTCCATCGCGCCCTATCCTTGTGAATTTTATCCTGTCGGAACCGCCCTCACGATGACCGCCTCCCCTGCCCCGGGTTGTTATTTCTCGCATTGGTCCGATGGCTCCACCAATCCCGTGTACACACTGACGCTGGATGCAGACTCGCAACTGCCGGCCACTTTCGGCGTTTCACCCCCTAGCGTGATCCATTTCCAGCGCGCCTCCAAATCGCTAACTCTGCGATGGGATAGTTCTTCAGTTCTGCAGCAAGCCACCACCCCGTCAGGGCCTTGGGTCGGAGCCGCCTATTATGGAAATCCTGTTACCATACCCATCTCGGGCAAGCAGCAGTATTTCCGCCTGCGAAGCGGCTTTGGCTACGAATAAAAACCGATAATCTCAAGCGCTCGCACCGCCATGGAGTAGAAGCGCGATTCGCCCCAAGCCAAAAACCGGTAGCACGCAGTGCAATAAACAACTCAGCCGCATCCGGAAAAAATCCCGAACGCGGCTGATTTTTGAGTGGATCACGTACGACTACTCGGCGGCTGCCCGGATAAATAAAACCGGCCGGTTTCCGCTGGGGGCGGCGAGGACTTCATAGGTGCCCTCCAAGGTGACAAGGGAGTTGTTTTTCCAAGCGGCGGCCGGCCCGATCGCCCCGCTGGATTGAATGCGGTAACTATGCGCGGGCAGGCCGTACAGCACCAAGGTCAAGTTGGTCGAAACGGACCCCGTGATATCCAGCAACGGTTCTTTCTCGATGATAAACACGCGGGCGGATTCGCCCCGGCCATTCGTCAGCAACTGCCCGGCGGCGCGCTGGCCCAAGAGGCTGTTCACCTCGAGGCGGGTGATCGACGATTTGCCGGTCTTTTGCGCGGGCAACCGGAGGATGGCTAATTCGCGCGTGCCGGTGAAGACGCGGGTGGCATCGATATTAACCTGCACGCGATAATGTCCCGCGGCGGCCGGTTGCAGGGTGATGTTTTCCACTTCCTCTCCGGTCGGGATGAACTGAGCGGATTGCCAATGGTTATCCGTGGCCACGAGTTCAAAATCCAGCTGGCTAAGGTTGGCGCTGGAGTTGAGCACCAGCGGCAGGTCTAGCGTTTGCCCCGCCAGCACGTTGGTGGTTTGCAGGGACAGCACGAAGTCGGAGAGGTTGTCGCTTACCATGACTTTGAACGACTGCGTGGCGCTCAAGCTGGGCAAACCGTCATCTTTGACGATGATGCTGACGAGATTCGTGGTCCCGCCCTGGTACTCGGTAGGGCGCCATTGGAACAGGCCCGTGGCGGCGTCCAGCGAAGCCCCCGCCGGGGCGCCCGCGCCCAGTTGATACGTGAGTTTCAGCGCATCGACATCCGTGGCCCGGGCGTAAAAGGCCAGCAATTCGCCTTCGTTTATGGTACGGTCGCTGAGGGCCGAAAGCACCGGCGGCGCGTTGGTGTTGCTGACGGCAACCTGGAACATGCGCGTCGCCCCCATGCGCGGCAGGCCGTTATCAAGCACCTGCACGGTGATGGTGTTCACGCCGTAATCCACCCCTTCGGCGGTTTCCCAGCGCAACGCCCCGGAATAGGGATCAATCACCATGCCGACCGGAGCATCGGAGTTAAGCGAATACACCAATTCGTCGCCATCCTGGTCGTAAGCACTGGCTTGCAAGCGCAAGATGCCGCCACTCTTGAAGGCCTGATTCTCAATATTCGCCAGCGTCGGCGCGTGGTTGGAGCGAGTAACCTTGGTGCTCGCGTCGGCCGTCAAATGCGCTTCCTCGCGATTCCCGGCGTTATCCGTCGCCACGCAATAGAACGCGTACGTTTTGCCCATGGCACCTTGGAAGAGCGCGCTCTGGTCGAGGGTTTCCTCAATCCAGACGGCGAAAGGCCCGCCATCGACCGAATAATAGACATCGTAGAACTGGATGCCCGCGCCGTTCGTGTTGTCTTGCCCCGACCAGCGCACCGGGATTAGCGACGAACTCTCCGCGGGCAACGCCAGCACGGCGCTCACCGGCGCGATACTGTCGGCCTCCGGATTATTCGTGTAATAGAGCGTGTACTGGCCGCTGCCTTGGTAATC
>MTLE01003351.1_pt1 | contig 27522 bp, 22 predicted proteins | sample 1982461 | NCBI WGS metagenome assembly MTLE01 (sample SAMN05712605, study PRJNA340218) | biofilm metagenome | isolation source: sample SPL anode biofilm adapted to -200 mV | place: USA | collected 2012-02-03
TGGCCCAGATCGGCGAGTTCTCCTTCATCATCGCCGCCTTGGGAGTTAAGCTGAATGTCACAAGTCCACACCTCTATCCCATCGCCGTGGCAGTTTCGGCCATTACCACTTTGTTTTCCCCCTACTTGATCCGTGGCGCCGATGATGCCGTGTCGTTTTTCAACCGAGCAGCCCCCGACAAGCTGGTCAAAAGCTTGGGTTTGTATACCCATTGGGTGACTCAATGGCAGAAGGGCGGCCATTCCAGCCTGGCCTCCCGGCTGATCCGCCGCTGGCTGTGGCAAATGGGGCTGAATATCGCTTTGGTAGCGGGGATTTTCATTGCGGCGGTGTTTTTGGCCCAGTTTAAACCCCCTTGGATCACGGGCTTGCCGGGGGGCGCGACCGAATGGCTGGGCGCTTTGCTGTGGCTGGCCGCCGCCGTGCTTTCGCTGCCGCTTTTGGTGGCGACGCAACGCAAGCTCCAGGCCTTGGCGATGTTGCTCGGTGAACTGATGACCCGCCGGGTGCGTAATGAGCCTCACGCCCTGGCCATCCGGGCGATTATCACCAGCGTCATTTCGATCGCTGGCGGGGTGGCTATGGGTTTGTGGATCTTGGTGTTAAGCACGCCTCTGCTGCCTTCCTACAAAATCCTGATCGTGGCATTCGCGGTCGTGGCCTTTATCGCCTGGTTCCTGCGCCGCACTTTTATTCGGGCATACTCTCAAGCGCAAATTGCGCTCGTAGAAACCCTCTCGACTCCGCCGCCCGAACACGTAGAAGAGCCGCCTACTTCGTTGGCGGGGCTCTTTAAGGCCGCCAGTCTGGAAACTATCACCCTTACTCCAGCCTGCGCGGCCGCGGGGCGGATGATCGGTGAATTGGGGCTGCGCACGCGCACGGGCGTCAGCATCGTGGCCATCCAACGCGCCCAGGCGCAAATAGTGAATCCTGGGCCGGAAGAGGAGTTGCAGGCCGGAGACCAGGTGTTGGTGCTGGGAACGCTAGTGCAAATTGAATCCGCCCGGACGCATTTGCTGGCCGCGCAAAAGCCATAGTTACTTAGAATGGTTGTTTGGTGGCCACCATGGGTTTGAGCCGAAGCGATTGGCCAGGATAAAGGAAAGCTCGCGTGATTTCCCTGTCTTCTGCTTGCTTGGCTGGCGCAAGGTAGGCAGAATTCTTGCTGCTTAGGGGGGCGCAAGGCTCGGACTGGGCAGAAATAACATGGCACAAAAGGCATCAAAGACCGCCGGCACACCTGATATGCCGGCCTTAGCGGACACGGCTCGTTTGGCGGATGAAGTTCTCTTCCTCTGCACCGGAAATTTTTATCGCAGCCGGTTGAGCGAGTTAATGTTCCGCCATCATGCCGAGAAAATGGAATTGGATTGGAATACCGATTCCAAAGGGGTGATTTCAAAGATCCGCCACCAAGGGATTTCGCCGAGTGCCGTGGCTTATCTGGAGAAAATGGGGCTTGAGGAAATGGCCGCCATGCCGCGCGATCCGGAATCGGTCACCATCGAAGACATCATGCGGGTAAAATTGGTGGTGGCGGTCAATCGGGTTGAGCACGAACCCCTGCTGCGCCAACGGTTTGGGCGGATTCCGGTGGAACTGGAAAAGATGGGGCGCTTGCGGTATTGGAACGTGTTCGACATTCCGACTCCGGGGGGTGGCCTCGCCAAGTTGTTGCGTTGGAGGGAATCCGTGGGCAGCCAGCCTGAAACCAGCAGCGGAGAACACATCGATTTTGCAGTCCGCACCTTGGTGCGCGAACTTAAGGAATTGGGAAACAATCCTTTGCCGGTGCCACCACCCGCTAAAGCCAGTGCCGCCAATGCGGCGGGCCGGTTTTAGCATTTTTAAATATTCTTTGCTGAATGTCGAATAACGTAAGTTATTCGGAGGCATTTAATTCAAACTTTTGCCAGTCCTCCATCCGGTTCCAGGCCACCGGTATAGGCCTAAAGTAGCTCCATTATCTGCCGATGAACCCAGTTGGCAGGCGTTTTATGGCTTGTTCTAAAGGAGTTCAGGTAGCTAGCTTGCCGATGAGATGGGGTAATGGAATTATGATTCAATTGAGCAAAATCAGTGTTAAACACAAACTGCTGTGTTTGCCGGTTCTTTTTCTTCTAGGTTTGCTGGCCTTGCAAGCAGCCAATCTTTACATGGAAGGATTGGTGCGCAAAAAAGTGGTATTCCCCAATTTCGAGCATCAGATGCTCGAGGGGCACAAGCTTACTCTGAAGTCCGTGGTGGATGTCGAAGTGGGCACTTTGAGCGCGCGTTTGAAGGGGTTGAAAACCCGGGAAGAACAAGTGGCCGCCATCATTGCCGAAACCGACCCGATCCGGTTTTTCGATGACAAATCGGGATATTACTTCACCTATGACTTCACTGGAGTGCGCATCAATGTGCCCATCAATAAAAGCCAGAACGGCCAGAACGTGATCAATTTGGTGGATAAAAAGGGCAATCGCTTTATCGAAGATCTGGCCAAGGCCGCCAAGGCCGGCGGCGGATTTGTGGAATACTTTTTTGAAAAGGAAGGCAAGGGCGTGCAACCCAAGCTCAGTTATGTGGCGCCGATTCCCGGGACTGATTTTTTTGTGGGGACCGGAGTGTATATCGATAATATTCAGGCGGAATCTGCCAAGCTTGCGGAAACCATTTCCGCCAAGAACCAAGATTTCCTCCGTTATACGATCGGCCTTTTCTTAGTCATTTTGGGGGTAACCTTAGCTATCACCATGCTTTTCGAGCGGTCCATTCGTCATGGCATTGAGACCATTATTACCGCCATGCAAGGCAGTTCCGATCAAGTCCGGAACGCTTCGGCCCAAGTGGCCGCCACCAGCCAATCGCTAGCCGAAGGCGCCAGTGAGCAAGCCGCCTCGCTTGAGGAAACCAGCTCCTCCCTGGAGGAAATGGCCAGTTTAACCAAACGCAACGCGCAAAGTGCCGAGAAAGTGAATGCGCTGGGCAAAGAAGCTCGCACGGCGGCCGAAAAAGGCGCGTCCGACATGCAGGCCATGAGCACCGCGATGGCGGATATCAAATCTTCCAGCGACGAAATCGCCAAAATCATCAAAACGATTGATGAAATCGCCTTCCAAACCAATATTCTGGCGTTAAATGCGGCGGTTGAGGCCGCGCGCGCCGGGGAGGCGGGCATGGGCTTTGCCGTGGTGGCGGATGAGGTGCGCAATTTGGCCCAACGCAGCGCGCAGGCCGCGCGGGATACGGCCGGCAAGATTGAAAGCGCCATCACCAAAACCGCTCAGGGAGTGGCCATCAATGCCACCGTGGCGGGCGGATTGCAGGAGATTGTAGTCAAGTCGCGCCAGGTGGATGAGTTGGCCGCCGAATTGGCCACCGCCGCCAAAGAGCAGAGCCAGGGCATTGAACAGGTCAATATCGCGGTTAGTCAAATGGATCGCCTCACGCAGAGCAACGCCGCGAGCGCCGAGGAAAGCGCCAGCGCTGCCGAGGAATTAAGCGCTCAGGCCGTGGCGTTGCGGCAGGAACTCGATGATTTGGCGCATCTGGCTGGAGTCGAACGCCGATCTTTTGAGTCGGCTTCAACGCCAGCTCAGGTCAAAAAAACCTCTCTCCCACACACATCTAAAGCTAATTCGGAATCGCAATTTGTGCGCCGCGGCTAAATAGGCCCGGGAAATTTTGTAACGGCAACGACCCAAGCTAATGCTTGGGTCTTTGCTTTTGGCCGGGATCGTTTTAAATATCTCTTTATAACTATAACGCATTGTTTTTTGTAGGGCTGCTTTTCGCTTTTCGCGCCGCTGGCTTCCTTCATAATGAGCGGCATGATGTTGAAACGCATGATGCATGCTTGGAGCCGATGCTGGTGGTTCGCCGCGTGGGCTAGCCTGATGATGGCGCAGGTTCAAGCTGCCGAATCCCAACCCTCCAGTCCCACCTGGCCTGCTTCCGTGGAGAAGGCTTTGTCCCGCGCCGGCACTAACCAAACAGCTTTGACTCAAGCCATTGCCGCCGCCCCCGAAAGCCACCGCGCCAGCTTGGCCTTCCTGCTGGAGAACATGCCGGAATCCGATTTGCGCTCGTTGTCGCCGGTTTGGCTGGCGCAAAACGTGGCGCTGGCGCATCAAGCCCGGGAAACCGTGGCTTGGGGCAAAAGCATTCCCGATGAAATCTTCCTCAACGACGTATTGCCCTATGCGGTGCTCGACGAGGAGCGTGATGCCTGGCGCGCCAAGTTATACGAAATTTGCCTGCCCCTGGTGCGCGAATGTAAAACCTCCGGGGAAGCGGCCTTGGCTTTGAATAAAGAGTTGTTCGGTTTGGTGAAGGTGAAGTATTCCACGGCCCGCAAAAAGCCTAACCAAAATCCCTCCGAGACGATGGCGAGCGGCATCGCCACATGCAGCGGATTATCGATCCTGCTCGTGGATGCTTGCCGCGCGGTGGGCGTTCCCGCGCGCGTGGCCGGAACCCCCATGTGGGCGAACGGCAGCGGCAACCACACTTGGGTGGAAGTCTGGGATCAAGATTGGCATTTCGTCGGCGCCGCTGAGCCGGACCCCAAAGGATTGGATCAAGGCTGGTTTGTTGGCAATGCCTCCCAAGCCCTGCGTGATAAACCGCGAAACGCCATTTACGCCAGCAGTTTCAAGCGCACGGATTTGTTATTCCCCTTGGTTTGGGCGAAGGGTGAATCCATCGTGCCGGGGATCAATGTCACCGACCGCTATGCGGCTTCGGCCAAACCGGCGGAAACCAACAAACTGAAATTATTTGTCCGCGTATATGATTATCCGGCGGGCAAGCGGGTGGAAGTGCCCGTGCGGGTGCGCGCGGCGTCAGGGGAAACATTCAATGGCACCAGCCGGGGGGAGACGGCGGACATGAATGACGACGTGTTCTTTTGGGTTGAAAAAGGCCAGGCCTGCACCGTGGAAATGGAAACCACAGCCCGTCATTGGTCCCGCGCTTTTCTGGCGGGCACTAATAAAGAAGACGCGATCACTTTTTGTTTGGGAACGAATCCGAACCTCACTACCGCGCCCACTTTGCCTGCGCCCGCCGCCAAAGAAAAACCGCTAATTGAAAAAATGGCGCGCGAATTTAGCCAGCAATTCAGCGCCTACTTCGCCGCCGATGCTAGCCAGCGCCAAAAATGGAGCTTTCCTGCCCGGTTGGAGCGCCAGTTGCGCGATCATGAGGCGGAAATTAAGCAATTGGCGTGGAAAGCCTATGCCGCCGCGCCGATTCACACCGCCGCGCGCCAGGAATATGAGGCTCGTGAAGTCCGCTTTGAACAACACGTAAGCCCGTATACCGTCAAAACGGTCGGCACCCGCCCCACGAATGGCTGGCCACTATTTATCGCGATGCACGGGGGCGGCAACGCGCCCAAAGAATTGAACGATAGCCAGTGGAAGGTCATGCAACGCTACTACCGTGACCACCCCGAATTGGGCGGTTACCTATACGTGGCCTTGCGCGCGCCCAATGACACTTGGAACGGGTTTTACGATAATTACGTCTACCCGCTCATCGACAATTTGACCCGCCATTTTCTCCTGTTCGGCGACGTGAACCCGGACAAAGTGTTCATTATGGGTTATTCGCATGGCGGTTATGGCGCGTTTGCCATCGGGCCAAAGATGCCGGACCATTTCGCCGCCGTTCATGCTTCAGCCGCGGCACCAACGGATGGGGAAACCACCGCGAAGACGCTGCGCAATACCGTGTTTACTTTTATGGTGGGAGGCAAGGATACCGCCTATGGGCGGCGGGAGCGGTGCGAGAAATTTGATCGGGAAATCAAGGAACTGCGGGGCGGCCAGCTGGATATCTATCCGGTGACGTTCCAATTCATCGAAGGCAATGGCCACACCGGTTTGCCGGATCGCGACAAAATTGTGGATATGTACCCTCAAACGCGCAATCCCGTGCCCCGGGAAATCACTTGGTTAATGACCGATCCGGTCATTCGCAATTTCTTTTGGGTGCAATCCCGCCAACCAGCGAAAAAGGTGGAATTAGATGCGTCCTGCCGGGACAATTTCGTGCGGGTGAAAACTACCGCTCCTTGCCAGGCTTCGGTCATGCTGGACGGGCGTCTGGTGGATTTTCGCCGCCCCATTAAGCTGGAACTGAACGGGAAATCGAAGACTCTCAAAATCAAGCCCAGCCTGCAGGTGCTGGCCAAAACATTGCAAGAGCGAGGCGATCCAGGTTTGTGCTTCACCGCCCAAATCGAGGTGCCTTGAGCGATCTGGCCTAGAAACATCGATCTAGAGTCCGGGTTATTGCAGCCAAGTTTTGGCGCGATACATCGGGAAATAATTGACCGTAGGAGACAACGGATCAGTGACGGTAACCGTTTGGTTGGTGGCCACGATGGACGAGTCAATGGCCATCCAACGCATATTCGGATCACGCCGTTCGATGGTATAATAACGCGTCATGTTGGGGCAGTAAATGGGGTTGGCCGCATTGGCGGTGAAGGAGATGACCACGTTGCCCCCGTCAATCTTGATGGTGAGCCGGAAAACGTCGCTGGCGAGATTGGGGTTGGTACCCGCAAAAAACTCCCGGGCGGAGGATTCGCCATCCCCGTCCAGGTCAATCAGGGCGTCGGCGACGTTGCTGGGGTTCAATCCGTAGGCAAGTTCCCAGTAATCCGGCATGGTGTCGGTGTCCCGGTCTTGCGTTTCCTCCGAAGTTCCCGGAGCGCCATAGGGGATTAAGCTGGGGCGCCATCCTTTCTGGCTTTGCGCGTCGGCCTCTTTTTGCGGGCTGCGCAGGATCAACGAATACCCGCCTCCATCGGTTTCGGGATACCAGTCATCGCGATAAACGGCCGTCAAAATATCACCCATCGAGGCGGAAACCAGGCGCAAGGTTTCGCCACTATTGGAAAGCTGGCCATCGTATTGCCCGGCGAACGCTTTGGCTGAATTAGGATAACGCGCCAAAAAAGAGGCTTTATCTCTAGCCAGCACGATACGCTGTCCGGCGGCTAGTTTCTTGTAAGTGCTGTTGGTGAACGCAAAAGTGATGCCGGAAGCAAAGCTTAGGTCGGCAAGGTTCAAGGTGTTGGTGCCGATATTGGCTAATTCAAGATATTCATAGGCGTCTCCACCGCTGGGATGATACATGATTTCCGTGATGCGCAGTTCATCATGAAGCTGGGTCAATTGCACCGGCGTTTGGGCGATGAACTGGATGGGCGCGGACCAATGGCTCCAGCGGCCGGTGTTATCGCGCATGCGGGCTCGCACGCGGTAGGCGTGCCCGGTTTGCACCGCTGACGCGGGGATGGCGATGGCTGAAACAAAGGTTGGGCTGGGCTCATTGGACCAACAAGCATTCCATTCAAAAAAACGCGGAGCCGAGGCCTGATAGGCCGGTGCCGCCGGGTCGGTGATTTCCGCCAAACGCCATTCCAAGGCGCCGAAAGTGTCACTGCCTTGCGGATCCGCAAATTCACTGACGGCAAAGAATAGCTGGCCGATCTGGCCTAGATTCGTGCTGGCTGAGGTGATGGTGGGGGTCGCGGGAATCAAGCCATCTTCCCCTTCGGCTGCGGCTAGGGCATCTAGAGACGCGGCTCTGCCACCCGCTTCCACCGCTGGTCCGGTGGCCCCATTCCAGCCGTAAAAGGCAAAGTTTTTCATGTCTATCACCTTGTCCGAGAGGAGGCCGGAATCGAAACCATTGGTGGCATCCTTCCACCGATCTCGATCGGCCTGGCTGAATACGGCCACGCGCGCCGCCAATTCATCGATCAGGTTGGTGACGGTTTCCTCGTTCCAAACCAGATCACGGAATTCGCGCAGGACGTTGCGATATTCCAGCTTGAAAGCGGGTTTGCCGGCGCCACTCAGGATGGCATTGAGGGGATAATCTATCCCGCCATCCACGCCATAACAGGGCCCCCAGGAGACGTCGAAATCCCAAGGTAAAGTCCAGAGTTGGCCCAATGGCTGGTTGATGGTCGGATCGAAAAACCAAGCGCGATTCTTCAGGAAAGCGGGCAAGGGCGCGAAATCATAATGCCGGACCGCCTCGCAAACCGCGTGATACCGGTAAGTCAGATCGTATTTCACATGGGCGCGCAGCCATTCGTCAGTTTGCTCGGGGGTTGTGTTATGAAAAATGTTTTGAAAATCCTCGTCATTGGTGACGGACAGCAAGCCCTGGCAGCGTTTCAAAAGATTGCCGTCAAAAACATCGTATTTGAGCTTGTAGAGATTGCCGTCGGGCATCCCGTGGTTTTTGAGGAAACGCGAGTCGTAATCTTCGATCGCGAGATACATGCCCCAGAAGTCACCGTTAAACTGGCCTTCTGGCTCGGCGGGCGCTTCCTCGGGGCCGCAAACCACTCGGAATTGAAAAGTGTGTATCAAAGGGGCGGGCACATTCAGGAGGTTCCACAAGCGGGAGTTAATGGTTTCTACCAGCCCGAAATTGTTATCCCGGAAATTGGATTGCATGTTGCCGGTATCCAGGGACCGCCACTTTTCCGGATACAGATTGCCATTATCATCCTTGGCGGCGAAATAGTGGCCGCGATGGAACCGGAATCGCATGTTGCGCTTGCCGCCGTATCCGCCGTTATAGCGGTCATTATCCTTGCGCAAGCGGTAACGGATATGGTCGTACACGGTGCCTTCGTATACGAACGCCCCTTCCCAGTTGAATTTGGAGCGCGACACGTCCCGGTCGGATGCAATCCATTGCAAAGGACTCCAGCCGCTGCAAACATCCATATCTTCCTTGGGCGTTAGCAGAAAATAAGCCGGAAGCGAATTCATAACTTCCGCGGAATACTCATATCCCAATCCTTCGGGTTGAACGGTCGAATAGGCCGGCCGGTATGCGGGGATTCCATCATATACAAAATAAGCGAAGTTCAGCGAAGGATCGTCACTGAGCGGCGCAATGGTTTGCAGCCTCGGTGTGCCGAGGCTTTCGGCGAAAATCCGGTAGCGCAGCAAGGTACGGTTGGGCAAAGGCGGGATTACGGCGGTAAATAGGCCGTCACCGCTCTGGGCGTCGCCGCGTGATCCGTCGTCCACCATGGGAACCACGGTCCAATTGGTGGCGGCTCCGAATCGAGGATTCCAAGGGTTGGGGCGTTCCGGGAAAAAAACAAGACTGGCAAAAGGCAGGGGTTCGTTGGCGGTGATATAGTCTCCCGGGGTGACAATTTGATATTGCAGCCAAACGGCAGCGATGCCGCGGGGATCGGCCACCTGGGCGGTGATGGTTACCGCGTTGGTTGCCGCAGGCCAATCCGGGTTGCGGGTCACGCTAATGATCTGTGGCGGAGGCACCGCGGTGTACACCGTATTCGGCGCTCCTGGAGTTGGCGCTGCTCCTCGGTCCACCACTTCGGGGTACCCGTCTTCAGGGCGGCTTTCCACATCGCTCCAGCCTGAAGAACGCCAGCTGCTGCCGAGATAATTATTAAGCTGGGGATTGATTAGTTCCAGGGAACAGCCATCTCCGCTGGCGGCGCATGGCCAGGGAAAACCGGTCCCGTATTTTATTTCATCCACCAAGTCGCCTGAGTTATTGAATAATCGAATGGTGTCGCCTTCGTTGTTCAAACTCCCTTGGAATGGGCCTAGGGCGCTCACTCCAAAATGCGTCGCAAGAGCGCTGGGATCTTGGGCAACGACGCAAAAGGCGCCCGGAGCCAAAGCCGGAGTCGGCGGAAAAACATAGGTAATGCCGCCAGCTATCGACCAGCCGGAAAGATCGATCGGTTGCGTTCCGGCGTTGAACAATTCAACAAACTCCGTGTGGGTTGTTTTATCAGGGGGGGCATAGTAAAGCTCGTTGATGACGATTTGTCCGCTAGCTGGGAGCACGAAATTAAACCCCATCAAATACCACCCCAAAATCACTATGTTCAATGCCAGTATTTTATGCATATACACGTCAGCCCACCCACCCGTGCTCTTGAATTCCATTTTCATTGAGCATCAAGCATGCCAGTCATGGGTTGCAGAATTGCCTGCTGGTCCCCTTAGCGCCTGGCAAACATTTCACACTATACAAGCCATCTAGCTAGCAGCAAGCGACATAAGTTTGTTTTAGTTTTTGAAAATAGAGGTTGCTATTTGTTTGATTATAGAAATTAGCATGGTACTTATGGCGCCCGTTGGTGTTTTCCTCACGCATGAATACCTCGTCTTCTCGTTCCGTTGTTACGGGGCTCGGGAAAATTTTGAGGGCATTTGGGAAAGTGGGTTGCCAGCCGGCCGGCCGAGCGTTAAATTAAATCTCATCATGAAGAAATCCCTGGGAGCTCATACCATTATTTACCCCACGCCGGTCTTTTTAATCGCCGCCTATGATGAGTCCAGCAAAGCCAATATGATGACGGCTTCGTGGTGCGGCATCTGCAATTCCCAACCACCCAGTGTGGCCATTTCACTGCGCAAAGCCACTTACACGCACGGTTGCATCATGGTGCGCAAGGCATTCACTGTGAATGTGCCCTCTGAAGATCAGCTGGCCATCGCGGATTATGCCGGCATCGCCTCCGGGAGCACGGTGGATAAGTTTGCCGAGACGGGCTGGACTCCCGTGCGGAGTGAGAAGGTGGACGCACCCACCATCCTGGAGTGCGTCTTAAGCCTGGAATGCCGCTTGTTGCACGTCTTTGAGCTCGGTCTGCATACGCATTTTGTCGGGGAAATTGTGGACGTTATGGCCGATGAAAAGGTCATGGATCGTTCCGGATTGCTGGATATGAAAAAGGTCAAACCCCTGATTTTCGCTCCGGACACTCAGGGGTACTATGGCGTCGGCCCGTTCTTAGGCCGCGCGTTTTCACATCCCAATTCGCCCAAAGCCAAAAAGTAGCCCCATCCATCCTGGTTAAAACCGATCAGTATGCGCCAAATTCCACAGTCCGGAATAGGCTGCGGTTGGCTGGCGCTTTTTTCAGTTGGTTTGCCAGTTTAGCTTATTGTGGATCTGGCTAGTTCTATGAGTTTTTTTTGCGCGAATCGGCCGCCACGAACAAATAGCGGCAACAACCTATCGGGGGCGAGGTGCGGCTGGAACTGTGGGCTACACTTTTCGATGAACCCTCAGCCGCAACGCCTGGATGGGATTTCGCTGCTTGCCTGGCTTCGACGCATGTTTTCTGACTATGCAACCAGGGCGTTTCTAACGGCGCGTTTACGGAAGCAAAACAGGATTGCGCCTTGCGCGCTGCCTGACAGTTGGGTTACGAACCATGGGGTGGCCGCCCGTTGCGTTTTGCCAATCAGACGCAAGACTAAGACCGGCCTGGCTGGCTGACTTTGGGATCGTTTCTGAATCCGTCGCGGCCGGCGAAATGATCGTCAATTCCCCGACACGTCGAAGCAAGCTAAGCGGGTCATATCCCGCAAGATAAGCCGCCCACCGGCCAAGGCCATCGGGCCCCAGGCATCCGGGCCTTCGAGCACCTTGGCTTTCGCCAATAGTTGGAAGGATTGCGTGCTGGCATTTACCATGGACAGGTCGCCCGAATCGTTCATCAGGTAAAACCGCTCTTGCGCGAGCATGAACGGCCCGTTGCCGTAGCGGTTGGCCGCGCCACTTTGCCAGACAATTTTGCCCTGCAAATCCAGGCAAATAAATTGCCCGTCCGGCCGCACGCCGAAAATGTGGTTTTGCCACAGGATGGGGGTGTGTTGAATGGCGCCGAACACCGCTTGTTTCAGGCGAAAGACCGTCTCCACTTGATATTTGCCCCCGGCTTCGCGCAATTGCAGCATGAGCGCTCCGGCGTCGTAGCCGCCCGAAAAAAAGATTTTGCCATCACCCACGGGCAGCGGCGTGGGCACATTGGCCATGCTGATTTTCCAATCCGGAGTTTCCCACAAAATCTTGCCATCCGTGGCAGAGACGCCCACCACCCCGCCACTGGCGCAGTAGACGTACATCTTTTGGCCGTTAAAGGTCACGGGCGCGATCGAGGAATGGGTCATCTGCCAGCGATGCGGATTGGGCGTTTGCCAGAGTACCTTGCCGGTGAGCCCGTCCACCGCGATCATCAGCATGTCTCCTGCCGGGGCCAGGATGACGCGATCCCCATCGACCAGCGGGCATTGCCCGGCGTACCACGGGGGGACTTCGGTGTTGTACTCCCGCCCCATATCGATGCTCCAAAGCAGCTTGCCGGCAAGCGGTTCCAGGCAGGTGACATGGCATTTGGGGCCGATGGCCACGGCGAATTTTTCGGTAACCGCCGGGATGGTGCGCGACATGCCGTGGTTGCGCTTCACTTTCATCGGATAAGTGTATCGCCAGATTTCCTGGCCGTCCGCCAAAGAGAGGCAGCGGAACGCGTCCGCCTGTTTTTCCCAATCGTAATCCATCACGTACACGCGGCCTTGGGCCACCGCGGCGCCGGCAAAGCCTTCGCCCACTGCAATGTTCCACAAAGGTTTAGGCCCCTCTTTAGGCCAAGTCTTGGCTAGCGCGACGGTTTCGGTGCTGATGGCATCGAGATTAGGACCGCGGAACCACGGCCAAGCGCCGGGCAGGTTGGCGGCCACACCGTTGGAAGCGATGAGTTGTCCCTTTACCTGCGCGGTGGCGTTGGAAGCGCCAGGCGCCGTAGGATCGCGATCTGTCCCGGGCAGCCGTTCCACCAAACGCGGGCTTGAGCTATGGGATAGGAGAAATCCGAGAGCAAACGCCCCCGCCAAGGCGGCGGCTATGGGAATCCATTTGGCGGCTACTGGGGAATGCATGGCGATTTGGACGGCAAGAACGGGTCGCGGAAGGCTTTTTGGAAATCGTACCCCCCCTTGAAATCCTCCCGGCTATCAGTGGGCGTTTTGCTGAGAATGCCATTCTCGACCATGTTAAACACGATTTCCCCAAAATCCTCACAGCGCTGCACGCCCCATTCGTTTAAGACCATGATCGTCATGGGCCCATATTGGGAAAGGGCGAATTCGCGAATGCCCTCCAGCAATTCCTGGCCGGAAACGTGCCGGATTATCTTCTTGGTCTCCTTGATCACCTTTTTCTGGGTGAAGTCCAGGGCCTCACGCACGAAGTCGTACGCGTCGCGGTGATAGCGCGAGTCCTGTTTGAGCACCATCTCGATCATGCTGCCAAAGTCTTTTTCCTGCATCGCATTAAGGCGCGGATTGACTCCGCGCCGGAGTATTCGGATGGGCGGTGCGATACGCTTTCACCGCCCAGCCAACGAGCAGCAGGCTTAACACCATCGCCAAGACCCACTGCTCCTGTTTGGTTAAATAAGCCTTCATTGGTGGAGGCTAATCTCCCTATAAGGGTAGAATGGCTAAGCCACCGCAATATTCACGACTTTTTTGGGCACGATGATGATTTTTTTCACCGTCTTGCCCTCGATAAATACCCGCGCCTTGGCGCTGGCCAGGGCCGCTTGCTCGATTTCCTCTTTGCTCGCCGTCGCGGGCACCCGCACCACATCGCGCAGCTTGCCGTTCACTTGCACGGGCAATTCCAGAAAATCCTCCACCAGCAATTGAGGATCATATTGCGGCCAAGGCAGATAAGCTATAGTGCCCGGGGTTTCGAAGCCGAATTTCGCCGCCAGCATGGCGTGCAATTCTTCCGCTAAATGCGGCGCATAGGGTTGCAGCAAAAGCAAAAACTCCCGGGCTATCGACAGTGGTCTCACTTCCCAGCCGTTCGCCTCGTTCATGAATACCATGAGTGCGGAAATGCCCGTGTTGAAGCGCATGCCGTCCAGGTCTTCCGTTACCTTCTTGATGCAGGTATGGAGGATTTTGAGCTGCGCGGGCGTGGCCTGTTCATCGCGGATATTCGCTTTGAGCTGAATGAGTTTCAGCAAATCTTGCCCTTGGCTGGCGGCAGTGGTTTGGGCTTGCTCGAACGCCTGGTCGCTGGCGTCGTCGATGAAGAATCGCCACACGCGGCCAAGGAATTTGTACACCCCTTCCACGCCTTGCGTGCTCCAGGGTTTCACCATTTCCAACGGCCCCATGAACATTTCGTACAAGCGGAACGCATCCGCGCCGTATTCGCCGATGACCACGTCGGGGTTGATGACATTCCCGCGTGACTTAGACATCTTTTGGCCGTCCTCGCCAAGGATAAGCCCCTGGTTCACCAGTTTGTAGAACGGTTCGGGCGTGGTAACTTGGCCGAGATCGAACAGCACCTTGTGCCAGAACCGCGCGTAAAGCAGGTGCAACACCGCGTGCTCCGTGCCGCCCACGTAGAGGTCCACGCCTGGCGTGGCCCCCGCATTGACAGTGCCCATCCAATATTTTTCCGCCGCCGAACCGCAGAACCGCTCGCGATTGCGGGCATCGAGGTAGCGCAGGTAATACCAGCAACTGCCCGCCCATTGGGGCATGGTGTTGGTTTCCCGCACGCGGCCATCGGACAAGTTGACCCAATCTTGCGCGCGCGAAAGGGGCGGTTCGCCGTCGGCGGTGGGCTTGTAATCGGTCAACGGCGGCGGTTGCAACGGCAGTTCCGCCTCGGTCAACGCTTCATGCTGGCCATTGCGCCAAGCCAATGGGAACGGTTCGCCCCAATACCGCTGGCGGCTGAAAAGCCAATCGCGCAATTTGTAATTCACCGTCACCTTGCCGCAGCCCTCTTTCTCGAGCCAAGCGCCGATCTTTTGCTTGGCCTCGGGCGTGGGCAGACCGGTCAGAAAACCGGAGTTCACGCTGGTGCCGTCGTCCACGAAACCGATGGATTCCTTGCCCTCGGGCGCCTGCACCACAATGATGACCGGCAGCTCGAATTTCTGGGCGAACTCCAAGTCGCGCGTGTCATGCGCGGGCACGGCCATGATCGCTCCCGTGCCGTAACTGGCCAGCACGTAGTCGGCGATCCAGATAGGCACGCGCTCTTGGTTGACCGGGTTGATGGCGTAGGCGCCGGTGAACACTCCGGTCTTTTCCTTCGCCAGTTCGGTGCGCTCCAAGTCGCTCTTGCCGGACGCGTAAGCGCGGTAAGCTTCCACCGCTTCTTTCGGCGTGGCCGCTGGGCAAGCGCCTTTCCAAGTTTCGGGAATGCCGGCGGGCCATTGGGCGGGCATCAAGGCGTCCACCAGCTTATGCTCTGGCGCGAGCACCATGTACGTGGCGCCGAACAACGTATCGGGCCGCGTGGTGAACACCACGATCGGTTCGCCTTTGGCCTCCGCGCGGAACGTGACTTCCGCCCCTTCCGAGCGGCCAATCCAGTTCCGTTGCATTTCCTTCAGCGACACCGTCCAATCGATCAAATCCAAATCCTTCAGCAACCGCTCGGCATACGCCGTGATGCGGAGCATCCATTGGCGCATCGGGCGGCGAATCACCGGGAACCCGCCCACTTCGCTCTTGCCGCCGATGACTTCCTCATTGGCCAGCACAGTGCCCAGTTCGGGACACCAATTGACCGGCGCTTCGGACACGTAAGCCAGCCGCTTGCCGTCGCGATACGCCCGCCGCGCCGGTTCGGTTTTCACGTCGGCGGGGTAGGGGAGCGTATCGATGGATTCCGCCTTTTGCGTCTGCGGATTAAACCAGCTGTTGTAGAGTTTTAGGAAAATCCATTGGGTCCACTTAAAATACTCCGGATCGGTGGTGTCCACCTCGCGGCTCCAGTCATAGCTAAACCCGAGCGCCTGGATCTGGCGCTTGAACGTGGCGATGTTGGCCTCCGTGGTCTTGCGCGGATGCTGGCCAGTCTTGATGGCATACTGCTCAGCGGGCAGGCCGAAAGCGTCCCAGCCCATTGGATGCAGCACGTTGTTGCCCTTGGCGCGGCGGTACCGGGCTAGAATATCCGTGGCGGTGTAACCCTCGGGATGCCCCACATGCAGCCCCGCTCCCGAAGGGTAGGGGAACATATCCAAGATATAATACTTCGGGGGCAAAGGCTTGCCCTGGGCACACTCGGGATGCCGCTGGGCGAACGGATGCCCCGCGGGAATGGCTTCCCCCGGGTTCCATGCCCGGAAAGCCTGCTGCTGCTCCCATTGCCGCTGCCACTTGGCCTCAATCAAATCGAACGGATATTGTTTGCGCGCACTCGACATATATCCGTTTATTCTGATTCACCCCCCGCCAGCGATCAAGCAATTCCGGCCTTAAAAGGGTCAGTATGAGAACTTCTACCCCTGTATAGTTTAGAAAGGGTAACCGCTCCATATGGTTTACTGCGCAGGCGTACATCATCTATGCCCATGGTCAAAAGGCTCTATTGAAATCGGTGAATTTGTGATGCTCGAATTTAACCCGACTTGGCGGAACGTCCTTCACTTAGTAGGAAAGTCACTAAATCAACTCTCGCGCCTGGCGGCGAACCTCGGGGATCACTTCGGCGTCGAGCCAGGGGTGGTCGCGGAACCAGCGCTGGTTGCGCGGGCTGGGGTGGGGGAGGGGGAAAAAGTCGGGCAGGTATTCGCGCCAAGCTTGGACGGTGTCAGCCAGGTTGGCTTTGCGGCGGCGGCCCAAATAATAGGCTTGGGCGTGGGCACCAATGACCAAAGTTAGCTGCAACTGCGGCAAGGCAGCGCGCAGGCGGGGATGCCATAGCGGAGCGCATTCAGGGCGCGGCGGCAGATCGCCGCGTTCGCCTGAGCCGGGGTAACAAAATCCAGCGGGAATAATGGCGACGCGGGATTCGTCGTAAAACTCCTCGCGCGAATATCCCAGCCAAGTGCGGAGGCGGTCGCCGGACGGGTCGTTCCAAGGGAGGCCGCTTTCATGGGCGCGGCGGCCGGGGGCTTGGCCCACGATGAGCAAGCGCGCGGTGGCCCCGGCGCGGAGCACGGGCTTGGGTTCCTGGGGCAGATGAGCCGCGCAATGGCGGCAGGCGCGGACTTCGCGCAGCAGTTCCTCCAAATTTTCTGGATTTCCAACCACGCTGCCGCTGCCGGCGCTCACAGTAATTCGAATATTTGGGACGGATGGGCGGTGCCCGTGGTGCCCAGTTGGTGGATGACAATGGAAGCGGCGGTGTTGGCGATGGTCACCGCTTCGCCTGAGGTAGCGCCACCGGCCAGGGCAGCGGTGAGATTGGCGGTTACCGCGTCCCCCGCGCCCACGATATCTATCTCCCCGCGCACCGGCAAGGGAAGCTCGTGGCAAGTTTCGCCATTGGGGTCGGCGCTCAACAGGCCTTGCTCGGCCAACGTAATAAACACGCGTTGATGATTCTTTTTCGCCAATTGCGCGGCTTGTTCGCGGGCTTGGTCAATGTCCGGACTGTGGTTTAAGCCCAGCAGGGTGGCCAATTCCACGGCGTTCATTTTATAAGTGACCGGCGGGAAATGGCGCAGGCCGCGGCGGCTGTCGGCGATGATTAATTTTTCGGGATGCTGCCGCAGCACGGCGCGGAAAGCTTCCAGAATGGCTGGGGTTAACACGCCGGTATCGGGGTGGTCCACTTGTTCCAGCAAAATGAACGCGTGCACCCGCGGGGCGAGCTGGCGGATGGAGTCCAAGATTTGCGCTTCGATGTCGCGCGGCAGGGGCCCCCAATTCTTTTTATCGAGCCGGCTTAGTTCTTGCGGCGCCTTGTCGGGGTGCATGATCAGCGGCTTGGCATAGGTGAAGGTCTGCCAGTTCGCAGATCGCTGCCAGTGATCGAGTTTGACGTGGGGCTTTTTGCGGAGCGACTCGTGCAATTCCCAGCCTTCGCCGTCTTCGCCCGCCACGCCGACAGGGATGATCTCGCCGATGCTTAGCGCGACAAGGTTGTTGAGCACGGTGCCCGCGCCACCGGGTTGGGCGCGCACGCGCGTGACGTTGTGCACGGGCAAGCCGGTTTCAATGGAGGTTTCCTGCCGGGCAGGGTCGATTTCCAAATAGCGGTCGAGGCAAAAATCGCCGACTACCGCAATGGCTAGCTCGGGATAATGGGCGGAGATTTCCGCAAAACGTTCCGGTTTCATAGGCTGGGAAGGCTGCGATAGAGGTGTTGGATAAAAGCCAAGTTGTCGCAACAGTGGTAATGCATGGCGCCGCCCATGCGGGCGTAGCTTTTGCAAAAGCGCAGGTAATAGGCGGGGTTGGACTTGGGGGGCTCGCCTTTGGTCCAATCCCATTGGCCGCCGTCTTGCAAATCCACCACGTGAATGCGGTGGTTGTGCACGGGCGGGCGTTTTTCCTGAAAACGCAAATTGTGAACGCAAGAGAGGCTCTTTTCGAACACTTGCGGGGCCATGATGGCAGATCCCACCGAAAGCACGACTCCATGGTCCAGTCCCTCGACTGCGCGGCAAAAGAGCCGGAAATCCAGGCCCGCCGCCCGGCCAACCATTGCGCCATTAAAGATCGGATGGCAAGTGATGATGTCGTAACCGATGCCCGGATGCACGGTGGCGGGCACGTGGTGTGACCAGGCTTGGGCGAGTATGGAGGCGTGTTTCCAGGCATGCTTGATTTCCTGATGGCCGGGGGTGACGCCCGGTTGGCGCAACAAGGTCAGCAAGTCGGCCCGCGCCGCCGATAAGGGGGCTTCGGGAGTATCAATTAATTCCGCCACTAGCGTTTCGCGCGTCGGCAAAGTGACACCGTCTTCCGCAATAAACCGGCCTACAGAGCGGCCATAACCTTCTCCGCGCAAGGCCCCAGCCGCCAAGGCCAGATGGATGTGGCGGCTGGTTTCATCCCAGGTGCCAAACGTGCCCGTGGCCACGTTTTCGCGCACGCTTTCGGTGGATTTGCCGCAATACGCATATTCGACATCGTGGATGGAACCCGCGCCGTTGGTGGCGATGTGGGTGATCCAGCCTTTAGCCATGAGTTCGCCTAAGATGGGGGCGGCGCCGTTGCGCAAGAGGTGGGCGCCATACATCAAGATCACACTGGCCTTGTGTTTGCGGGCCTCCACAATGTGTTGGGCACAGGCTTGGATGGCGGCGATGGTCTCGGGCGCGCAAGGTCTAGGCTCCGCATCTGGACGAACAAGAATATCATCTACCTGCGTCAAGCTCTTGCGCGCTTTGAGTGGCTGCACTTTCAAACGCGATAAATCCAATGGCTCAGGCCGAGGTCGTGTGTTCATGGAAAATCCTGGCTTAGATTAGGATAACGTGCTTGCGAAGGGAATCTTTTTTTCACGCTTCGCCAACGCGCGCGCCAGCCCGCCGATCGAGGCGCCGGCCGAGGGGGGAGGTTGGGCCGATTACGGAGTGGTGGCTTTACCGAGAATAATGTCCACCAAAGCATTGGCGTCACGGAAGTCGGGAATGACCACAGCCGCGCCCGCGCCGGAAAGGCGCTGGCGTTTCCATTCGTCGACATTGCCGGAGCCATTGTGGGCTTCGTCGCTGGCGACGGCGATGGCCAAGCCACCCACTTCTTGGGTGTTTTGAATCTCGACGTAGCCATCGCCAAACGCGAGCAATTGCTCGCCTTTGATTTGGTTTTCGCGCAAGAGGCGATCGATGATCATTTTCTTGGAGAAATTTTTGTAATCGTCGAGTGCGCCATAAATATGGGGCCCGAAATAGCGGGTCACATCGAGCAATTCGGCTTCTTGCTTCACAAACATTTCATCCGTGCCACTGGCTAAGTACAAAGTCAGCCCGCAGGCTTTGAGGTGCTCCAACAAAGGCCGGGACTGGTACACCAAGAGTTCATCGGGTTTGATTTTGCCCGAACGCAAGCCTTGCACGCGGCCCTCAATTTTGAGGTTCAAGCGGCGCAAGTATTCGTGTTTGTACCACAGCGGGGTTTCGGGTTTGCCGCCGCGCTCTTGCACGCGTTCGGCGAGTTGGATCATCTGGTAAATCGTTTGCTTGCCATTGAGGCGCATGATGTCGTTGTAGAGGAGTTGCCGCCGGGCCTCGAGAGTTTCTCCGTCTATGGGCGGCAGCATTTCAAGGAACATGGGAAGCATGACCTCGGGCCAGCCTTCGCGGATAAGCGAGAGGGTGCCGTCGAAATCGAATAACACATGGCTGATGCCGGGTCTCGGCTGAAAGCCGGGCAGGAATTCCACTTTGCCAGCGAACTGTGCGCGATAATTCATGGCCCGGCATGCTAGCGGTGCGTGCTGGGCCAAGCAACAAGGAAACCGCTAAAACCCGCATATTTACAGGGGTTTTACCCTAGTTTTGCTAATAACCCGGACGCGCTTGGGTGGCGGTTTTTTGCTGGGATCATTAGTTAAACTCATCCGGAAGTCGGGTTAAGTTGCGTTTAACCAAGTTGGTCCGAAATTCGGTGAACGGGGGGTAAGCTGGTTAAGGGCGACTCCGCCATCTGGCGCAGTTTTTGTTTGTCGGCATTAGAGAGGGCATGCAAATCGCCATCGCCAAAATAGGAGAGTGCTTTTAAAGTCAGCATCGGATTATACCGCTCTCCGTAAAGGGCGCGGGCGGCGGCCATGGCTATAGGCAAATGAATACCTGCGTTTTCCAAGGCTAGCAGATCAAGATAATCTTTGGATTCCGCGCGTTGGGTGACCACTGCCGCTTTGGTGCCTGAAAGATCGAGGAGCGAGGCGGCTTTAATTACTTTGTCGGGAGTATAGTCAAAATTCCCCACCCGGCCGATTGTGAGGCCGCCAAAAAAGGATAACTTGATGGGGCCTCCTCGTTCGACTCGCGCCACCAGCGTTTGTGGTGAATTTTGGAGGATGGTAGCATTTTTTAGCAGTGGCACCTGGGCGCTTAGGCTTTCGCAGGTGAATCCCTCACTGGAGAAAAAATCGAAATCCAAGGAGGTCCGGTGCCCCAAACGCAAAGCTAAAGCCGTTCCACCGTAGAGAACGAACGAGGCGGGCACGCCGGCAAGTTCCGGCCATAACCTCCGCTGTTCTGCTGGCAGTATTTCAAAGTGCGGCTGAAACATGGCTAAAGCGCGCGGGGGGAAATGGGGGAGTTTCCAGATGATAGTAATTGTGCCAAAAGTGCCAGGATTTGACGTCAAAAACTCCCGGTGGCGGGGTTTGCAGGGCTTGGCGGAAAACATGGTCGCCCAGCCAATGCAGAGCCAGCCGGGTGTCCTGCCAGTCTCCCCACGTCATGACTTGCGCGGCGAATCGGACGGGATCGTCCAGCCAAGTCTCAACCTCTCCCCACCAAAAAACTCGCTGAGCGGTGGCTTTCAAAGCGATTCTAGCCGGTCCAGACAAGGCGGGAAGCTTTGCCTTTTCTGGCTTGCGCGTAGAAGCTGTTTCGTTGACGGCCATGAGATAATTTACCGCTTTTGCCCGGTCTAATCAACTGCTCTGAATGGAGTGAGAGCCGCACTTAATGTCCGCCCCGGACGCTTTGGAACAAGGCTAGGCACGCGATGCGTTGCTGCGCGTGATCGACGATGGGCGCGGGATACTTGCGGGCCAGCATGGGTTGATCCCAAGGGCGATGTGCGGCGGGGCCGGGCAACGCCTCCAGCTCGGGCAGCCATTGGTGGATAAACGCGCCTTCGGGATCAAACTTTTCCCCCTGGGTGGTGGGATTGAAGATGCGGAAATACGGGGCGGCATCGGTGCCGGTGCCGGCGCTCCATTGCCAGCCGCCGTTGTTGGCCGCGTGGTCGCCGTCCACCAATTGCTGCATGAAATAGCGCTCGCCCCATTGCCACGGCAGCAGGAGATCCTTGGCCAGAAACATGGAGACGATCATGCGCAGCCGGTTGTGCATCCAGCCGGTGGCATTGAGGCAGCGCATCGCGGCGTCCACAATGGGAAAGCCCGTTTGTCCCGCGCACCAGGCTTGAAATAACGATTTGTCCTCACGCCAAGGCAGGGCGTCGTATTCCGAGCGGAAACAGCCGTTTAACACGCGCGGATAATTGGCGAGGATTTGGAGGTAAAACTCGCGCCACACCAATTCATTGATAAAGACGGCGGCGCTTTGCTTGGCGGTGTCACCAGCGCTTCGGGCCATCCGCTCCACTCCCGCCAATACGGAGCGAATCCCAATCGTGCCAAAATGCAAATGCGGGGAAAGCCGAGAAGTTCCAGCCAGGGCAGGAAAATCGCGTTGATTCGCATAGCTGGCCGCGGCTTGTGCGAGAAAGCTGGTTAAGGCCTTCGCTCCGGAATCCTCTCCGCCTGCGGGGATGGCTTGTTTCAAGGGATAACCTAACTCGGCGGAAGTCTCGGGAATCGGGCAGCTGGCCAAAGGGAGCGGTTTGGATAGGGATTTGGGTCGGGGAAAAGCGGCGGGACGGGGTTTTTTGGCATGCCACGCCTTGGCGTAAGGTGTGAACACGGAAAACGGCTGGCCGGCGCGAGTCAGAACCTCTCGTTCCTCCCAGATTACCGCGTCCTTCACCAACTCGAAGCCAACCCCTATGGCGTTTAGTCGGGCGTCCACCCGTTGGTCCCGCTGGACGCAAAACGGCTCGTAATTGCGGCCTGCGAACACCGCTTCGGCTTGGGTTTCCTGGCAAAATCGCGCCAGCTCTTCGACGGCGTTGCCCCGGCGAATGGCAAGCGTGCTCCCAAGGGCGCGCAGGCTGTTTTGCAGATTGCGCAAGGATTCCAGAAGGAAAGAGACGCGAGCGGCGCCCATGTCCGGCGCGGCCAAAATCTCGTCATCCAGAATAAACAGCGGGAAGATTTGTTCGGCTTGGCGGGCCGCGATGGAGAGTGCGGCGTTATCCGCCACGCGCAAATCACGTCTAAACCAGCATATCGCCCGTTTCATATGCTGACCAATACCATAAACAAAATCAAAATACCATCCCCATTATATGGGGTATCATGAATAATTGTGCCCGGATCCTTACATGGTTTTGCGAGTTCCAGCGCGCTCGCGCAACCAGTCCCAGTCCGTGGTGGGTTTGGGCACGAAACCGCCCCCAGCGCCGCCTTTGACCGCAGGGCGGACGGTATCCGCCACGGCCCAGCGGTGCAGTTCGATATGCCCGTCGGCATAATGCATGTTCACGCCGCCGTTATGGTACGAGGCGGGCAAGTTGTTCCACTTGGGATTATCCCATTCCTCCACGAAAAAACCATCGTTGATCGTGTCGGGATGCTCCTCAATGAACACGAACGTCATGGAAGGTTTGGCAAATTGGGTGGTTTTGTAGACCTGATTCCAATTGGGATTGAATTGGTTTAACGCCTGGTCGGGATCGCCCACCAGCGAGTTCATGGACATGGTGCGGATGCGCGGGCCATTGCCGGCGCGCGAAGTGTCGGACGGGCATTTGTAAATGGCAGTGGCGCGGTTGACGTACGGGGCCAGCTTGCCACTAAGGATGAGGTTGACGTTGGTATTGTCGTCCGTCACGTCCCAATCTTCGATGTTATTCACCCAGCTTTGGCGCAACGCGGTCGTTTCCGCTTTGTTGTGGTTGTTAACCAACCGATCCGAAAAATCGTCCGCATAAAGCGTCCAGCCGATGGATAGCTGTCGCAGGTTGCTGGAACAAGTGGCGGAATGAGCTTTGGCTTTTGCTTTGGATAGGGCGGGCAAAAGCATGCTGGCCAGAATGGCGATGATGGCGATCACTACCAGCAATTCGATCAAAGTAAACGCGTGGTTTTTTGATTTCATATCTCAATGGCCAGCCGGGCCGGTGCAACCTTGCACAGGATCCGCCTGCGCGCAAAAATTATCTCGGTTCAAGGTTTTTGCGGGCCCGGAGGCAAAACTAGCCCACTCATGGACGCTCTTCCGCGAGGCTTTATTCACCCAAATCTGCGTGGCGAAATTCTTGCCACGCGGACGGGGTGCCAGTATGGTCTGGTCTATGAAATCCATAACTTCATTAGCGCTCACTTTATTGGCTTCAACTTGCCTGCATGTTCAAGCCGCCGATGCCGAAGAAGGCTTCGTCAGCCTCTTCGATGGCAAATCGTTTGCCGGCTGGAAAGCCGCCACCGAGAATGCCGATACCTGGAAAATTGAGGACGGCGAGCTCGTGGCCCGTGGACCGATGTGCCATCTGTATTTCGTGGGCGACGAAAAGCCATTCAAGAATTTTGAATTGAAGGTTGATGTCAAAACCGAGGCGGGCGCCAACGGGGGCATCTATTTCCATACGCAATACCAGGAAAAAGGCTGGCCTAAGTACGGTTTCGAATCGCAGGTCAATTGCTCCCATACCGATTGGAAAAAAACCGGCAGCCTGTACGATGTCGTCAATGTCAGCCAGGCCCTCTCCCAGGATTGGAAGTGGTGGACCCAAACCATCATCGTTAAGGGCAACCAAGTGACCGTGAAGGTCGATGATCGCATCGTTCTGCAATACACCGAGCCCGAGGGCGCCCAGCCCGGCAAAGGCTTCACCCGCAAGCTGGCCGAAGGGACTTTCGCCCTCCAAGCCCACGATCCCAAGAGCGTGATCCATTACAAAAACATCCGCGTTAAACGGCTGGAGTAATCGATTCGTGCGCGGTGAGGTGTTTGTCTGCGATTTCCCTCGATTTGGTTATTCCGCCCCGGGCTTGAACGGCCTGGGGCGGCGGCGTATATTTTAGCGAGGTTGTTTGGCTTGCAGCCAATTGCCTCGTCGAGTTGGGTGAGAATTTATCGATTTGAGTGTTCTTATGGAACAGCAGCCACAAATATCTGGCAGGCGGAATCGAAGCCACGACTGGATAGACCAGCGCAGCTTGGCGTTGGATCGTGAAATCGCCGAAATGCTTCGCCAGAATCCCGGGTTGCTGGAAAAAGCAAAGTGCAATCTAAATCGGCGGATTCAACAACGGGAACCCGAAGTGCTTGTCGTGATGCATGAATGGCGCGATATTCTCTGTAATTGGCCGCTGGAGAAAATTTTAGCGCTGTTGACCGCTTTCGATGAAGATGCCCGGAGGTTGCGCCAATCCAGCCCCTTTTGCGGCATCCTGACACCCGAAAGGAGGCTGGCCATTTTCCAGGAATATGAAGCGGCACGAACTTGAACACATCATTCGTGCCGCAAGTGAAATCACCCGGGAACGGGACATTGTGGTCGTGGGTAGCCAGGCGGTTTTGGGCCAATTTCCCCATGCTCCGGACGCCTTGCTTACTTCCATAGAAGCGGAAGTCTTTCCACGAAATCGGCCTGAGCTTTCGCTCGAAATTGATGGAGCCATAGGTGAACGCTCACTGTTCCATGAAACCTACGGCTACTATGCCCATGGTGTTGACGAAACCACGGCCACTCTGCCATCGGGGTAGTTAGAACGCCTGGTGCCCCTTCATAACGAAAACACTGGCGGAGGGACTGACTGGTGCCTGGAAGTTCATGACTTGGCGGTATCCAAATTGGTGGCTGGCCGTCTCAAAGACTTGGAATTCATTAAAACCCTGCTGTTGCACCAATTGATTCACGAAGAAACCATGTTCTCACGCGTCAATGAACTCGCGCATTCAACTGGCCAGATTGGCTTGCTTCAAACGCGGTTTCAGCGAGTTTCTCGAGAAGCCAATTCTGGTGGAAATAAAAAGGTAAACGACTAAAGGAATGGTTCACGTTGCATGACCGAAATTGAAACCCGGGTTGTGGCCGCCTGGAGGCGAGCGGAAATCGATCTCGGCATCCGATTCTCCACCCCCTTCTGTCACGCGTTGGCTGATGGCCGCATTTGCGAATGCCCTGGGCTGATTCATTGTTTTGGAAGCCCTTTGGGCACGGTGATTGCCGTATTGGGACAGCCCTCCGAAAGCGAGGCGATGCCTTCGCGCGAGGACGGTTATCATTTCTCGATTTTAGGAGAAATGTATGGCCAGTTTGAGCGTGAGCTTTTTATCGAGACGCTGAATGACTGGCAATATTATGGCCCCGTTTCCGAGCGCCCAACTTGGTATGCAGGTTAATCTTGGCACGAATAGGCGAAGGCACTGGGTAGAGAAGATCTCAAATTGAGAATTTCAGGAATAGTGGGAGCATTGGCAGGTTTTTTCCGTCTAACTCCGCATGATGCTAAATAGGCGATTCGGATTCCTGGTGGCCGTTGGATTAGGCTTGGCAAGCGGGCGGTGGGTGGCTGCGGCTCCACCGGGTAATGAATTTCCGGTTTTTACACTCGCGGACACTAATTCATTTTTGGCGGGCACCGGAGTCGGCACCATTTCCTCTAATGCGCCTCCCAAGCTGAAATCTGCTTCAGGCATGCGCATGGTTGCGAAAAATTTGCCGCGCCCAGTTGACCAATCCGTTGATTCACAGGCCTTCAACAATCGCAGGACATTTCCTGCAGCAACCGCGGGCTTGGCCGGTCCGCTTCGCACCAATGGTTATTATCTGAGTTTCATTCGACCACTAAACTCAGCAAATTCAGGCCAGAACCTGACGCCGGCAGTCCCGATTATCGCGGTTACGAACAGCCCTCCGGTCTCTCCGGAAACCTTTTGCCCCCCAGGCGTTTATTGGGCTTCGCCCTACAGCGGTTTAGTTCTGGTGCCGGAACCCATCGATTCGGCCTTGGTTATCGCGCCGCCTGCGGGCGCAACTTTGGACGATTGCGCCAAAGTTCCTAACCTTCACTTGGAACCTAAAGAGTAGAAGGTTATGGAGCCCGTTGAACGGGAAGATTTATTTTCATTAGAAGCCCGGCCGTTTGCCAATTTGTGATAGCAGAAAGGAGTCGCTTCTGGTTTAATCTCCGAGCGGCAAGACAACCCATGGCAATTCATATGAAAACCCTATTTCAGCGTAACGTTTGGCGGGCATTAATGGCAGCTTGCCTCTGGAGCGCGGCGTGTCTGTTGCGGGCGGAGGATCCGCAGCCGCCGGTAGTGGACCCCGGCAAGCTGGGCGGAGCGCCCTCGGATGCGATCGTATTGTTTGCGGGCAAGGACATGTCGGCTTGGCGCGGCGAGAAATCCCCCGAGCCGCGCTGGAAACTGGGCGATGGCTTTGTGGAGACCACCAGCGGCGGCGGCATCTTCACCAAGGCAGAGTTCGGCGATTGCCAGTTGCACGTGGAATGGGCGGCCCCCACACCTCCGAAAGGGGAAGGCCAAGGCCGGGGCAACAGTGGCGTTTACTTGCAGGGACGCTACGAAATCCAGGTATTGGATTGTTACCAAAACAAAACGTATCCCAACGGCCAGACCGGCGCGTTCTATGGCCACAACCCGCCGCAGGTGAACGTCTGCCGCCCGCCCGGCGAATGGCAAACCTACGACATCATTTTCCACGCCCCCAAGAAACAAGCCGATGGCAAGGTCCTGCCCGGCTCCATAACCGTTCTGCACAACGGCGTGCTCATCCAAGACCACATCCCCGTAACCGGCGAATCCACCACCGCCGCGCCGCTCTCCGGAGTGACGGAAAAAGCGCCCTTGTTCCTCCAAGACCACGGCAACCCCGTGCGCTACCGCAATATCTGGATCCGCCCGTTGAAATAACGGTTTCCCATCCTCCTCCCGAAATTCACTTTCCGCGGGTTTCGGGAAACGTTGGCGGCAATTCATTGGTGCCTGAGGCCGATATTGGCCGAGTCAAGGCGTTGCGGACACATGGGCCTTCAAGATTACAGAAATCCTCTGGCGCATTTTGTGAATTGCGACAGGATACTAGCATCTTTTTAATAATGGGTATTATGCGCATAAAAAATGAGGGGGGACAAGCTTGCTGACAGGGCAAACGCATCTAAATT
>MTLE01002383.1_pt2 | contig 27475 bp, 25 predicted proteins | sample 1982461 | NCBI WGS metagenome assembly MTLE01 (sample SAMN05712605, study PRJNA340218) | biofilm metagenome | isolation source: sample SPL anode biofilm adapted to -200 mV | place: USA | collected 2012-02-03
TATTAGATTTAAGGTTAACAAAAAGATTGGTAGTATGCCGTGAGGCAAGCTACCTTTCGTCTTTTATGGGGGTTGTCAAATGACAATCTTTTTTTTTTGCTTAAATAAAGCAAACAATTAACGCCTTAAATTAAGTTAATCATCAATAAAACATTTAGTTAAAAGCAAACCATAACGCTTAACAAAACGTTTAAGAAGAAATATAATAAACTTAATTTCAGCGTTTTAATCAAATGACATTATCATGAAAAAAATCACTCTGATTGGTGCTAGTGGGTTTATAGGTTCTGCAATTTTGAAAGAAGCATTGGATCGCGGAAATGTAGTCACAACAATTGTCAGACATCCTGAAAAGATTACAATAAACCACCCTAATCTGAAAGTAGTGAGGGGAGATGTATTGATTTCCGGATCAGTAAACACCCTTATTGCCGGCGCAGATATTGTAATCAGCGCTTATAACCCGGGTTGGAACAATCCGGATATCGCTGCAAACACAACCTCAGCTTATAAAAACATCATTGAAGGTGTAACCGTTGCGAAAGTTCCCCGTCTGCTGATAGTGGGAGGAGCCGGAAGTCTGTTTGTTTCAGCAGGCAAAAGATTAATGGACACTGGTGCTATCCCGGAATCATTTATGCCTGCTGTCACTGCCCTTGCAAATGTTTGCTACGATCTTCAAAAAATCAGAACTCCATTCGATTGGGTATTCTTTTCTCCTGCCGGAAACATAGCTCCGGGAGAACGAACCGGTAATTTTCAACTGGGAAAAGACAATTTAATTACTGACAGCAAAGGAGAGAGCCGCATATCAGTTGAAGACTATGCTCTGGCAATGATAGATGAAGCAGAAAATCCTCAACACCACAATTCACGATTCACCATTGGATATAAATAGCCCAAAAGCCGGTGAATAAATTATGTTTGTAACCCCGACTTTTAAATTTAAGTAGTGTATTTCACGGCTGTTTTACTTTGTTGTTTTTAAAATCAGTATTCAACCAAAAACCCCAAAAGTCATAAACTGACTTTTGGGGTATATTTTAAAATAAATCGACTGCAATTAAACTGATTTTCAGAAATTTGGCAACAGGTATTTGTCACGTGAATCAAGAATTTTATCCACTCTGTTCACTTCAAGGAATGTTGTTCCAAAGCCTTCACCAAAGCTACCACTCAGATAGCTCACATAATCATCTTTTTGTAAGAATCCTTTCTTTATCAATTCCAACAGGCCTTCTATAAAATATTGCTGGGTATTTCCTTTACCACTCTGGAACATTGGGAAAACGCCGTACGAAAGCGCAAGTTCACGGGTTGAACGTTCGTGATAGCAAATAGCAAGTATAGGGTTTGTACCACGATAAGCCGCCAGATGACGGGCTGTTCTGCCACTGAAAGTATCAGTAATAATTGCTTTGGTAGCGATTTTAGTACTTGCTTCCACCGCAGCATTTGCAAGGAACGAAGTAATATCGCTGGTGCTGATATTAATTGGGATATCATTTTCGGACAATTTCGTTTTTTCAGCCTCCTCAGCCACTTTTGCCATGGTACGCACAGCTTCTACGGGATATTTTCCGTAAGCGGTTTCACCACTTAACATCAATGCATCGGTACGATAGTAAATTGCATTGGCTATATCGGTGATTTCGGCACGTTTCGGACGCGGATTTTTAATCATGGTGTGGAGCATCTGAGTAGCGACAATAACCGGTTTTTTAGCCATAACACATTTGCGGATTAACCGACGTTGAATACCCGGAATTTTTTCCTGTGGAACTTCGATTCCCAAATCACCACGGGCAATCATTACACCATAAGTATGTTCCAGAATTTCCTCGATATTATCAACTCCTTCCTGATTTTCGATTTTGGAAATAATTTTTATCTGGCTGTTATGTTCGTCAAGAATTTTCTGAATATCAAGCAAATCCTGTTTATTTCTTACGAATGAATGAGCAATAAAATCGAGGTTGTTTTCAATGGCAAAAAGAATGTTTTTTTTGTCTTTTTCAGTCAGCGAAGGTAAATTAATTCGCACTCCGGGAACATTTACACTCTTGCGACTTCCCAACACACCGTCATTCTGCACTCTGCAATACAGACAGGTATCTTCTTTCGATTCAACTTTCAGGTCAATTTCTCCATCATCGAACAATACTTCGTCTCCGACATTCAAATCGCGAACAAAATAAGGATAATTTACAGCAATACATTCACTGCTTGATTCCTGATCCGGATTACCTACAATCTTAACCAGATCGCCTGTATGCAATTCTATCGCATCGTCTTTAGCAACGGTGGTTCTCACTTCAGGACCTTTCGTATCCATGAGTATGGCAATGTGGTTACTGACAGCACGAACATTGTTGATAATTTTAAGAAATCCTTCCCGCTGTAGGTGGGCAGAGTTCATTCTTACAACGTTCATACCCTCGTCATATAACGCTTGTATAAATTCTTTTTCGCAACGTAAGTCGCTGATAGTAGCAACAATTTTAGTTGATTTTGACATAAAAATTTTTAATATTAATGTAACCTCAGAATAACATTCCTGAGTAAAGATGGTTCAAAAAAGTAATTGTGATTAATTCTGATTTATCAAAAATGTAATATCGCATTAATGGCCAAACGATATGAATCCATTCCAAATCCAACGATACAACCTTTGCACACTTCAGAAAGATAAGAATGGTGCCTGAAAGTTTCACGTTTAAATACATTTGAAATATGCACTTCAATAACCGGCGTCGACAGGGAGCGAATAGCATCTGCAATGGCAATTGAAGTGTGTGTATAGGCTCCTGCGTTCAACACAACGCCGTCGTAGCTGAAACCTACTTCATGAAGTTTGTCAATAATGGCTCCTTCAGTATTTGACTGAAAATACTCAAGCTCCACATCCTGAAATTGTGATTTTAATTCAAGGTAAAAAGATTCGAAAGTTTGATTACCATACACTGAGGGTTCGCGTGTACCCAGCAAGTTCAGGTTTGGTCCGTTGATAATCTGGATTCGTTTCATATTTATTAATTTTTGATACGATACGTATTACGAATTGTGATAAAAAGTATGTATATCGAAGGGACTAAACAAACTCCGTTTGCGAGAATCATTGGTAAATCGGGAATAAGCAACCCGTAAATGAACCAAAATAATATCCCCAGAGTCATGATAATATACATCCCAAGTGAAATGCTTTGTGTATCACCGGTTTTAATCACTTTATAAGCCTGTGGAAACTGTGCCACGGCCGTACAAAATCCGGCTATATACCCAAAAATCACGATATCAAAAGTCATAAATTTATTTTTGCGCAAAAGTACAAAAAAAAAAGCATGATACAAAATGTGTTCATCTGTGCAGTTTCTTAATTTTGAGACATTTTACGATTTGAGAAAAAATATTAAAAATTACATTTTACAAAGTAAATTCCCATTTTAAATTGTTCCTTTGTTGACTTAAGAATTTCTTTATAAAAACGGCCTTCAGGCTGTTTTTGAAAAAATATTTGATCAATGCAGGGAAAAAAACCAATATTAGAATTACTGAAACCGGGCATTCCCAAAAAGTATCTGCTCATTGTGGCTGCGGTTGTATGGACATTTGCCGGAATTATGCTGCTTTCAAGAGGATATGTTATGCTGGAAAAATTCCACGATCTTATCTGGCTGAAAATTCTCGGAAGTTTAGCCGGCGGTATCGTGTTTTACATTTTTATGTTTTCAGGCATTTCCATGAAACATATCAAAAGAATTACCAACCTGCCTATCGAAAAACCCTGTTTCTTTTCTTTCTTCAATCTGAAAAGCTATTTAATGATGATTGTAATGATCAGTGCAGGTGTTGCACTCCGAATGACAGGAATAGTTCCGCTACAATATCTTTCGTTGTTTTATATCACCATGGGAACTCCGCTGTTTTTATCCGCCACAAGATTCTATTATTATGGCATTAAAACTATAACACAAAAATGACCTGATTTTAGATTCTGAATTTAATAAGCGATCAAACGATTCTTATAGCATTAATAATTACTTTTTAAAAATGATTATTAATGCTATTTTTTTTAACTCTGTAATTATCCTGTCAGAAATTCTTTTTACTTTTGAGCGCTAAATTAATTATTCATCCAGACATTAAATCCAATGAAAAAAACAACCATACTACTTTTGCTTCTTACTTTTTTAATTCCTACTCATTCTCAGGCAAAAGATCTTTTAGGGCAAAATCTGAAAATGAATGTTGCCACTTATAACATAAGGGTGCAAACGCCTGTAGATTCATTAGCCCGCTCATGGGACAAAAGAAAAGCAGATGTGGCCAAACTCATTAAACAATACAATTTTGATATATTCGGAGTACAGGAAGTGGCGAACAAAGAACAGGAAAATGATCTGAGAACATTATTGCCTGCTTATACTTATTACGGAAAAGGGCGCGACAGTCAGGCAGGAACAGCAGGGGAACAAATCGGGATTTTTTACAAAACAAAACGATTTACTATTAAAGACTACGGTTATTTTTTCCTTTCGCCAACGCCCGAAGCCATGAGCCTCGGCTGGGATGCGGCTTTCAGAAGAATGTGTGTATGGACAAAACTTTACGATAAAAATTCTCAACAGGCTTTTTATGTTTTTTGTACTCATTTTGATCACATGGGTGTTCAGGCAAGGGTTGAAAGCGCTAAACTTATTGTACAGCAAATAAATGAAATTGCCGGGAGTTATCCCGTTCTCCTGGTGGGCGATTTAAATACCTCTCCCAAATCATCGGACATGTACAACATCCTTTCAGCCGGGCTGAAAGATTCCAGAGAAATAACCCAAACTCCACCTGCCGGTTCAGTAGGGACGTTCAACGGATTTGATGTTTCTTCTTCGTCATTTCCTCTATCGGCCCGTATCGATTATATTTTTTGCAAAAAGTTTTCTGTACACAATTACAAAGCGCTAAATGACCGCTATTCTTCTAAAACCTATCCTTCAGATCATTTTCCTGTAATGATAGAATGCGAAATAAATTTAAAACAAAATAAACAGACGGAATTAAAATCTGTATCCACCAAATAAATCTAAAAAATACGTATGAATTCAATCCAGTTTCCGGTTCAGCTCACATTCCAGATTACTACTCTCAGCAATGATTTTATTGCTCAGGATGCAAATGGCAACACCATTGCCTACGTTCGCCAAAAGATGTTGAAACTTGTAGAAGAAGTTCAGGTTTTCAGCAACGAAAGCCGCTCAGAATTAAATTACACCATTCGGGCAAACAAATGGCTCGATTTTTCGGCTTCCTATTTCTTTACCGACAACAAAGGATACGATATCGGCCGGGTAGCTCGCAAAGGCTGGGCTTCGTTATGGAAAGCGCATTACGAAATTTATGACGACAAACAGCAACAGGATTTATTGATTCGGGAAGAAAATCCATGGGCCAAAGTATTTGATTCCATGCTGGGAGAAATTCCTATTCTCGGTTTTCTAACCGGTTATCTTTTTCACCCGACTTACGGAGTTTCACGTCCTGACGGAACTTTAGTGGTAAGATTGAGCAAAGTTCCTTCTTTTTTCGGACGCAAATTCAGAATTGATAAAATCAGTGAATTTCAATCGGGTGAAGAAGAAAGAGTATTGCTCGGACTAATGATGATGATATTACTGGAAAGACGCAGAGGATAAAAATAAGAAACGATTAGTCTGATTATTTACCTATTAATCAGACTAATCGCTCAAAAAAATTTTCTTTGTTGATTTATTTTGTTTTCAGCACTTCAGTAATCGGCGATCCGATACACCCGCTCGGCATCTGTATATGAAGCAACGCGGCCAGAGTAGCCGAAATATCAGTCATTTCTGTAGTTCTGTTTGTGCTTCCGTGCGGGATATTCCAACCCATAAAAATCAACGGAATATGTGTATCGTAAGGATTCCAGACACTATGAGTAGTCCCTTTCTGAGAATAATAAGGCAACCAACCCGGCAGAGTAATCATCAGCACGCTCCCACTCCGCTGTTGATTGTATCCGTTGATCATCATATTTTTAAGAGGTTCCGGAATTGACGCTTCAGAAATTTTATCCTGATCCACTACAAATTGAATTCCATCCTGTGCTTTTAAAAATTCAATGGTTGCTTCTTTTACTTTATCCGGTTTAATTCTCAGACTGTCAATTCTGTTTTTATCAAAGAACACCTGAAAATTATCAATGGCAAGAACCAGTTTGTCAGCTCCGAATTTTTTCATCAATGTTTTGTCAAGCTTCCCTTCCAGATCATTTTCAAGAAATCCGGTAGGCATTTTGTTTGCTTCCATAAAACCTTCAGCATGAGCAGCACCATGGTCGGCAGTAAGAAAAACCAGATAATTACCTTTTCCTACTTTTTTATCCAGATTTTCAAAAAAATCGGCCAAATCCCTGTCGAGACGCAGATAAACATCTTCAATTTCAACCGCATTCGGACCCACTAAATGGCCGGAGTAGTCGGTTGATGCACAATTTACGGTAAGAAAATCCACAGAATTCTCCAGTCCAAGAGAATAACCATCAATGGCCGCTTTAGCAAACGACAAAGTCAGGGTATTCCCGAAAGGAGTCTGGCGGAATGAACTGTGACTCAATTCATACGCTTTTTTTAAATCGTAGGGGAAAACAGGTTTCGTTGCACCTTTCAGATTTCCTTCCCATTTGGAATCATCAGCAGAACTTTCAGTATACTGGTCAATTGGCAATAATGTATTCCATCCCTTGTCAATTAATTTTTCAATTGGTTTGGAATCATTAAATTTATCCACCCAACCGGGCAATGCCTGCATATAGTAAGTACTTGAAACAAATTTTCCTGCCTCATCGTCGAGCCAAAAAGCAGCAGTAGGATTATGACCGGCAGGTAAAATTGCTGCTCTGTCTTTCAGTGACACACCTACAACTCTGGATTTAAAATTAGTTGCCAGTCTTAATTCATCGGTAATGGTGGTTGCCAGTAAATTATGAGGTGACATTTTACCCGCATTACCTGTTGAACCAACAGTTTGTACAGTAGAATCATCCGTACAATAAGTTGATTTCCCCGTTTTCGGATCTATCCAGTCGTTACCGGCAATGCCGTGAATGGCAGGCACCGAACCTGTAAAAATAGTGGTGTGCCCGATAGCTGTTACTGAAGGAATATAATTTATCATGGTGTTTTCACATGAAAATCCCTGATTTAACAATCTTTTAAATCCTCCGGCCTCATATTTATCATAAAACCGGTAAAGATAATCCCAACGCATTTGATCCACTACAATTCCAACAACAAGTTTCGGACGATTTAATTCTATGTCTTGATTTTTAGCCTTTTGAGCAATAAGTGTACTACAGCTAATAGCGAAAAATAATATTAACGCAGATGATTTTTTATTCATATATTTTGCATTTATAATTTCAAATGAAGCCGCTAAAGTATAAATTCTTAACGAATAAACTGAAAAATCCAGTTCAAAAAAAGAAAAATTCATATCATTTTAATGTGATGAACGAAACGAATTCAGGGAATTCAGATAAAACAAGCAGGTCGATTCTCACGAACCGACCTGCCCTTTAACCTAAACCTTAACTATGAAAAAATTAAACCGGTAGCCCGGTTTAATGGGATGAATTAATATTGTTTGAAGTATAACGATACACACGTGAGAATGTTCTGTATTTAAATTTAAAAAAACATTAATATATGTGTAAAAAACATTAAATGTCAAACAGTTGAAACTTTATTTCAATTTTTCAATCCGGTGACATCCATTAAATCTTATCTGTACTGTTAGTTATGATATTATCCACAGTTTTTCAATATTTGTCTTTCCTGAATTTTGATATAAAACTCTGCTTTGCGAAGTCAAAAAAACACGTCAATTTAATTCGAGTTAACAATCCATTCAGCAAAAATATTTCAAAACTATAACAAGAATACAATAAATCGTCAACACTTAACTTAAATTTCATTTTATCTTCAGCGCATTATTATTTATTTATCAGATTAGAATAATTATTCCAAACATATTCTTTATTTTTGTTTCCCTTTGTTATTTGTATTAATTTCAGTTTAAAAATCCGGTAATTACCATTTTATGAAAAAAACGTTTACTCTTTTTCTGCTTTCAATTTCCATTTACATTTTTGCGCAGGCACCTGCAGGTTACTACACGAATGCTGATGGCAAAAGCGGATCAGCTTTACGAACTGCCCTGCAAACAATTATAACTAACGGACATAGCGTTACATCTTATGCCGGTCTCTGGACTGCTTACGCTACAACAGATGAAAATTCGTCAGGAAAAATATGGGATATGTATTCCAATTGTTCTTTTACCTATCAGACTACCCAATGCGGAACTTATTCTTCGGAATGTGATTGCTATAACCGTGAACATACTTCGCCCCAAAGCTGGTTCAACTCAGCCTCGCCAATGTATTCTGACCTTTTCAACGTGTATCCTACAGATGGGAAAGTAAATGGCATGCGTTCCAACTACCCCTACGGTGAAGTGGGCTCAGCCACATACACATCAGGAAATGGTTGCAAACTCGGAACTTCAGGTTTTGATGGTTACACAGGAATCGTTTTCGAACCTATAGACGAATATAAAGGCGACTTTGCACGAACCTATTTTTATATGGCAACAAGATATGCCGATATCTGTCAGACATGGACAGGTGAAGCCACAGCTGTTTATGGCTCGAATCTCGGGTTTACCGCTTATGCCACCAATCTGTTCCTGAAATGGAGTCGTGAAGATCCGGTTAGTGCAAAAGAAATAGCAAGGAATAATGCCGTTTACACTATTCAGAACAACCGGAATCCTTTCATTGATTTTCCGGGTCTCGAAGAACACATCTGGGGCAATCTGGCAACTGTGCCATTCTCGGAAAACGGCACAGCCACATCCTATCTGACTGCGCCTTCAACCGGATCGACGCTTGATTTCGGTCAGGTTCCTTTTCAGCAAACTGCCAGTTCAGTATTATATATCAAGGGTGTTAATCTGACAGGAGATTTGACAATAGAATTGAGTGGAACATATGCATCCGACTTTACCATAAATTCAGCAACAGTTTCAAAAGCCAATGCCGAAGCAGGTTATAATCTGGGTGTCAATTTCTTATCTCAAAATATCGGAGATCAAACTGCCACACTTACTATTTCAGGTGGTGGTATAACTACCACAACTGTAACACTCAAAGCAAATTCTACCGATGCATTTATTGCTTTGCCTGCTTCTGGTATTTACGGTTCAGGATTTACTGCCAACTGGACCAGTTCTGCAAATGCCACGGGTTATACACTCAATGTATTTTCTATCAATGGAAATGGAGCATCTGAATCGCAAACACTCCTTGAAGAAGATTTTCCTTCCGGTCTGCCTTCTGGTTGGACAAGTTTAGGCTACATAGATGCAAGTACAGCCAGTTGTATTAAAATGGGTTCGGGTAGTCAGATTGGTAAAATTACCACTCCATCGGTAAATATGACATTACCTGTCAGATTATTGGTTCGTGCCCGTCAGTATGGTACCGACAATGGCGCGGTTCTTACAGCTTCACTGAACTCAGATGTAATTACATCGTGGGCAACTGCGGTTGACAATCAGGATTTCACCGTAGATATACCTGCACAGGCCGGGTCAGCAACCATTTCATTGTCAGTTGCAGCGGGCTCTGGTAACAGGGTTTATGTCGATTACGTAAAAATTGCCACTCAGGGAAGTACCCAAACTCCGGTAAATGTTTCCGGCTACCCTAAATCAGTCGGCAATGTATTGAGTTACAATGTTAGCGGATTGATAAGCGATTCGACATATTTTTATACTGTTACACCCGAAGGAAATACAACTCCTGTTTCGAGCCGGATTCAGGTACATACCAACACTGGCACCGGGGTTATCAACACAGAACTTAAACCAATAATCTGGTGTACAATTCCCGAAGGAATTTTATTAAAGAATGTGCCTGAAAACGCATCAGTGATTTTGCTGGATATGATGGGAAAACAAATTCAAACTTTGCAACCTGTCACAACCGAAATCTCAATTCCGCTTTATCACAAAGGACTGTATCTGTTGCAGATAAAACAAAACAATCAAACGCAATCCTATAAGATTCTTTATTAATACTGATATAAAATTCCCAAATGCAAGCAGGCCTGTTTTCAGAACAGGTCTGCTTTTTTTGCATTAATACCATGACGAAAATGTCAGAAACATTTTCTTTAACTTTATAAACTACTGTGATAAATCGACCTTAAAACCGGTCTCAGGTGTTAAATTGATTTATTTTTAGTTCTGCAAATTAAAGCATTATTAAATTCGTGCAAAATGGAATAAATCTTGCTCAGCCATAAACAACTAAAAATGAAAGGGTAAAGATATGAAACGGACATTAATACCGGAAAATTCCGGACTGAAAAACAGGCTCCTGAAAAAATCATTTCTTATTATGATTTTAGTTATTTCCGGAGAAGGATTATTTGCACAGGACAACAAAACCAATGCATCGGCTAAAGAACAGAAATATTCGGAAGATACAGCTCAGAATGAATTGAATAAATACATGCTTAAAAACCGGGATTTTGTACTGGAGGCAAATTTTCTTCAGAATAAATACGGCGACAGGTTCAATGTAAACTCAAATATCAACTTTGTGGCAGTAGATTCCACAACTGCCATTATTCAGATTGGTTCCGACTGGCGAATCGGAGCAAATGGTGTTGGAGGCATTACAGCTAAAGGTAAAATCAGCGATTGGAAACTGACTGAAAATAAGAAGAATGATTCATATACACTTTATTTGAATGTCATGACTGACATTGGAATTTATGATCTGAATTTTGATATTGATTCTTCAGGACGTGCCACTGCTTACCTGAGCGGAATGACTCCGGGACAGTTAATGTTTGAAGGCAATATGGTTCCATTCACAGAATCGTCTGTATTTGAAGGGACGTCGTTGTAAGTATTCAGCAAATTTAAAGCTAAAATCAATAAAAAAGGAAAGAGGTCAGATTTTACAACTGACCTCTTTCTGCTTTTATTATCTGTTCCTTTTTTCAATCATTTTTCGGTGTTTCCTTCTGGCAATTTTCAGTCTTGTGGAATAGTCAAGCTCATACAAAGCCGGAACAAACATCAAAGTGAGGAATGTGGCAAAACTCAGTCCAAAAATGATAGACCAGGCCAGCGGTCCCCAAAACATAACATTATCGCCACCAAAGTAAATATGAGGATTTAACTCGGTGAACAGCGTGGTAAAATTGATGTTCATTCCCACAGCCAGCGGAACCAGTCCGAGCATGGTAGCTGTGGCAGTAAGAATTACCGGCGTAATACGCGTTTTACCACCTTCAATAATTGCGCGCCGAGTTGGCAACCCTTCCTTTTTCTTTACATCAATAAATTCCACAATCAATATCCCGTTTCGGACGACAATACCTCCCAGAGCAACTATTCCAAGCCCTGTCATCATAATCACTATATTCATGTGGAAAATCATTATTCCCAATAAAACACCTATAATACTGAAAATAACTTCACTAAGAATAATGAACGATTTTATTACCGACCCAAACTGAGTAATCAGAATAAAAAAGATAACACCCAACGCGATGACCATCGCTTTCAGCAAAAACATGGATGTTTCAGCCTGATCTTCCTGCTCGCCCGTGAGTTTCACATTGGTTCCATCATGAAAATGAAATTTTGCCGCTTCGCGATTTATTACAGGAACAATGTTATTGGCCGAATAACCGGTCAGAACATTAGAATAAATCGTGATTACACGCTTTTGATTCAACCGCTTTATACCTGCATACGAAGATGTGTAATCGATGGTTGCCACCGTAGACAAAGGGATGCTTCTCAACTGACCACCATTCATGTCTCGGTATGTAATTTCAAGATTGACGAGCGCGTTAATATTATCACGAGTGGCTTTTGCATAACGAAGCATAATAGGATATTCATCTTCATCCTGCTTGAATTTTGAGATTTCTTTTCCGTAAAGCGCTGTTCTGATCTCCGTTCCTATTTGTCCGGTAGAAAGTCCGAGCCTTTGTGCACGATCACGGTCAATCTTCACAATTATTTCAGGTGAATTTAATTCAAAATCAATTTTCAGATCTTCAATTCCTGGAATATTCAGTGAGTCAAGATAATGTTGAAAAGAATAAGCATCTGCAACCAGATTCTCAAGATTTTCGCTGGTAATTTCAATATTTATGGGTTTTCCGGTAGGCGGGCCATTTCTGTTTTTATCAACTGTAATTTCTGCTCCGGGAATATCAGCCACTTCTTTTCGGATAATATCCATATACTTTGTAGTTGAAATTCCGGTGGTCCTGAGTTTACTTTCGATAAAATTTACGGATACTTTTCCACGGTTAAACGGAGTCCCGGCAGTGGTAAATCCCTGTTCCTGAGCTCCAATTGTAACATTTGAAATGATAGATTCCACATCCGGATTATTTTTTCCCAATGCTTTATAAACCCTTTGTTCCGCAATGTTTGTAATACTGTCGGTAACATCCTGATGTGTTCCACCGGGCATTTTTATATAAACATAGATATTATTCGGATCATTGTTGGGGAAGAACAAAACTGTAGGTTTTACCATTCCCGTAATAAAAATAGTAGCAAAAAACAAAATTATCATTCCACCCAAAATCAGTATAGGCCTTTTCCCGATAAGGATAACCCCGAGTTGGCGAACGTAAACCGAAACAAAATAAGGCCATACTTTTTCCTGAAAAGCTTTAATAGCATTTTTAAGTACATAATGATAAAAAAGCATCAGTAAAACAATAAAAATCAAAAAGTTTGCCAATCCCCAAACTCTGAAAAGATAGAATATCACAGCTAAACCAATTAAAATCAACATTCCTCTTTTCATTCTTTTCCATCCCTGATTTTTCTGTTCCTCCTCGTTGTATTCATTTTTCATAAATGAAACTGCAAAAACAGGATTAAAAACATACGCCACAAAGAGAGATGCAAACAAAGTAATGATAAGTGTTACGGGCAAATAATGCATAAACTGCCCTACAACTCCGGGCCAGAAAGCCAGAGGGAAAAACGGAGCAAGTGTGGTAAGCGTACCCGATAAAATAGGAGTAAACACCTCGCCCGCTGCCTTCTTTGCCGCAATGTTTATGTCCGGATTCGTTTTATGGAGCCGGTGCGTATTTTCTACAACCACAATAGCATCGTCCACCACAATTCCGAGCGCAAAAATGAACGCAAACATTACAATCATGTTCATGGTATATCCAAGTCCGGGCAAAATGAGGTATGCCACAAATATCGAAAGCGGAACAGAAAGACCTACAAAGAATGAATTGGTAAAGCCCATAAAGAACATCAAAACGATTGTAACCAGAATGAACCCAATGATAATGGTATTATTAAGTTCTTCGAGTGTGTTTCGTGTAAAACGGCTCTGATCACCGGTAATGGTTATCTGCATGTCTTTCGGAAATTCATGCCCTATAAGCTCATTATCAACTATTTCCTTTATTTTATCGGATGCATCGAGCAGATTGGCGCCATTTTTTTTCACCACGTTTAATGTTATCACATTTTTACCATCGAGCCGTGCAAAACTTTCCTGTTCTTTGTGACTGTCTTCCACATCGGCAATGTCGGTAAGTTTTACATAAGCGCCGCCGGATGCTTTCACTATAATGTTTTTCAATGTTTCCACGTCGGCAAACTGACCTTTGACACGCACCGAATTCCGTATACCGTTATTTGTTAGCGAACCTCCGGAGATGGTCATATTTTCCATCGAAACAGCATGTTCGATATCACTGAAAGTAACACGCGCAGCCTGCATTTTGAAAATGTCTGCATTAATCTGAATTTCACGGTCAAGAGCTCCCACAATATCAACACGGGTAATTTCTTTCAACCCTTCAATTTTATCCTGAGCAATTTTAGCATAATGTTTCAGTTTATCAAGATCATAATTTCCCGAAATATTCAGATACATGACCGGCATTTCCGACAAGTCAATATCCATAATGTCCGGTTGGTTCAGCAAGTCGGTAGGCAAATCACTTTTTGATTTATCCACAGCATCACGCACCCGTTGTTTCGCAGTTTCGATAGAAAGATCCGGATCAAACTCCACTACGATGGACGAAAAATCGGGAACCGAGTTACTGGTAATTTTTTTTACATCAGCAATTGATTTCAACTGTTTTTCAATGGGACGCGTTACCAGACTTTCAATATCTTCAGGTGAAGTTCCGGGATATGCGGTATTAACAACGATGTATGGAATTACAACCTGAGGAAACTGTTCCTTGGGAATAAAAAAGTAATTCATCATCCCGAGAATGGAAATAAGCGAAGCAAGTACATAAATACTCGTACGGTTTTCTATAGCCCAGCTCGTTGCAAAAAACTCCTTAAATTTATTTTCTTTCGACATGTTAGATTTCTTTTGTAGTGACTCCCTAACTCCTTAGCAGGAATTAAAAGAGAACTGTTTTTTCAAATTATATTCTTCATTGTTGCAGGCAACTCATCGACCGGAGAAAAATCAGAAAATCACTTTTTCGCCCGGATCCAGATTCTGGAACCCGGCAGTAATTATTTTCTCGCCTTTGGTAAATCCATCCAAGACTTCAACAATACCGTCATAATCTTTTCCGGTTTTTATGTCGCGTTTTTCGGCCAACCAGTCATTTCCTTTCTGCTGAGCTATGTAAACGAATTTCCCTTCGTTATCGGTTTGAATATATTTTACCGGCAGGCAAAAAGCTTTATCGTTACTGTAATCTTTTATTTTTATGTATGCTATCATATTGGCCCTTAACTGCACATCTTTGTTGGACACTTTACACTCTACTTTAAACGTACGGTTTGTAGGGTCAATATAGCGCCCGGCAAAAGTCAGTTTCGTTTCATAATCTTTTCCCACATCCGGAAAATTCACCAAAACACTGTTCCCATCATGAATTCGCGTTGCATAAGCTTCAGAGACATCAGCGGTAATTTTGGCAACACTCATATTTATCACCCGAATGGTAGACGTCGGGACACCGGGAGAAGCACTTTGTCCCACTCGGAGTGGCACGCTTTCTACAGTCCCGTTTATCGGTGAAATTATTTTTGCCATTTTTATCTGTTCTTTCATTGTTTCCAGTTTTTGCTGTGTGGCTTCCATATTTGTTTTGGCCTGCAGATACTGAACTTCACTACCAATTTTTTTATCCCACAGAGCGCTTTGTTTTTCGTAAATACTGTTTGCAAGTTCCAACTGGGTTTTTACTTCTTCGAGCGACTGTTTTAACACCTTAGCATCAAGTTCGGCCATTACCTGCCCTTTTTTCACATAACTGCCTTCTTTTACATAAACTGCAGACACGATGCCTGCAATCTGAGGACTTACTGCAATATTCTCGTCGCCATCTACCGATCCCTGCACTTTAATATAATGATTGAAAACACTTTCTACAGCATCTGTTACACTCACGGCAACAGCTTTTTTATCGCTCTTACTTCCTGCGGGATTAATTTCATTTTCCAGACTCATTATTTTGGCATTCAGATCATCCCGTTGCGATTTCAATTTTTCAAGTTCAGCTTTTTTATCCGGATTTCCGCCACATGATACCAGTAACGCCACGACAACTGTATAATAAATAATCTTTTTCATTGAGTTTATCTTTAATATTTTTATTTCTGAAGACATATTTTATTCACGATTCATTTTATTTTACCAAAGTTTCCTGATTTATATTAAAGAGCTTTTCCAGTTTGGATATTGCAATCTGTAAATCATAAATACTCTGATAATAATTGGTCAGGTTGGTCAGATACTGGTTCTGACTATTCATTAAATCCATGCTCGAAGACATCCCTTGTTTGTATTTTTCCATTGTTCGCTGGTAAATCAGGTCCGATAATTCTTTACTTTTCTTCTGATTGAGGTATTTTTCAAGTTTAAGTTTTACATCGTTCTGGAATTGATTTGCCTGCATTAGCAGATTTTTAGAAACGAATTCACGTGTATTCCTTGCTTTTTCGTAAGCCATCTTTTTTTGCGAAACAGCTGCCAGGCGTTCGCCACTACTGAAAATGGGTAACGTAAGATTTATTCCGACCACATCTCTGGGAGAAAAATTAAACGCAGCCTTGTTTAATTGTTCGTTATGATTGTAAAAGCCGCTTATCGTGGGTAAAAAATTTGATTTCGAAAGATTTAATTCCAGTTTTGCCGCTTTTTCAGACGACTCAATTAGTTTATAATCCACATTCCGGTCAATTATAAATTGCTCAGAAGTAAGTTGCATGCTCGAATTTACAAGAGAATCTCCTGTTTCGGTATCTTCGGCCAATAGAATTTTTGCCGTGTCCTGCATTCCGAGTTGAATTTTCAGCAATCTGTAACCCACATCAAGATTACTTTCAATCTGGTTCAATAAATTTCGTACATTATTAGCCGAAACTTCTAACTGATCCACATCCGTTTTTTCAACAAAACCCTGTTTATTCATTTCGGTGATTTCATATTGTGTTTTATCAATATTCTCCAGATTTTGAGTCAGTATTTTCCGGCTTTCCTCCGCCAGTTGCAACATATGATATGTATTTACAACTGTTTCCACTACATCCAATCTGGTCTTTTCATCGTTTTGCACGGAAAGATCATAATAAACTTTTGAAGCTTGCAAACCGACAAAATAAGCCCCGCTGAAAATAAGTTGTGAAACGGTAATATCAGCCGTAATATTATCTTTTACACCAAGCTCAACAGGAACCCCAGCAACATTATTCAGATAAATATTTTCTCCGCTTGATAATTGTACCTGACTTGTAGTTCCAATGCCGGTATTAGGGTCAATAGGAACGTATGTATTTGATAACCGGGAAGATGAGAAATTTATAGTTGGCACCACGAAAAGATGCTGGTAAGCCGATTTTGCATCGACGTGTGGTAAGCCCATTGCGGTAGTTTCCCAGATTTTTTTTTGGGCAATTTTTAAATCCAATTTTGAATTAATGATATTTGTATTATTCTGTAATGCTTTATTTACAGCATCCTTAAGTGTAAGTTTAACCGCTTCCTGAGAAAAGGACAGCAATGTTCCTCCCAGAATCATTGCTGTAAGCAGTAACATTTGCTTATGCTTTCTGAACATATTTCAAAAAAAATTATTTGTTGTATAACTTCTGTTTTCTCTCCATTCAATGGCTTAATTTCAATATTCACCTGATTATTAATTCCATTTCCAGATGATTATTAACAAATTAGCATTGTTTACATAAATGTGAAACTGTAAAATCAAAAAAACAATTTTTTAAAATTAAAGTTCATAATGCTAAATCTTCAAAAAAAAAATTCAACAAGTGGACTTCTTAAAATTTTCAATCTGAAAAAAGGATATAAACCTTATTCCATTAAAGCCGAAATCTCTAAAATTCAAACATTGGATTATCAATATAATCAATCAAAATGCCGGATTCGACTCTTCATATAGCTGCCATTGCATATCTCAATTCTGATTATTCCCCCAATGGTACATCTTAATTTTAATATTTTAAATACCTGAATTTTGGCCAACTGAAAAAACACGGAAAATATTTCAATTTTGGATAGTGGTAAATTAATTTTCACTTGTCATAGTAGTGGAATGATGTATTATAATCCCTTTTTTGAAACAAAATATTTACCTTTGTCGTTTGGTATGTGAAAGTTATTAACGCATAATACTCGAAGATGTTAGAAACGATAAAGGCCTTGCAGGAGGGAAATCATAATGCATTTGAGCAGCTTTTTGATAGTTGTTACGAGCAATTGTGCAGATATGCCTACTCGATTTTAAGAGACATGGATGAGGCGGAAGATGTGGTGCAAAAAACATTCTGTAAATTATGGGATCAGCGGGAAACCTTAAATATTCAGAGTTCGGTCAATTCGTATTTATACCGGATAGTACACAACGATTGTTTAAATACGATTCATCAGCAAACAAGTCATAAAGAGCATAATCTGAGTTATATTTCGTCGATAAACAGCGAAGTAAATTCCACCGGAGAGCATATCGAAAGCACTGATTTGCAAAAAGCAATTGACAAAGCGCTCGAGAATTTACCGCCGCAATGTCGCAAAGTTTTTGAAATGAGCCGAATGGAGCAGCTGTCGTATGCCGAAATTGCCCGCCAGTTGGACATCTCGACAAATACTGTGGAAAATCATATTTCGAAAGCGCTTAAATTACTGAGAGTAGAATTAAAAGATTTTTTGATGATAAGCATATTACTTCAAATCCTGAAATAGAAAAAGCCATGAAACAAGAAACAGACAATTTACTGGCCAGATATTTTGGCGGAAATGCTTCTGCTCAGGATATGCAGACTTTGGAGCAATGGCTTTCGTCATCGGCTGATAATCAGAAATACTTTGATGATCTGACAAGCCTTTATGCCAAAACAGGAGGTTCTGAACTTACAACTGAAAAACCGGACACCAAACGCGCAAAGAAAAAGTTTATGGCTTATATTGCTGCGAACGATAAATCTCAACCTGCTAAAACGATTGAAATCAAACAAATTCCGTTTTACAGATCATGGATGTTCCGGGCGGCAAGTGTGGTTATTATTCTCATGCTATCCGTTTCGGGCTGGTTGTACCTCACATCCGAACACGATATTATTCTGGCAACTCAAACAATAGTGAAGCAGGACGTTTTACCCGATCAGACACAAATAAAATTAGACGAAAACAGCAAGATTATTTACAGTTCCAATTTCGGGAAAAAGACAAAGAATTTAAAACTGGAAGGGAAAGCCCGTTTTGAAGTCGGACACAAAGGCAAAGGCACTCTGCAAATTAGTGCCGATGAAACATTTATTGAAGATATCGGAACTACATTTACAGTTACCGCTTACCCTGACAGCGCCGAAGTAAGCGTAAACGTTAGCGAAGGGAAGGTCCATTTTTATACAAAAACAAATAAAGGAATTGTACTTCTGGCAAATGAAACTGGCATCTACAATAAGAAAACTAAAGAGTTTGCCATTATAAAAACTTCTGATAAAGAAGAAGTTAAACACATACAATTTAACGCAATGTTCCTTCGCGATGCCATGAAAATAATCAGTGACGAATATGGAGTTGCCATTAATTTTGATCAAAAAAATATTGGCAATAAAAAAATCACTGTGAATTTTGATGGAGAAAACATAGGAATGGTTCTGGAAGTAATAGCCGAAACACTTGATTTGAAAGTGACAAAAATGGAAAATGGTTACTTACTGAGTGATAATGATAAACCTGCGGAAAAATGAAAAAAACAGTCCGCGTGTTTTTTACTTCCGTTTTTTTAATGGTTGTCATCGCTGCAAATGGTCAAAACGTCTATCTGGAAAAAACGGTCACTCTCACTGCCGGTAAAACCACTCTGAAGGATGTATTGAAAACATTAAGCGATCAGACCGGTTGTGTATTTTCCTATGACCCCACAAAAGTTATTGACAATAAAAAAATTGCCACTCCTGCCGGCATTTACACATTACAATCCGCACTTCAAAAAATTCTGCCTCAAAACATTCAATTTAAAATGACGGGGAAATACGTTGTGCTTCAAAAGTTTGTACCAGCGGTTGTTACTCCCGACAATAAAAAGCAAACAACTGAACCAACCAGAATTACCGTCAATAAAACTGAAAATCAGACGACAGAATATATCAAAGAGAATATCGCGAATTATCGGCCTGATGAAAAACCGCAAATTATTGATGTTACGGATACAACTGAGATCATAAACAGTGGCAATAATACTCAAACTGAATTGGTAACCGAAACACAAAATTCACGTCAAATTCCCGATCCGGTTGCAGACATCATCACAACTCCGCCTACAAAAAAAGATACCGTAATTCCAGCTGCGAAACCTCTTATTAAAAGTAAGTCCGGAGCAAAAAAAATTCTTGAATCAGAACTTGCTTTCGATAATCATTTAGGAACCTTATCGATACATTGGGGTTTGAGTTCAATATACGGGAGTTTCTCTTTGGGAGGTGATTACAACAAATCGTACCATATGGGAATTGGAATCGGAACCGGATTTGGAATTTACAAACGGTTTGGAATGAATATTGAACTGAAGCAATATGCTTTGGTTGCCGGGCGATCCAGAAGAGTAAACATTCGTGCTTATACCACACAGTTGAGTCCGGTATTGAATTATAAAATCGGAGATCACTGGAAGATATCCCTTGGTCCGACATTTTACACGATAAATTCTGTTTACAAAAACGGATCCACGACAACAAATCTTGGAAAATACAACGGATCAGGCGGAATAATAGGAGTGAGTTATAATTTTAAGGCTCTTTAATTAACCTCCTATATAATTTATTATTAGTACTTTAAATGCAAATTTAAAAAATATTTTATTTTTTTCGATATTTGAGTAGTGGTACTATCTGGGCAGATTGTCTTAAAGATATAGAAACTACAAAGAACATTATTCAATAACAAAAAAAGATTATGAAGAAATTAAATTTAATGGCAATTTTAGCCGTATCTATTGGATTAACCGCAATGGTAGCATGTACAAATGAAACAGCACCGGGCTCGGATGCAGCATTAAAATCAACCGCTATTGACGAAAGTGAAGCAGCAAGTGTAAACGATCAGATTCTGAACACTGCTGATGATTATGTAAATTCACTGGACGATAACTCCAGCATGCCTCAGGCAATAAAAAATGCTGAAAACAGCGGTCCGCAAAAATCAGCTATTTATAGTGTTGTAGTAGACAGCGTTACCTTAAGTGTTGATTTTTCGTATATAAGCGATAACAAACTGGTTATATGTCTGGATTTTGGAACAGGTGTAACTGTAGAAAGTGGCGACAGACTGAAGGGAAAAATATATGTTACTCTGAGCAATGTAAACTTCAATTCAACTTTGAAATTTACGAACTCAGCCCGTTCATTTGAATTTTCAGACTTTTACATAAACGATATTTCCGTAAAAGGATTTAAAACAGTTGTATACAATGGATTAAACTCAGATTCTAATCCTTACTGGACAATTACGGCAAGTGATACTATTACAACTCCTGCAGGTGTTCAGGTAATCTGGAATTCGCAACGCGTTCGTACCAGAATTGACACCAATAATACTCCGAGAATTTTCTGGGATGATACTTATGCAATTTCAGGTTCGGCAAGCGGTGTAAATGCCAATGGTGTTGCTTACACAATGACAATTGATGACAACAACCCTCTGATAATTACCGGTAGATATCATTTCTTTGTAAAAGGATCATTGGTTATTGCTACAGAAAATAACTCAGCTGTAATTGATTATGGCGATGGCACAAAAGACAATATCGCTACAATTACAATAAATGGCGTTACTACACAGTTCACTATGAAAAAATAAGGTTAGATTTTTTGATTTCGTTTAATAAAAAATGGTCTGTTGAGAAGAACTCAGCAGACCATTTTTTTATCTGACTAAAATTGATTTACACATTAAAACGGAAATGCATGATATCACCATCCAGCACCACATATTCCTTTCCTTCCACATTCATTTTTCCGGCTTCCTTACAAGCAGCTTCAGAACCCAATGTTACAAAATCATTGTATTTAATAACCTCAGCCCGAATAAAGCCTTTTTCAAAATCGGTATGAATAACGCCTGCGCATTGCGGTGCTTTCCATCCGCGATCGAATGTCCAGGCTCTGACTTCCTGCACACCGGCTGTAAAATATGTCTGTAAATCCAGCAGGTGATAAGCTGCTCTGATCAGTCGGGCAACCCCTGATTCCGTCAGTCCTGCTTCCTCCAGAAACATCTGACGTTCTTCATAAGTTTCCAGTTCAGCAATATCGGCCTCTGTAGCTGCTGCCACAATCAAAATCTCTGCACCCTCATCTTTCACCGATTCACGCAAAGCATCAACATAAGCGTTTCCGTTTTTTGCCGAAGCTTCATCCACATTGCAAATATACATAACAGGCTTATCAGTAAGCAGGTACAAATCCTTCACCAGTTTTTTATCCAACGGATCCAGTTTCACGGTGCGGGCCGATTTTCCCTGCATAAGCGCGTCTCTGTACTGAACGTAAATATCGTAAACCGTTTTTGCCTGTTTATCGCCGGCGGCTGCCTGCTTTTGCACTTTATTTATACGACTTTCAACAGTTTCAAGATCCTTCAGTTGTAATTCGTAATCGATAATTTCTTTGTCTCGAACGGGATTAATACTTCCATCAACATGAGTAATATTGTCGTTGTCAAAGCAGCGTAAAACATGAAGAATAGCATCGGTTTCACGAATGTTTGCCAGAAACTTATTTCCCAGACCTTCTCCTTTGCTTGCGCCTTTCACCAGTCCGGCAATATCAACAATTTCCACAGTAGTAGGCACTATCCGCTGAGGATGCACCAGTTCTGCAAGTTTGTTCAACCGTTCGTCAGGCACAGTAATTACACCCACATTAGGTTCGATGGTACAAAAAGGGAAATTCGCAGCCTGAGCTTTTGCATTCGAAAGACAATTGAATAAAGTTGATTTACCTACATTTGGCAAACCCACAATACCACATTGAAGAGCCATATAATTCAGATTTGATGTGTTTGAGAATTTAATTTACCGGTTCAAATAAAGTCCGGTATTTTGAGGGTGCAAAGATACGACAAAAAATCGGTGTCGGAAAAAATGTCCGATTTTAGACTATAAATATTTGTCTTACAATAATTTGTCGAAGGAAACCGGTGATGAATAATTTGAAATCTGTAACCGAAATTTCAAAATCAGTTATCCCCAGATTTTCTCAATCACTTTAGGAAAATATTCATATTCCAAAGCATGAACTTTTTCAGCAATCATGTCCGGTGAGTCGGTAGGCAGAACGGGACATTTTGCCTGAAAAATGATATTGACCTCATCATAATTGCGGTTTACATAGTGGATGGTGATTCCGGATTCAGCATCGCCTGAGGCAGCCACTGCTTCATGAACAAAATGTCCGTACATGCCCTTGCCGCCGTATTTTGGAAGAAGCGCCGGATGGATATTAATAATTTTATCCGGAAACGCATCAATCAGATTTTGAGGAATTTTCAACAGGAAACCGGCTAAAACAATACAATCAATATTCTTTTCTTTCAGAAAATTCAGAATCGTTTCTCCACTGGAGAAATCATCTTTTGAAAAAGTAAACGAAGGAACATTTAACTTCCGAGCTCTTTCATGAACAAAGGCATCTTTTTTATTTGACAGTATAGCCGGAAATTCAAATTTAGAATTATGTAAAAAAAACTGAATTATATTTTCGGCGTTTGAACCCGATCCTGAGGCAAAAAGAGCTATTTTTAAAGGCATATAGATAAATTTATATTTGCACAAATGTATGTTATTTGTGCAAAAAAAGCATTTTTTTTCAACAAAAACGAGGATATGTCGAGAAAATTTGTTTCCTTTGCACCGCAAAATTATAAAACAATTTCTATTTATAAACTTAAAAACAAAAATTATGTCAGAAGTTGAAGCTAAAGTAAAAGCTATTATTGTAGACAAATTAGGCGTAGAAGAAGCAGATGTAACTCCAACAGCTAGTTTTACTAACGACCTTGGTGCTGATTCATTAGACACTGTAGAATTGATCATGGAATTCGAAAAAGAATTTGGTATTTCTATTCCGGATGAACAAGCAGAAAAAATTTCTACTGTAGGCGACGCAATATCTCATATCGAAGCTTTACAAAAATAATTTTATTCCACAATAATTTATTATGGAATTGAAAAGAGTTGTAGTAACAGGTTTAGGAACCGTTAATCCATTGGGAAACTCGACTGCAGAAATGTGGGAAAATGTAAAGAATGGAGTTAGTGGTGCCGGACCTATTACTAATTTCGATGCTTCTCAGTTTAAGACCCAATTTGCATGCCAGGTAAAAGATTTCGATCCTTCGAAATATTTTGACCGTAAAGAGGCACGCAAATTGGATATTTATGCTCAGTTTGCAATAGCAGCAGCCAAAGAAGCTATCGAAAACAGTGGAATGGATTTAGAAAAAATTGATAAAGACGAAGTAGGCGTCATTTTTGCGGCTGGTATTGGTGGAATTAAAACTTTCGAGGACGAAATTGCCTATTACTATACCAATAAAGAACAGGGCCCTAAGTTCAATCCGTTTTTTATCCCGAAAATGATAGCGGATATTGCTGCAGGTCAGATTTCCATCATGTACGGGTTCCGCGGACCGAACTATTCTACTGCCTCTGCTTGTGCTTCTTCAACCAATGCCATTATCGATGCATTTAATTACATCCGGTTAGGCAAAGCCAATATTATTTTGGCAGGAGGAGCTGAAGCGGCCATTACACCCGGTGGTGTTGGTGGGTTCAACGCACTTACAGCTTTATCGACACGAAACGATGATCCGACAAAGGCATCCCGCCCTTTCAGTAAAAGTCGTGATGGATTTGTGATGGGTGAAGGCGCCGGTTGTCTTATTCTTGAAGATCTGGATCATGCCATTGCACGCGGAGCAAATATCCTTTGCGAAGTAGTTGGTGGCGGAATGTCAGCAGATGCATATCACCTGACAGCCACTCACCCCGATGGACTGGGAGCTACACTGGTTATGAAACGCGCATTGAAAGATGCCGGAATGAAACCGGAAGATATAGATTATATAAATGTTCACGGAACATCAACTCCGGTTGGTGATATTTCAGAACCGAAAGCTATTATTGAGGTTTTTGGAGAACATTCCTATAAGCTAAATATCAGTTCCACAAAATCCATGACAGGACACTTACTGGGTGCTGCCGGTGCAGTGGAAGCCATTATTTCTGTACTATCAGTTATAAATGACATCGTGCCTCCTACAATTAATTTTACTGAAGGCGACGAAGATCCGGACATCGATTATAAGCTTAATTTTACCTTTAACAAGGCTCAAAAACGAACTATTAATGCAGCTTTGTCCAACACCTTCGGGTTTGGCGGACATAATGCGAGTGTAATTGTAAAAAAATACTCAAAATAAGTTTGTGATTAAGAATATCCTCAAAAAAATAAGGCTCTTTTCGAAAGCTCGAAAAGAGCCTTATTTGTTATTTTACAAAGTTTTAGGGTTCTACCCTGACAAAATAGAATACTACCAGTTAGCCGTCAGACATAAATCTGTATCAATTCCTACCGAAAACGGCAAACCTTTAAGCAACGAACGACTTGAGTTTCTGGGCGATGCGGTGCTCAATTCTGTCGTTACCGACATCCTTTATCATCACTACGAGTCCCAGCAGGAAGGATTTCTCACAAATACACGTTCCAAAATTGTAAAACGGGATTCACTGAATCATCTTGCTCTCGAATTAGGCCTCGACAAACTTGTTCAGGTAACAAAATATGTAAATTCGCATACAAACAACAATATTTACGGCAACGCGCTTGAAGCATTAATGGGCGCCATTTATCTGGATTATGGATACAAAAAATGCAAACTTTTCGTTGAAAAAAGATTGATCAAGACATTTGAAAACCTGGATAAAGTTGCCAAAAATGAAGTAAATTTCAAATCAAAGCTGATTGAATGGTGTCAGAAAAACAAACTAATACCGGAATTTATTTTAAAAGAAGAAACACTTATCGGAGGCAATAAACATAATTTTGTGACAGAATTAACCATTGAAGGCAAAGTTATATGTGAAGCCAGCGGATCCAGCAAAAAGGAATCGCAACAAAATGCCGCCAGAAAAGCATTTGATACATTCCGGTCGTATTCAGACCTTCGTCAGTTTTTATCATCAGATGCAAAACTATCCGAAACAGAAGAAAATAACATTCCTGAAACAATGATATAAACTGATTTTCTTAATTATACACTTACAACTGCACGTTTACTCCCAAATCGTGCAGTTTTTTATTTTTATTTATATCTTTGTCATAATTATACAACCTCTTAATCCAAAAAACATGGAAAATTTACAGTTTTCTCAACTTGTTTTTACACAGGCAAAAAAATACAACGAAAAAACTGCATTGGCCTACAGAGCAAAATTAACTGATGGATGGTCCGACATTACCTGGACATCATTTGCGAATCAGGTTGATAATGCAGCAAAAGCACTGTTGGAATTAAACATTGCGGAACAACAACGTGTAGCACAGTTTTCGCAGAACAAACCTGAGAATTTAATTATAGATTTTGCACTTTATGCCATCAGGGCGGTAATGGTTCCGATGTACGCCACATCAACCGCTGCACAGGTTGAATTCATCGTAAACGATGCTGAAATTGAACTGATTTTCGTAGGCGATCAGCAACAATACGATACAGCCATGGAGGTAATGAAAAGCTCCGGATTTCTCAAAAAAATAGTGGTTTTTGACGACACTGTAATACTGAAAGAAAACAGCAATTCAATTTATTATTCCGAATTTGCAAAAACAGGCGAGAAATCATCGCGGCATTTTGAAGTGGAAAACCGCCAACATGAAGCTCAGGAGACGGACCTGGCCTGTATACTTTATACTTCCGGCACTACGGGTAATCCTAAAGGTGTTATGCTGCCCCACAGTTGCTTTAACGAAGCCATGAAACTAAATACAGCCTGCCTTACAAGTTTAACCGACAAAGATGTATCCATTGCTTTCCTGCCACTTTCTCATGTATTCGAACGCACCTGGTGTTATCTGTGTCTTTACAACGGCATAAAAATTCATATCAACGAGCGTCCTACAGAAATACAGCAAACCATAAAAGATGTAAGACCAACTTTAATGTGCGCTGTTCCGCGTTTTTGGGAAAAAGTATACAGCGGAGTTCAGGAAAACTTATCGAAATTCTCGCCACTTATGCTCGGCGTGGTAACCTGGGCAATAGCCACCGGCAAACAATACAATGTTGATACATTACGTGTAGGGAAAAAACCCGGATTATTACTTAAAATCAAATATCTGATTGCCGACAAACTGATTTTTTCGAAAGTAAAAGAAACGCTCGGAATAGAAAATGGCAATATGTTCCCCACTGCAGGTGCCAAACTTTCCAACGAAATTGCGTTGTTTTTCAGAAGTATCGGAGTCCCCATCGTATATGGTTACGGTCTCACTGAAAGTACAGCCACAGTGAGTTGTTTCGATTATACCGGCTACGAAATAGGCACAGTAGGTTCCATAATACAGGGCGTTGATGTAAAAATCGGCAATGAAAATGAGATAATGCTAAGAGGGAAAACAATTTTTCCGGGTTATTACAACAATCCGGAAGCAAATAAAGCTGCTTTTACCGAAGACGGTTGGTTTAAAACCGGTGATGCCGGAATTATAAAAGACAACAAAATAATAATGACCGAGCGTATTAAAGATCTGTTCAAAACCTCGAACGGCAAATATATTGCTCCTCAGGAAATTGAGACACGTCTCGGGCTGGATAAATACATCGAACAGGTAGCGG